>Ga0256405_10005435_pt1 | contig 21982 bp, 23 predicted proteins | sample RumenRJG_02DNA_FD_189096 | JGI IMG/M metagenome (GOLD analysis project Ga0256405, IMG submission 189096) | Bovine rumen microbial communities from Lethbridge, Alberta, Canada - RJG_02 | ecosystem: Host-associated > Mammals > Digestive system > Stomach > Rumen | place: Canada: Alberta... | reverse complement strand
ATAGACTATACTGTTCATTAGGTGGCCTCCATTTTGTATGTGGTAAATCCTGTTAATGTTCGGTATCACCTATATTGTACAGGTAAATCCACGAATTACAACTTGGGGGTCACTACATATTATCTATAACGGACGCCTGCTTCTACGCGGCGATTATGGCGACCACTACCTGTACCAGAATCGCCCAGAAGGTGTACAAACAGTTTTGCCCCTCGGCGCAACCACGATTTCTGCCGACGGCGTCTATACGCTGCCTGTTGGCTTTACCGGCACGGTCTACGTGGCTGCCGGACAAAACATCGAACTGCAGCAAGAGGATCCCTCCACGCCGTTACACGACGTCTACATCATTGGCCCGTCAGGCGGAAATGCAAATATCTGGATTAATGGGCTGAACATCATTAATGAGCAAGATGGTTCAATCATCAAATTCAATGGAACGGGCAACCACATGACTATTCTAGGAAACAATACGATTAGTTACTCTTCCCCCACCACCAACTACAATAAAGCGGTCATTAATGCGGGAAATGATCTGACAATCGAAGGTACAGGGACGCTAAATGTAAAAAACACTGGACAGCAAGGTTGCGCTGCTATTGGTGCGGATGAAGGAGATAAAATTAGCATCCCTAATATTACGATTAACAGTGGTACATATAATATATCAGTCAATGTGGACGGTGCCGCAATTGGCGGCAGCATAGAATGTACTGTGGGAGACATCACGATCAACGGCGGCACGTTCAACCTTTCATCGCTGACAGGCGCAGGCATCGACGGCTCCGGTGGTACCCCTGGAGGCGCGGCCAAGTACAACAGCCACAGCCGGACAGGCAATATTACGATTGGAAGGAATGCCGTCATCACCGCGCACAGCGGCTATTCTGCCGGCATCGGCAGTGGCTGTGCCCAAGGCTATACCAAAAGCATCAAGATCAGCAAATACGCGACCGTGAACGCCACGAGTACACATGCCGAGGCAATCGGCCGAGGTGTGACCGGTACAGTTGGCAGCATCGATTTGGCTTGGGACGATTCCAGTGTCGACGAGGACAGTTCCTTCACCATCAAAACCTACCAAACGCCCCTTATCATCCACCACGGCACGAAAGCGAACCAATCAACCCAGATCTCGATCAAGGACATGCGCGTTGCCGCGCTCGGCTTGGACGGCGTGAACGTACAGACGCGCAACCTGTCGTATACCGCCATGAAAGCCCTCGATCGCGCCATCGACTATGCGCTCGATAACCAAACGCGCATGGGCGCATACCAGACCCAACTCGGCTTCACAGCCGCGAACCTCACGACATCGAATGAAAACACGCAGGCTAGCGAGTCCACCATCCGCGACGCGGATATGGCGAAGGAAATGACCGGCTACACGAAGGCCAACGTCCTCGCCCAGTCCGCCCAGGCCATGCTCGCGCAGGCGAACCAGAACGCCAGCAGCGTGCTGCAGCTGCTCAGCTAAAGAAATTGAAAAATCAATTATCTGGATAAAAATAGACGAGTACTTTGTTGCGGTACTCGTCTATTTGAGTTACAGGTTGCATTATCACACGCTTGCCTTAAGATGGAATTTATTGCGCAGAGCTTCTTCCAGGATACGCGACAAAATAGTCCTATACTCACTGCCCATTGATTCAGCTTGTTTCATCGCCCATGGCGACAAATCCAGCGTTATCTGCTGTTTTGGAGCATTTACGCCTTGTGCCTTGTTGACCCGATGAAATTTTTTCAAATCCTCGTCACTCAATTCTGGCGCATCTTCATCAAATACAATCGGCATTTGTTCCATTTGGGCCAGCATGGCCATTTGCTCTTTGCTTGGTCCCTTGGTAATATCAATATTCTTCGATACCAGCATAATACTTCGCCTTCTCCCTGCTTGTCGCTTTACGTGCGGATATGATGCGTGTGACTTCGCCGCGTTCTGTATAAACCACCATAAGTACCGTGATCATACCAGCTATACTGCCAATCGTAACAAATCGGTCTTCATCAAAGCTATGTTCTTCATCATAGAACTCGATACGATGCTCATCATTGAACACAAGAGCTGCCGTACCGAAATCCACGCCATGTTTAACGAGATTTCTGCGTTCTTTTTGCTCGTCCCATTCAAATTGCATACTATAAGCCTCAAAAAATAATCTTCATAACCTATTATAGCTTGTACGTGTACAAATGTCAACTCATCATTGGCACGCAGGCGAACCAAAACGCCAGCAGCGTGCTGCAGTTGCTCGGTTAAGAGGGGCCAGAAACGTAAATATCTTGATATAAATAGACGAGTGCTTTTTTGCGGCACTCGCCTATTTTATATGGTGCTATGCAGATTCAGCCGCTGACATCGACCTTGACATCGTAAAAGGTGCTGCCGCCCGCGCGGTCCGTGAAACGCTGGGCCGTGAGGACGTTTGTGAGCATACGTATGCACACAGCTTTTGCTAAATCGGCGGTTAAATTACCCAGTTGTTCGGCGTCACCGTCTCCTCGGGCAGCGTCGCATGGTAGACCGCGTGGGCGATGGCGGACGCATCGGCGGTGCTGACGGCGAAATCGCGCCAGGCCTTTGTCTGCGGCAGGGCGGCGACGGCAGCGGCCTGCTGCACGTCATGGGCGACGACGAAGACGACGAGGCCGGCCGCAAGCAGGTGCTGCGTGACGGCAACCGCGTCCTCGCCCACCTCGGGCGTGTAGAGGTAGGTGTGGCGGCCGTTGCGCACGAGCGTGTATTCCGCCTCGGCGATGGCCGCAGGCTGCGTGCCGTCGCTCTCCGGCGTGAAGACGACGGCGAGCGGCGCCTGCCAGTTGAGCGTGCTGCGCATCGCGGGAGTGGCCGTGAAGCGCGCCCTGTTCCCCGCGCCGACGGTGCGCACGACACCGCAAGCCGCCGTGCTGTGCGAAATGCGGTCGATGAGGATGAGCTCGCCCTGGGTGCGGTGTTTGGCAAAAGTTGCGAGCACGATGGGCTCCGTCACGGCGATGCTCACGCGGGCGATTTCATTCTTGTGCAGCGTCGACGCTTCCTCATGTGCGCCCGTATTGATGTCAATTTTATACTCAATATGGGAGAGGATGCCCGGAATCTGCCGCGTGCCGAGCTTGATGAGGAAATTCTTGCCCATGTTGAGCTCCGCGTCGTCCATCCAGAGGATTTCCGCCTGGAAGGCATCGGCGAGCTCGAGGCCGCTGCCCCGCTCCAGCACGCTGCCGCGCGAGACATCGACCTCGCGGCTCAGCTGGATGGTCACGGGCTGGCCGGTGAAGGCACTTTGTTCCTCATGATCAGCCACGAGAATGCTTTTTACCTCGGCCTCCTCGCCGCTCGGCAGCACGTGCACGGTATCGCCCACGGCGATGCTGCCGCTCTCAACCTGCCCCTGAAAGCCGCGGAACGTATGGTCGGGGCGGCAGACGCGCTGCACGGGCAGGTAGAAGCCCTGCTCCACCGATGCGTTTTCCGTCACATCCACCTGCTCGAGATACGGGAGCAGCGCCTCGCCCGCGTACCAGGGCATGTTGGCGGACTGCTTTGTGACGTTATCGCCCTCGGTCGCAGAGACCGGGATGATGACGACATGCTCGAGGCTGAGCTCCTTTTCCAGTGCGCCGATCTGCTGCGCAATCGCCTCGAACTTCGCCGCGTCGTAGTCGATAAGGTCCATCTTGTTCACGGCGAAGACGAAATAGCGAATGCCCATGAGGGCGCAGATGCGGGCGTGACGGCGCGTCTGCGTGAGCACGCCCTGGGTCGCGTCCACGAGGATGATGGCGAGGTCGGCAAAGGAGGCGCCGCAGGCCATGTTGCGCGTGTACTCCTCATGCCCCGGCGTATCGGCGCAGATAAAGCTGCGGTTGTCCGTGGTGAAATAACGGTAGGCCACGTCAATCGTGATGCCCTGCTCGCGCTCGGCCAGCAGGCCGTCCAGTAGCAGCGAGTAGTCGATGGCGCCGCCGCGGCTGCCGACTTTCGAGTCGAGCAGCAGCGCCTCCTTCTGATCCGCATAGAGGAGCTTCGCATCGTAGAGCAGATGGCCGATGAGCGTGGATTTGCCGTCGTCCACGCTGCCGCAGGTGATAAATTTCAGTAAATCATTCATCAGAAATAGCCCTCCCGTTTGCGTTTCTCCATGCTGCCCGCGCCGCCATCGTGGTCAATCACGCGCGTCGTGCGCTCCGACTCCACGGCACCCAGCGTCTCCTGCACGATGGCGTCCAGCGTGTCTGCCGTCGACTCCACGCCGCCCGTCAGCGGATAGCAGCCGAGCGTGCGGAAGCGGATGACCTTGTGCTGGATGTCCTCCGGTTTCAGGTGCAGCTTCTCGACAATGCGGTTGTCATCGACCATGATGATGTTGCCATCGCGCTCGATGCAGGGGCGCTCCTTCGCGAAATAGAGCGAGACAATCTCGAGGTTCTCGCGGCGGATGTACTGCCAGATGTCCTTCTCCGTCCAGTTGGAGAGCGGGAACACACGGATGCTTTCGCCCGGATTGATCTGCGCGTTATAGAGTTTCCACATCTCGGGGCGCTGGTTTTTCGGGTCCCAGGCCTGCGCCGCGTTGCGGAAGGAAAAGATACGCTCCTTGGCGCGGGATTTTTCCTCATCGCGCCGCCCGCCGCCGAAGGCCGCCGTGAAACCGTATTTTGTCAGGGCCTGTTTCAGGGCCTGCGTCTTCATGATATCCGTGTAGGACGCGCCGTTGTCGAAGGGGTTGATGCCGGCCCGGATGCCCTCCTCGTTCTTGTACTCGAGCATTTCGAGGCCGTATTTTTTTGCCTGCGCATCGCGGAAGGCAATCATCTCGTGGAATTTCCAGGTCGTGTTGACGTGCAGGAACGGGAACGGCGGTTTTTCCGGATAAAATGCCTTGAGCGCAAGGTGCATCATTACCGTGCTGTCCTTGCCGATGGAGTACAGCATGACCGGCTTTTCGCATTCGGCTGCGACTTCGCGGATAATGTAGATGGCCTCGGCCTCCAGCGCGTCGAGGTGCGATAGTTTTCCCATATCTCTCTTCCTTTCCAACTGGCTTTCAAACGGGCAAAAGTCTGCCTGTACCGATACTGTCAGTAGGCATTCGCCTGCTGCTTGTTCACCGTAATGCGCTGCTCCGCGCCATCGGCGAGCCGCAGGACCCAGGTCAGCGTCGCCGCGCTATCCTGCGCGTAGAGCCTGCCGCCCGCGCCGCCCAGCGTCGCCTCCAGGGTGAAGCAGATGGCGTCCTGCGGGCATTCCTTGACGCAGGCCGTGCAGCCCCAGCAGTCGCGCGAATCGCGGATGACGGCCTTACGCTGTTGTAAAAATAAAAGGTTGCCGGGGCAAACGTCCGTGCAGCGGCCGCAGCCGACGCATTTGGCCGATTCAATGCGTATGCTCATTGTGCCGCCTCCTTTACCTGATTGCTACGGTTTACGAGGTCGCGCAGGATAATCTCCACCCTGCCATCATGGAGCCGCGAATTGACGTATTTGGCAAAGGCCGCGTCCTGATGCGGATGGTCAAGGTTCTCGGCGAAACTGTGCCAGCGCGTTTCCTTGCGCGCCAGGAGATGCGCGATGAGCACGCGGCAGACGAGCAGGCGCTCCCTGAGCTCAAAAATCTTTAACAGGCCGTAGGCGTCCTGTGCCCGCAGATTCTCCGCCAACCGCGTGATGCGCGCGATGTGCTTGTCTGCCAGCGCGAGCTGGCGCTCCGTGTAGCGGTAGGCCGTCGCGATGCCGCCCGCGTACTCGTCCATCACCTGCTGCATGGCCTCCTCCAGCGCGTCCACCGTAAAGAGCGGCGGCGCGCCGGGCGGTGTGAGCAGCTCCGCCACGCTGGCGGCCAGCGCCGCAGGCGTCTGCACGGGGGCGGCCAGCGCCGCAGGCGTCTGCACGGGGGCGGCCTGCGCCGCGTCCGCTATATGCGCTGCCTGCCGTACGTATTTCGCCGCGCCCTCCGCCGCAATTTTCCCTTCGACGAAGGCGCCCGTCACGTATTTCTGCGGGCAGCCGCCTGCGACATCGCCCGCCGCGAAGAGTCCCGGTACCGTGGTCTGGCGCTCCTTGTCGACCCAGTAGCCGCTCGCGGTGTGGCCGCCGACGACGTAGGGCTCCGTGCCCTCGACCTCGACGTTGGCCGTGCGTGGGCCAAGGCCCGTCTCGCGCCACTTCATCGTCTGCGCAGGCGCCATGTTGAGGTAGGCTTTCTCCAGCGACGCTTCTGCCGCCTCGCTGATGCCCTGCGTCTCGAGATAGCAGGGGCCGCGCCCCGCGAGGTTTTCGCTGACCACGGCGTAGAGCCGTTCCGAGGTCGTATTGCCGTATGCAGCCTGATACTTCTCGCCACGCGCATTGACCTGTGGCGCGCCGACGCCCTGCGCCAGCGTGCCCGTCGGCGCAATCGTATCCTTGCAGCGAAGCGCGATAAAGCGCATCTCGAAGCTCGTCATCTCCGCGCCCGCGCGCAGGCCCATGGCATAGCCCGCGCCCGTGTTGAAGGGCGGGTACCACATGGTATGTCGCGCCTCGCCGGGATGGTTGGGCCGGTAGAGCCCCGCCGCGCCGCCCGTCGCGCAGATGACGGCTTTGGCCCTGGCATAGACGATGGCTTCCTCGCGCAGCGCGATGCCCCAGGCGCCCGCCGCATGGCCCGCCGCGTCCTGCAGCAGATCGACGACGTTCATATGCTCCAGCACCTCGACGTTTTTGCCCTGCCGCACGGCTTTGGCCAGCAGCGGCTTGATGTTCTCGCCGTTGATTTTCAGGTTGCGCCAGCCGCGGGAGACATAGTTGCCCTCCTTATCCTTGAGGATCACGAGGCCGAGTTTTTCCATCTCCTGTGTGACCGCGTTGAGCCCCTCGCTCATCTGCAGCAGCAGATCCTCGCGCACGATGCCCGCCGCGTCCTTTGCGGCGTAGTTCACGTAGTCCTGTGGCACATGGCCCGGCGTAATATAGGCGTTGAGCGCGTTGACGCCTGCCGCGAGGCAGCCGCTGCGCTTGAGGCCCGCCTTTTCCAGCAGGAGGACCTGCAATTCCGGATGTGACTCAGCCAGCGTAATGGCCGCAAAACAGCCCGCCGCGCCGCCGCCGATAATCAGGATATCGGCGCTTTTTTCTATGATCTGCATGCATATCACCTCAGATAACGACGGAGTCAACCTGTTTCGCGCGGTTCTCCAAAATCTGCGTCCGGCCGCCGGCAAAACTGTAAATGCGATGGATAAAGACCTTTGCCGCATCGCCTTCGTGCAGCGGCTTTTTCTCCAGGCTGCGCGTACCCTTGAGCAGCTGGCCTTTCACCTCGACATCAATTTCCGCGTTGCTGCCGCGGAAATAGACCCCGCGCACGATGCCGTCTTCCGAGGCCAAGGGCAGGCGCATCTCATGGTCGTTCGCGCCGATTTCGAGGAATTCGGGCCGCAGAATGCCCTCGTGCGCCCCCTCCGCCTTTTCATTTTCAAAGCCCTTGAAAATCGTATAATCGGGGATATGCATGGCCTCGCCGATAAAGTTGGCGACAAAGGGCGTGCGCGGCTGCTGGTAAATCTCCACGGGCGTGCCCATCTGCTCGACGTGACCGCGCTCCAGAATGACGATATCGTCGGCGACCTCCACGGCCTCATCCTGATCATGCGTGACAAAGATGCTCGTGACGCCGAGCTGACGAATCGTCCGGCGGAGCCAGCCGCGCAGCTCCTTGCGCACCTTCGCGTCGATGGCCGCAAAGGGTTCGTCGAGCAGCAGCAGTTCCGGCTCCGGCGCGAGCGCCCGCGCAAAGGCCACGCGCTGCCGCTGGCCGCCCGAAAGCTGCATCGGGTAACGCCCGCCGAATTCCTTGAGGCCGACCAGCTCGATGAGCTTATCCACGCGCGCCCGGATTTGCGCCGCAGGCGCTTTCTGCACCTTCAGCCCGAAGGCGATGTTTTCGCGCACGGTCATGTGGCGGAACAGTGCGTAGTTCTGGAACACGAAGCCGATGCCGCGCTTGCCGGCGGGGACATCGTTGACGCGCCGCCCGCCGATGAGGATATCGCCGCTGTCCGGCTGCTCCAGCCCTGCAATCATGCGCAGGATGGTGGTCTTGCCCGAGCCGGACGGGCCGAGCAGGCCGATGAGGCGCCCCTTTTCCACGGCAAAATTCACATCGTTCGAGGCCTGGAAATGACCAAACGTCTTTTTGATATGTTGCAGCTGCACTTCAATCGGCATGCTTAAGCCCCCTTTTCGCCCGCCATTCCACGAGGTTGCGCAGAATGAGGATCACGATGGCCAGAATGACCAGAATGGACGCGACGGCGAACGCCGCCGTAAAATTGTATTCGTTGTAGAGAATCTCGATATGGAGTGGCAGGGTATTCGTCTTGCCGCGCACATGGCCCGAGACGACGCTCACCGCGCCAAACTCGCCCATCGCCCGCGCCGTGCAGAGAATGACGCCGTAGAGCAGGGCCCATTTGATATTCGGCAGGGTGACGTGGCGGAAAATCTGCCAGCCGCTCGCACCGAACGTCGCGGCGGCCTCCTCCTCATCCCGCCCCTGCGCCTCCATGACGGGCACGAGCTCCCGCGTAATGAAGGGGAAGGTCACGAACACCGTCGCGAGGATGATGCCCGGTACCGCGAAGACAATCGCGATATGCTCGGCCCGCAGGAACGGATATATAGGACTCATGCGGCCGAACAGCATGACGAAGAACAGGCCGGCGACCACCGGGGAAATGGCAAACGGCAGGTCGATACACGCGCCGAGCAAAGCCTCGCCGCGAAACGCGAATTTCGTGAGCAGGAAGGCCGAGGCCAGGCCGAAGAGCGTATTGCTGATTACCGCGAGTACCGTCGCCTCCAACGTGAGGGCAAGCGCCTTGACCGCGAACGGCTCTGTGATGGCCTTGACATAGACTTGCCAGCCCTTGGCCAGCGCCTCGCTCGCAACAAGCACGAGCGGCAGCACCAGCATGACGAGGAGGAACAGGACGGCGATGAGGATGAGTGCCCAGGCGAGCACGCCTTTTTTCTGCTGCATACTCACACCCCCTGTTTTTTGCTGCGGTAGCGCTGATAGCCGTTGAGCGCCAGCAAAATGGCAAAGGACATCGCCATCATCACGATCGCAATGGCCGCAGCGGCCTGGTAATCGAACTGCTCCAGCTTCGCCATGATGAGCAGCGGCGCAATTTCCGTCTCATAGGGCAGGTTGCCTGCGATAAAGACAACGCTGCCGTACTCGCCGATGCCACGCGCGAACGCAAGGGCAAACCCGGTCAGGAGCGGCGATACCAGCTCGGGGAACACGACGCGGCGGAAGGTCAGCCACGGCGAGGCCCCGAACATCACCGCCGCCTCCTCGAGGCTCGGGTCGAGGTCCCGCAGCACCGGCTGCACGCTGCGCGCGACGAACGGGATACCGACAAAAATCAGCGCAATCGTGATGCCGAATACCGAGAAGGCCGAGGGGATGCCCAGCCCATAAAAGAACTGGCCCAGCCAGCCGTTCTCCGCGTAGAGCGTCGTGAGCGCAATGCCCGCGACGGCCGTCGGCAGCGCAAACGGCAGGTCGATAAGGCCGTCGAGCACGCGCTTGCCGGGGAAATCGTAGCGCACGAGCACCCAGGCCAGCAGCAGGCCGAACACGCCATTGATGAGCGCCGCCGCGAGCGACGTGCCAAAACTCACCTCATACGCGTGGAACACGCGCGGGTCAATGACGACCTCGAGGAATTTCGTAAGCCCCATGCCGCTCGCATAGAGCAGGAACGCCGCCAGTGGCAGGAGTAAAATCAACGAAAGATAGAAAAAAGTAATCCCGAGCGTGAAATAAAAGCCCGGTATTACCTGCCTGGATGCAGCCATCAAATCACCTCGGAATTACCAGTACAAGGAATGTCTCCGTTATTTCTTCTCATAAATCTGATCGAAAGTGCCACCGTCGGCAAAATGCTCCTTTTGCGCTTTCTGCCAGCCGCCGAAGGCCTCGTCAATCGTCACGAGCTTCAGTTTTGGGAACTGCTGGGCATATTTTGCGGCAATCTCCTCATCGCGCGGACGATAGAAATGCTTCGCCGCGATTTCCTGGCCTTCTTTCGAGTAGAGATAGTTGATATAGGCCTCGGCCACCTTGCGCGTCCCCTTCTGGTCAACGACTTCATCGACCACGGCCACGGACGGCTCGGCGAGGATACTCAGGGACGGCACGATGATTTCGTATTTGTCCGGCTCCTCCTGTACGGAGAGCAGGGCTTCGTTCTCCCAGGCAATCAGCACATCGCCCTGGCCGCGCTGCACGAACGACGTCGTGGCGCCGCGCGCACCGGAGTCGAGCGCCACAACCTGCTGGAATAGCTTCTTGATAAAGCCCTTGATCTGCTCCGTGTCGCCGTTGAATTTCTGGTTGGCGTACGCCCAGGCACCGAGGTAGTTCCAGCGCGCACCACCCGAGGTCTTCGGGTTCGGCGTAACGACCTGCACGTCGTCGCGGATGAGGTCATCCCAGTCGTGAATGTTCTTCGGGTTGCCCTTGCGCACGAGGAAAACGATGGTCGACGTATACGGAGCAGAGTTGTTGGGGAATTTCTGCATCCAGTCCTTGTCGATGAGGCCAGTGGCTGCGATTTCGTCCACGTCATACGCGAGCGCCAGCGTCACGACATCGGCCTCGAGACCCTCACGCACAGAGCGTGCCTGCTTGCCTGAGCCGCCGTGCGACTGCGTGAAGTTCACCTGCTCACCCGTATCGGCTGTCCACTTCTTCGAGAAAGCTTCATTAAAGTCCTGATACAGTTCGCGCGTCGGATCGTAGGACACATTGAGGAAAGTCTGGCCATCTGCACTGTCACCTGTGGTATTGCTGCCGCAGCCGGCCATCACCCCTGCCATCACGAGCAGTCCTGCCAGGGCAGCGAACCACTTTTTCTTCTTCATAACCAATCTCTCCTTTCAGTTGTTTATATTTAACATATATGTTTTATTTTTAAAAGGGTATAATCCTCCCCTATACGCTGTCGTTTATCAGCCTCTGCTGGCAAATTTCTTTTGCAGAAGGTCAAGAGGGATTTTAAGCGAGCGCATCCAGGGCTGTAGAGAAGTCCTCCAGCAAATCGTCCGTATCCTCAATCCCGACGTTAATGCGCACAAGATCCTCCGTTACACCGCCGTTGGTCTTTTCCTCCGCACTCGCATGTACAAAAATCGTCGAAGCCGGATGCAGCACGAGCGTGCGCGCATCGCCGATGTTCGAGACGTTGAGCGCGTAGTGCAGGCTGTTGATGAACTGGAACGCGCGCTCCTTTGTGCCGAGGCGCAACGTGAGCATGGCACCATAGCGGTTACCGAACTGCTTTTTGGCGATTGCGTGATACGGACTCGCCTCCAGTCCCGGATAGTTGACGTCAAAGCCCTTCTCCGCGCAGAGACGGGCGAGGGCCAGGGCGTTCGCATTGATGCGGTCGAGCCGCAGGGCGAGCGTGTCGAGGCCGATGCCCGTGAGATAGGCGTTGAAGGGCGCCATACAGCCGCCGTAGTCCGTGACCATGCGCTGGCGCAGGCGCACGATATAGCTCATGGGCCCGAACTGGTATTCCCGGAACTTCGGAAAAAGCGCCGGATCATAGCGGAACTTGCCGCCCGCGACGACGATACCGCCGATGGAGTTGCCGTTGCCGTTGAGCGCCTTCGACGTCGAATGGATGACGACATCCGCGCCCAGTTTCAGGGGCTGGCAGAGGTACGGCGTCGTGACTGTGTTGTCGACAAAGAGCGGCACGTCATGTGCGTGGGCGAGCTCGGCCAGCGCCGCGATATCCACGACATCGAGCTTCGGATTGCCGATGGTCTCGACATAGATGAGCCGCGTGCGCTCCGTCAGCGCCGCCGCAAAGTCCTCGACGCGGTCGCCCGCCGCATAGCGCACGGTGATGCCATACTCGGCAAAATCGCGGAAGAGCGAACTCGTGCCGCCGTAAAGGCCGCCCGAAGCCAGAATCTCCGAGCCCTGCGACAGCACGTTCAGCACGGCCTGGGACACGGCCGCCATGCCCGAGGCACAGGCCACGGCACCGACGCCGCCCTCCAGCGCGTTGATGCGCCGCTCGAAGCCCGCAATGGTCGGATTGCCGACGCGCGTATAGACGAAACCGGGCTTGCGCCCGGCGAAAATCTTAGCCATATCCTCGGCTGTCGGCTGATAAAAGGCCGAGGACTGGAAAATGGGCTGCGTCGTGGCGCCCGTCGCCGCATCCGGCGCGAACGCCTCATGCAGGAGCCGCGTCGTGAACTTCATGCGAGGCCGCCTTTCTCCACGACGAGGTCCCAGGTACCATCGTCGTTCTGATCGACGGAAAGCACCTTGTGCCCCTCGTCCTTCAGGCTGCGCGGCACATTCTGAATGGGCTCGCCATCGTTGAGGTGCACGCCGAGCTTCTGCCCGTCCTCCAGGTCTTCGAGGGCAACCTTCACTTTGACAAAGGTAATCGGACAAACGACGTCCGTGATGTCCAGTGTATCATCTACTGCCAGCTTGCTCATAATACCGCCTCCACTGCTTTCTGGAACTTATCCCAGCCCACGCGGTCGAGGCAGTTCGCGAAGCGCTCGCTCGGCCGTGCATGATCTTCGAAAAATTTCAGCGTCACATCGACGATTTCATAAATCTTTGCCTCATCGAACACGATGGGCAGGAAGTGCCGGCCCACCGCGATGCGGTTGCCGTAGAGACCGCCGAAGGAAATGACGAAGCCGTTCTCGCCCGTCCAGGCGTCCGTGGGACAGCTCTTGATGCACTTGCCGCAGTAGACGCATTTGTCTGCCGCCAGTTTGACCGTCTTTGCCTCTTTATCCACCGTGATGGCCTTGGTCGGGCAGACGGCCGCACAGACGCCGCAGTACGTACAGCTGGCCTCGGACCACGCCGGCATGACGCCGCCCTTGATGCCCATGTCGTTCTCCTCGGCTTTCAGGCAGTTGTTGTGGCAGCCCGTGAAGCCGAATTTGAACTTATGCGGCAGTTCCCTGCCGCCGTAGCGCTTGTCGAACTCGTTGGCGAGCTTCACCGTGTCGATGAGGCCGGAGGGGCAGGTCGCGGCACCCTGGCATGCCGTAATCGTGCGCACGCGCGGGCCGCAGACACCGACCGAGACACCGCCCGCCTTCAGGGCCGCCTTGACCGCATCGATATCCTGCAGCTTGATGAACGGGATCTCGATGCCCTGGCGGCTCGTCAGATGGACATAGCCCTGGCCGTATTTCTCAGCGACCTGCTGCACCGTACCCAGCTGTGCCGCCGTGAAATGGCCGCCGACGGATTTCAGGCGCATGGAGAAACAGTCCTTCTGCTTCTGCCGCATGAAACCGCCCTTCTTGAGTTCTTTATAATCTACCGCCATCGTGCTCTCCTCCTGTAATATTCTTCCTGCACATCTGTTTATAAAAGTAATCATGCCACTTGCCTGCTCAATACGTCCCGATGTGCAAATCTTCTTTCGTGGCTATCTTATCCTTGTCGATATGGTAGCTGTTCAGCACCGGCTCGCCGCCCGCCAGCGAAAGGATGAAGTAGCTGGCCTGCCTGTCGAAGGCCAGGCGCTTGTCCTCCTCACTCGGCCGCGAAGGACTCGCAGGGTGACTGTGCCAGTTGCCGAGCAGCTGCCATCCCTGCGCCCGCAGTTCCTTGACCGCCGCAAACTGTTCCTTCGGGTCCAGTGAAAAGTGCTCCTCGCTGTGGTCCGTATTCGTGAGGTAAAAGACCTTTTTCACGACTTTTGCGCCATCCTCCACGATGCCGCCGAGCAGGCCGCAGTCCTCGATGGGCGCGACAGTGCGCGCATGTCTGACCAGCGCCAGATAATCCTCCAGCGTCAAATGAATCACCATGGGCAATCCTCCTTTCCTTCCCTGACTCCGCTGACAACGTCTTAATGCTTGCGCAGGTCGCAGGCCGGCTGCTCGTAGTCGATGAGCTCCGTGATGGTCGGTGCGTCACCGCACACGGCGCATTTCGGGTTGCGGTGAATCTTGACCTTGCGGAAATTCATCTTGAGCGCATCGAAGGTCAGCAGATAGCCTGTGAGCAAATCGCCGATACCGAGGATGTACTTCAGCGCCTCCGTCGCCTGCAACGTGCCGATGATGCCGCCCATGACCCCAAGTACGCCCGCCTGACGGCAGGTCGGCACCGCGTCCTTTGGCGGCATGGTCGGGAACACGCAGCGATAGCACGGGCCCTGGCCGGGCACATAGGTCATGAGCTGCCCCTGAAAGCGAATGATACCCGCATGGGTGAACGGCTTGTTTTCAAACACGCACGCATCGTTGATGAGGAACTTCGCGGGGAAATTGTCCGTGCCGTCGATGATGAAATCGTAGTCCTGGTCGCGGATGATATCGCGGATGTTCGCCGAGGTCACGAGCTCGTTGTAGGTGTGCACCTCGACGTCCGGGTTCATCGCGTTGATGGTCTCTTTGCCCGACTGAATTTTCGGCTTGCCGACATCCGCCGTCTGGTGGATGATCTGGCGCTGCAGGTTCGAGAGATCGACGACATCGAAATCGACAAGGCCGATCTTGCCGACACCGGCCGCTGCGAGGTACATCGCCGCGGGCGCACCGAGGCCGCCCGTGCCGATGACCAGCACCTTGCCGCCGAGCAATTTCTCCTGTCCCTTGCCACCGACCTGCCTGAGGATGATATGACGCGAGTAGCGCTCGAGCTGCTCGTTTGTGAGTTTGCTCATCGCGCACCACCTCCCATGAAGTACAGGAACTCGACCGTATCGCCATCCTTGACCGTCGTCGATGCAAAGCCCGCATGATCGACGAACTCGCCATTCAGCTGCACCGTCACATATTCCGGCTGCTCCGCCTTCGCAACGACGAGCAGTTCCTGCACCGAGATTGGCTGCTCAATTTCCAGCGGTTCTCCGTTGACTGTCACTTTCATAACACTGTCTCCCTACTCTATCAACTAATCATATATCATTTATATGTTTTATTTATGGTGTTATTTTACAACCTGTGACAAATGTTGTCAACCATTATTTTAAAATTCATATATATTTACATGGTTTTTACTTTTCTGCAAACAAAAACGGAGACAGCACAATATGCCGTCCCCGGTAAAGCGAGGCTGATAGCTTATTTTCCCGGCCCCTGATAGGGCTTGCCATTGACCGTGACCTGCTCGTAGGTGATATTTTCCTGCGGCGTGTTCTCGCAGCGGATGGCCTGTTTGTCATAGACGTTGACGTGCGTGAGCGTACAGTCTTTCCAGGTAAAATCGTAGACCGGATTGCGCTCGTAGGTCTCAATCGTGCCCAGCGGCTTGTTGTGGGCATTGCCCGTGATTTTCTCGAAATGCAGACCGTGAATATCCGGCGTGAAGTCGCCGATATCCCCGCCGCCGTAGGCCATGTCCACGGTCATCACCGCCCGGCCGACCTGCTGAATCGTATCACCGTAGGCATAGAAATCCGTAAGGCCGCCGCCGCGCATCGAATTCGTCTTGAAGCGGTATGCCCACCTGAGGTTGGGGCTGTCCATGCGGTTGTTCAGGCTGTAGACGTGGTGCACACCGCCTGCCATCTCACTGCCCACGGTCACGCCGCCGTGGCCGTCATGGAACACGTTGTTCTCGATGATGACGTTCTCCGTCGCCACGCCGACGCGGCGGCCGTCGCCATCGCGCCCCGCCTTGATTGCAATGCAGTCATCGCCCGTCGTCAGCGAACTGTTCTTGATCCAGACGTTACGGCAGGCGTCCGGGTCGATGCCATCCGTATTCGGCCCCGACGCCTGAATCGTCACCTTGTCCACGGTCACATTCTCACAGAGCATGGGCGCAACGTTGTACATCGGCGAATCCTTGATGCGCACCCCCTTGATGAGGATGCGCTTGCTGGCGTAAGGGCCGATGAGCACGGGGCGCAGATAATGTCCTTTGCCGAACACGCGCTTCTCGACCGGCACGTCGCTATTTCCCATGTCCTTGAGGTTTTCGCTATCCTCGCTCTGGCTCGGCGCGCAATTCTTCCACAGGCCCGCACCAACCCAGGGCCACCAGGCCTCGCCGTGGCCGTCAATCGTGCCCTGACGCTCCTTACCACTGCCCGTGATCGCGATGTTCTCCGCCCCGTTGGCGTAAATGAACGGCGAATAGTTGTAGCACTCCGTGCATTCAAAACGCGTCAGCACGATATGCTTCTCATAGTCGCGCGGATGATCGCTGAACTCCACGACTGCCCCATCCTCGAGGTGCAGTTCCACGTTACTCAGGAGCGTCAACGGCCCCGCCAGATAAAAATGGCCCACGGGCACCACGACGACACCGCCGCCTTGATCGTGCACCTGCTGGATGGCCTGCTGAAAGGCCGGCAGGTCGTCCTTACGGTCGGCTGAAATTGCGCCCAGCTCCTCGACATTCACGCGCACATCCTGCGGAATCGAGGGCTGCGCAATCTTCGCCGTGAGCGCCGCCGCATCCTCGGGAATGCCCGCCGACGCACTGCCGCAGGGCAGCGCGCAGAGCAGCGCCGCGCAGAGCAGACGGCAAAGGAGTTTCTTTCTCATAACATACAGCCTCCTAAAGCTTCACTTTCTCACTTCTCATATTATCACGCAATTCCGACCGAAAACATACAAAATATTTGCTAAAGCAATAAGTATATTTATAAAAATTGCCTTTCCCGCCGCCAGTCGCTAAAATAAACTGGTAACTTAATTGATTAGAAAGAAGGATATATATGGACGATATCACCTTTCGTCTGCTCTTCGTCGTCACAGATCTCATCGCGCCGCTCGTCGTCGGCTATCTGCTAAAACAACGCCACCTGATTTCGCAGCGCATCAACGACTATCTCATCCGTTTCAATATCATCATCGTCAGCACGGTGCTTGCCCTGCTCAGCTTCTGGGTTCTGCCACTTTCCTGGCAACTGTTGCTCATGCCGCTCTTCGGCTTCTACCTCGTGCTGTTCCCTGGCACCATCGGCTACCTGCTATTTGCCCGGCACCTGCCCGACTACCTGGATCGTGGTGCATACGCGGCCAGCGCCATGCTCGCAAATCTCGGCACACTCGGCGGCGTCTGCGCCTTTATCCTCTACAATGAGGAGGGCTTCGCCTACGCGCAGCTTATCGCGACCTTCCAGAACGTACTGCTCTGCCTCGTCGTCTTCCCCTACGCGCGCTACTGCCAGCTGAAGGCGGCGGGCCGCACCAGCGAGCATCACAGCCGTCTCGCCGACCTGCGCTCGATGTTCCTCAGCCCAAACCAGCTCTGCCTCGTGGGCATGATGGCTGGCCTCGTACTCAATGGGGCGGGCATTGCACGCCCCGCAGAACTCGGCACCGTATTCCAGAGCCTCGTCCACATCGGTGCCTGGACGGCCATGCTGCCCGTCGGCTTCCTGCTGGACTTCTCCGCTGCCCGTCGCAACCTGCACCGCGTGCACAGCCTGACGGCCCTGCGCTTCCTGCTCATGCCGATCATCACCTGGCTCATCGCGCGCCCGCTCATCGCCGATCCGGTGCTGCGGCACACGCTTATCATCCTCGCCACCTGCCCCACGGCCATCAACGCCGTCCTGACCGCCCGCCTCTACAAGCTGAACGTCGACCTCGCGAGCACCAGCTTCCTCGTCACCACAGCCATGTACCTATGCCTTATCTTCCCCCTGCTGTTTTTCCTGCTCAAAGCCTAAAAGAGACGGCCATGCGCATCTTTGGTTATGAAAAGTTTCTTTGCGTGAAACCTGTTCAGTTTTCGTCCCGCGCCCAGAGCCATGCCCGGCCGCGCTCCAGCGCCTCGATGCCCAGCAGGCTGGCAGCGGCGAGGATGCCGAGGAATGTGCCCCACTCCACCAGCGCTGGTACATAAAGGCCAAGCGCCGGCGGATTGTAAGCAGAGGGCCCGGCATACCCCAGCAACGGATGTAGCTGAGCTGCCACGAGCAGATTGTATTTCACGAACAACACGGCCAGCAGGGACGTCATAGCTCCTGCCTGCCATTGGCGTGGCTGTTTTCCACGCACCAGCAGCCAGATGCTGACCACGAGCAGCATGATTTCCAGCCAATAAGGCACGGCACCAGCTCCTGCCAGCTGCCAGAAGACGACCTGCGCCGCTTCGCCATGCGGTGCATAGAGGGCGATGCAGACATCACTGATGGCATAGAGCAATTCCAGTATCAGGAGTACGGCTGTCACCCGAATCATGCAGCGCAGCGAACGTTCCGGCACAGGTGCATAGCCCACGCGCCCCAGATGCAGCAGGACGAGGCTGAGCACCGCCAGCGCGATAATAGCCGCCGCAAACAGGAACGACAACGGCTCGCCGGGCTCATTCCACGATGGTGCCGCCACCATCAGGGCAAAGGCAAAGGAGGTAACGATGACGAGCAGGCCTGCGATGACTGCGAGCAACGCCAGGGGGCGCATACTGGCCGCTGTGCGCCTGCCCTGCGCGATGAGCCAGGCCTGCCGCCCGAGCAGTATGCCTGTGAGCCCATAAAGTGAAAGCACCGCCGCATCCCAGACCTGTGGCGAAGTCGGATTCGGCGAAAGCATCATATAGATACCGCGCTGGGGATTGCCGAGGTCGACAAAGATAAACGCGCCTGCGCCCGCCAGGCCGCAGAGCACACCGCAGATTAGCAGGATACGCGTGTAGGGACGCAGCTCCGCTAAGCCATCCGTCAGCCAGGCGAGCCCGATAAGCAGCAATGCGCCTGCCGCCAGGCCCGTAAAGCACATAAAGCCAACGATGTAGAGCCCCCAGGGCACGAAGTTGTTCATATGCGTGATGTCCTCTCCCAACACAAACTGCAAGAGGTAGCAGGCAGCGCCGAGCACGCAGAGTGCCGCCAGGGCGATTTTCGTATTTTTCTTACTCATCTTTTGCACCTCACAGCAGATAGTACACCGATGGATTGGTGCCCTTTTCCTCCAGCAGGCGCATTTTCCGCCGTCCCTGCATCACACGGCGCACCTCGGAATCCGGGTCATCGAGGTCGCCCCAGTAGCGTGCCCGTCCGAGACAGAGCTCCATGCAGGCGGGCACCTCGCCCCGCGCACGGCGGTTGGCACAGAACGTGCATTTCTCTACGATATGCGCCTGATGCTTCGGCGCATCCGCCTCGCCGATGGCGTGCGCCAGCGGATACGTCGGCTCCTTCCAGTTGAAACTGCGCGCATCGTAGGGGCAGGCAGCCATGCAGGTGCGGCAGCCGATGCATTTATCATAGTTGATGAGCACCGTGCCGTCCTCCGCCTTGTACGAGGCACCTGTCGGACAGGCCTTGACACAGGGTGCATCCGCGCAATGCTGGCAGTTCACGGGCAGATGCTGGAGATTCAGTTTGTCGGGATAGGTGCCATCGGCGGTATCCATCGTCTCGCCGCCTTTGGTGAGCACGCGGTTCCACCACATATGTTCCGGCAGGTTGTTGTTCAGTTTGCAGGCCACCGCACAGCTATGGCAGCCGATACATTTCTTCAGGTCAATGACCATTCCCATATGCATATTGTTCTCCCCCTCTTACTGTTTGACAGCCTCAACCGCGCAGTCAAAGAATGCATTATTCGTTACAGCATCGCTGCTCACATTCGAGCTCAAATCCGAGTAATGACCGTCAATAAAATCTTTCTTCTGCCAGCCGTGGTCGATGATCAGCACGCCCGGTCGATTGGCCGGATTGAGCGCGGCCCTGACCACGACATAGCCACGGTCGTTGTAGATGCGTACGATATCGCCCGTCCTGATGCCGCGTGGCTCCGCATCCACGGGGTTAAAGGTCACCACGGGCTCGCGCCAGAGCTCCAGCAGCCACTGGTTGTCCGAATACTGCGTATGCACGCGGAACTTCGGCCGCTTCGAGGTGAAAATCAGCGGATACTTCGCCGCCGTCTCCGCCGCGGCAAAACCGCCCGCCGTCTCCGTCCACGCCTCCACCGGCGGCGTCCAGTACGGCAGCGCCTCATGGCGCGGATCAAAGGGCTGGCCCACATCCGTCAGCGGCTTGGGGTCCTCGCGGTAGAACTCGCCGCGTTTCGTCGGTGTGGGGAACGTATAGCCCGCGCCGTGACGGTAAATGGGGGTCTCGGGCTTCAGCACATAGATATATCTCTCGGCCTTCAGCTTTTCCCAGCTGAGGCCCACCGCCCTAGCCTTGTCGTTATCGAGCGCCCGCTGGAAAAATTCATCCCGCGTCATTGTGAACTGGTCGCCCAGTCCCATGCCCTGCCCGAGCAGGGTCACGATTTCAAAATCCCCCTTGGACTCGCCAAGTGGCGGCACGGCAGGTGCATTGTAGACAGCCACGCCGGAATAGCTCATATCGTAGGTTTCCGTCTCGAAATAATGCGCTGCGGGCAGCACGATATCGGCATAGCGCGCCGTATCGCCCATGACGACATCCGTGACAACGAAAAGATCAATCTGCTTCAGTGCCTCCAGCCATGCCTGCCGGTTCGTCTGATTGCCCAGCAGGTTCTGGTCATAAACGTAGAGGCTCTTAATGTTGATGGCTTTATCGCCGTAGTGGCCGCTCTTAATCGCCTCCGGCACCAGTGGCGCGTTAATGGTCAGTCCCTCCGGACAGCCCGGTGGCGTCACGATGTCCTCGATATCGACGAAATTCTCCATATAGCCCGTCATCGCATGACCGTTGAGGCCCGCGCCCGGTTTGCCCATCTGTCCCGTAGCCAGCACGAGTGCCATGACCGCATAGTAGAACTGGTGGCCGTTCGCATAGTGGTCCGGGCCATAGCCCGCGCAAAGACTTGTCGGCCCCTGCGCGAACTTGCGTGCAAGGTCGCGAATCGTCGCCTCGGGGATGTCGCAGATTTCCGCCGCCCGCGCCGGCGTCCACTCTTTGATACGTGCCAGAAGCAAATCGTAGGCTGTCGTGACCTTTTGGCCGCCAATAACAAAGGTACCCTGAATTACCGGGGACGCTATCTCCTCAGCCCGTCCCAGCTGACCATCGGCAGCACGTACCAGAATCGCATCCGCCTCACTGCCTGCCTCGGCCCGGCCGAGATCAGAAAGCCGCAGGAACTTGCCATCGCTGTCCTTGACGAGGAATGGCGCCACCGTGCCGCGCTCCAGCATAGTCTGATCCGTGAGCTTTTCCTCCACCACGACGTTGAGCATGGCCATCGCGAGTACCGCATCCGTGCCGGGGCGGATGGGTACGAACTGATCTGCCTTGCTGGCGGCAATCGTATAGTTCGGGTCGATGACGATGAGCTTTGCCCCGCTGTCGCGCGCCTTATTGATGAAAGCATAATGCACATGCCCCGCCTCGGTCAGATTGCTGCCCCAGGCAAAGATATATTTCGCATCAAGCAAATTACGCTCGTCGTCGCCCACCGACCACGGGCTCTCCCCCGTCGTATCGATAATGCCGGTAAAAAACGCATTATCAAAAGAGTTATCGATGCGCGTGGCACCCATGAGGTGAAACAGCCGTTTCGTATACTCACGTGAATCGATAGCTGAGTTGCCCGCGCAGTCTGAAAAAGCAATGCTCCCCGGGCCATAGTCACGCTGATACTGCTGCCAGCGCGTGCAAATCTCGTCAATAGCCTCATCCCAGCTGATTTCCTCCCACTGGCCTGCGCCGCGCTCCCCCTTGCGCCGCAGCGGATGCTGCAGACGGTTCGGCGCATAGATACGCTGTACCTGCGTGAGGCCGCGCTGGCAGATGCGCTCAAACTCCGGGATAGGATGCTTTAGCTTCGAGGTTTTCACCACCTTGCCATCGCGCACATGCACGCGCATCGGACAATGGCCGATGCAGTCGCCACGGCAGACACCGTAGGTGATGATCTCCTCGGCTGGCACCTCTGCTGCCTTTACCTTTTCCCTATGCAAAACATCCACGTCTTACCGACGTCACGATAAACGAAAAGTATACACGGTAGTAACATCACCTCCCATGATACAATAGAATTAGACGGTATGAGGCTGAGTCTTTTTTGGCGCCTCGAGCCC
>Ga0256405_10005434_pt1 | contig 21982 bp, 18 predicted proteins | sample RumenRJG_02DNA_FD_189096 | JGI IMG/M metagenome (GOLD analysis project Ga0256405, IMG submission 189096) | Bovine rumen microbial communities from Lethbridge, Alberta, Canada - RJG_02 | ecosystem: Host-associated > Mammals > Digestive system > Stomach > Rumen | place: Canada: Alberta... | reverse complement strand
TCTTATGTTTTTCTGCGTGGTAAAGGTAGTAAATTATTGAAGGATAGCCTAATACAACCGATATTTTCTAATGGCGGTCATTAGAAAAATAGACATGCCAAATTTCTAATGACCGATTTGGGTTTAAAATTAACATTAAATGAGAAAAAGCTATTTAATTCTTAGTTTTGCATTAATACCATTTGTGGCAGAAGCTCAAAATGGTGTTTGCTATAGCTATGATGCCGCAGGTAATCGCGTAAGGCGAGAATCTGTTGTGCCAGCTCCGAGAGCAAAGGCTATGTTGCAATCATTAGAAACGCGTGAAACATCGTATTCAGATGTTATTGGCAGTCATTCTGTTCAAATCAAGCAGGATGATGAAAAAGAGGTGCTGAAGGTAAGTGTACTTGGTCTGAAAAATTCAGACAAATGTACGTTTGGCGTGTACACAGCGTCGGGTGTGCAGGCTATTTTGTCGGATGTCAAGTCGGAAAGTGTTGAATTTGACATCAGTAGCCTTTCGCAGGGCATCTATATGATGCGGGTTGCAATCAATGAAACTAGTAAAACTTGGAAATTTGTGAAGAAGTGATGAAAAGGATGTTGAAAAAATGTCTCGGCATTGCAATGTTGTGCATTGCCGGAAATCTTCATGCCGCAACGGTGGCAAATACCGACGGCTATGATGTTGGCAGCCCTAAGGGTACGTTTAGTGTTAGCGGTACTGGTGCAGCTGTGTATAACATAGCTATCGAAGTCCCGAACGGTGGTCCGCTTGTGCCTGAGATTGGTGTTTGCTATAACAGTCAGTCTGGTAACGGTCTTGCTGGTTATGGTTTTAACATCACTGGCTTGATGTGTATAACTCGTGGGCATAAGGATATGTTCCACGATAATTACTTTGCAGGTGTAAAATATGATGAGAAGGACATATTTATGCTTGATGGTAAAAGATTGTTGTATAAACTTGGAAAGCAATATGGAAAGGACGGTTCTGTGTACACATTGGAAGGTGATCCTTATACGACGGTTACTATGCACAATAGTGCATCAAGTACAAACTGCTGGTTTACAGTCGTAACTAACAACGGAAGAACTTACGAGATTGGAAATTCTGTAAATTCAAGACTTGATTTTACCGACCGTAAGAATGTAACACACACGGCAGCTTGGTATGTTAATAAAGTGTCGGATATACACGGCAATGAAATAGAATATCTTTATTCTAAAAGTAATTTGTGTGTTCGTCCAGTAGAAATAAAGTACGGAGAAAATACGGTAAAGAGTCGTGGCATAACAAGTCATATATTTTTTAGCTATAATTTTTTGCCTAATGTCGATGCCATTCCATTTACTGTTGGTGACCGTCAGGGTAAGACAGATGTCTGTTTGTCTGGCATTGAGGTCCGCGCAAATGGTGGAGAGGTGTATCGTAAATATTCGTTTACTTATGATAAGACATCTGATGGTACAGCGCGCAAATTTTATCGTCTGACACAGGTAGACTTGAAGAATGGCGACGGAAAAAGTGTGTCTCCAATTAAGATAAAATGGAACAATCTGCCTGAGTTGAACGTCACAGGAAGTGATTTGGGTATTAAGACAAAAAACAGTAGGAACTTTCATGCTGTAGACTTTAATAAGGACGGAATTAGCGACATAGTACGTTTGGATGACAACAGTAGTGATGGAAGGCAGGGATTGCATGTGTATGTAAGTATGAGTAGCAGAACCAACAATGTTGTATCATATAAGCCGGAGAGACTTTTAAATGTTTATTCAGATGTGTTGTGGAAAGATATCAAATTCGAGATAGGCGGATTTCCTACAATTGATTTTGATGGTGACGGCTATAACGATTTGGTTATTCCATATTATTATGGTTTGAATAAAAGCCATGAGGTTCAGTTCAAGATAATAGACGGCAAGGAAATCGTAAATGGTACAAATCTTATGGTTAAGGGGTCGCATGTAATAAACAAGCCGATGCCTTTTTGCGACCATATTCCTTTGATTACATTCTTGGACATGAATGGAGATGGTAGGGATGATGTGCTTTATCTGGAAGATAAGGGTAGTGGTGGCGTCTATAATGGTAAGGTGCTCCGCTATAAAGGTAATTCATCTTCTTTTGCCTATGATGAGATTGTATTGTCATTGCAAATACCAAAGGCTCCTAAGAAAATATTTTCTGGAGACTATAACAATGACGGACTTACAGATATAATTATTTTCTATGATGGTGGTTATAAGGTCTATTTCAATACTGGTGGTAATGAACATGACAAGTCGTCTACTGCCAGATTTATGGACTTTAATTCCAAGGAAGGTAAAAACATAGGAGATAAATTCCGTATTGTTCAAGGCGATTTCAATGGCGACGGTCTTGGTGATTTTGCATTTTTTCAGGGAGACTGGCAATATGGACTTGCTACAGGTAACGGTGATGGAACTTTTAATGTAACCGAAAAGGCAATCAAGTTAAGTGTTACAAATGATGGTGCCAACAATGATGATGTGCGTTTCAGTATGCTGGCATACGATTTTGACCATGACGGTTTGTGTGATTTTGTTATAACTAAGGCAAATTATGTATATCATGGTGGCTTCCGTCGAAGGTATTACTACAAAAATACGGAAACAGTCTTTGTACGCTCAACTGGCAGTGGTTTTGAACAGTATAAGGACATTATTACTGGCAGTGAAAAGGATGCAGAGGAAGGTAATGTCTTTCTTGGAGACTTCTATGGTGATGGAGACGTACAACTTGCAAATTTCGGTAGAAATTTGATGTATCCGGGTGACAATAGAGAGGCTATACGTGCGTATCGCTCAGGAAAAAGAATGGCAGAAATAGGCAATGTTATGCTGTTTACCGATGGCTTCGGAAATTCAACATACGTGCAATATGCAAGTGGAACAGATTCTTCAGTTTATACGGCTGGTCAGAATCACTCTTATCCTGTTAACAACTATACGTTGCCATTGCCTTTGGTACATAAGGTTCGTTTGAATAGTAGTGATGATCCATTTCGTCAGCAGGATATAGAATACCAATACGCGGATGCTAAGATGCACATAGGTGGAAAGGGCTTTCTGGGTTTTGCAAAGGTGTTGTCACGAAATTTAACACTCGGCACAAGTGAAGAAACCGAGGTCACAAAGTGGGATGGAAAAAGATGGATTCCGATAGAAACAAAGACTACGTCTAAGGTAGGTGGTAAGACATCGACAGTTGTGGTATCCACATCACTTGAGGATTTTCCGAATATTGGAGTTTTTGGCATAGGCAATTACTTTGCCTATGACTCAGGTCAGGTTATAACCGATTTTGACGGTAACAAGACCGAAACCACAACCGAATATGATACGAGCAAAGGCGTGCCTGTAAAGGAAACTGTGCGAAACGACGGCGCTGACATGTATAAGCAAGTCGTGTATTCGGGCTATGTTCAGAACTCTGGCATGTGGATGCCGTCGAGCGTTGAAAAGGTACAGAAGCATAAGGACGATTCAAAACCTTTCTCTGTCAAGACATCGTACACATACGATGACAAGGGACACATTCTTTCTGTTACGGATAATGCCGGTTCGTCCTTGCCGCTTACAACAACCAACACCTATGATGTTTACGGAAATGTGCTCACTACTGTCCGGAATATTTATGCAATTATGCAAAACTGTCAAAAAGCGATAGTTGCCGCATGTCTCTGTCTCTAGTATCGGTCATGTCGATTTTGCTGAACAGTTCCGTCAATGGTATCTGCTCTAAAAGTACAAGACCTATGGCTTGGGAGAAGATGTAAAGTTCCTGCTCAATATTATAGACTTTGCGGGCAATAAGCAAAAGCAGATAGTCGCATACGGCAATCCAAATTTGTGTGAATACTGCATTCTGGCTGGTTCCGAAGAACGATTTTATGCGCAGATGCTGCTTTATCCACTTGAAGAACAACTCTACCTGCCAGCGTTCACGGTACAGCTCTGCAATCGTAATTGCCTCATGAAGAAAATCGTTCGTCAGAAAGCGGTAGACATTGCCAGTGGAGAAGTCCTCGTAAACGACAAGCCTCATTAGGTCCGGATAGTCGTCTTTCGCGTTTTGGCCCGTAAGACGAATGTATTCGTCGCTGACAACGCCCGTATTCTTATCCACATCGCAGCTTTTGCATACCTGATATTTCATATTGTCTTTTGCCCTTGTCACAAAGAAAGCCCCCTGTCTGTCTATACGGTTGAATAATCGCCAGAAATCAACATACCCCTTGTCAATCAAATATATAGCGCCAGACTCTACTGGCATTATATCCATGGCATTGATGTCGCTGACGGCAGCTTCTGAAAGCCAGATGAAAGTAGGAATCGAACCGCGCAGGTCAAGCATCGTGTGCATTTTTATTCCGCCATTGCCGTCCTTGTATTTTGCCCATGGACAGAGTTGCAGGCAGAGGATTATGGTGCTGCTGTCGAATGCATATACCATTTCTTCGATATCAAGCCTGAACTTGTCGGTCTTGTATAGCCTTTGTGCCTTGGATACAAGAACCATGGCGTAGTCGCGGTAGATCTGCCATGCCTTCTTCTCATTCATTTCTGAAATAGTGGATTTTCCCATCTGCTTCATTCCAGAATGATAGAGTTTTGGTCCAAAGACCTTCAGTGTGGCTTCTATGATGCGAAGGCTGGTCCTGCCTGTAAGTTGGGCAAAGCTCATTACCTTGAACTGGTCACGACACGTATACTTCTTGGTTCCCTTGTCTCCATTGTATCTGTCAATGCATTTGTTTAGTTCATAGTCTGGTACAACCTCCATGATTTGGGCGAATACAGTCTTTCCTTTGGGCATACTCAGTTTTATTAAGATAAAAACTGTTCCAAAGGTAAGTTTTTCTATCAGAAAAACTTATATGCAATATAAGTATTTGAAATTCACTTAATTATAAGCGTGTTGTATAATTATTCCGGACAGAAGTGGTTCTTGATACCAATTGATAATGCCAATCATTATCTGGATATTCATTCGTAAAGTCATATTCAAAAGCCTTATAATCATTACCAGACCATGGACTAAACATATAATCACACACAGCTATTTGCTTCGCAGTCTTATACTTTTCAAGTTTATTTGCAACAATAAATCGTCTTAGAAACCCAGCCGCTTTCTCTATAGGTTTACAAAAATCAGACTCATAGTTAAGATTCCCATCTAAATAAGCTTGTTCTGAAAGAAAAGTAGCACGTTTTAAAGATATTTTTGTTTTACCTTCAAGCATTTCTAAAATTTCACTATACGCCTTTTGATATAGAGAATCTGCGTAGTTCTTTTGTCCCATTGCAAACGAACAAAAGAACAAAAAAAATATAGGAATAATGAGTAGTTTTATTTTTTTCATTTATTATTTATAATAATCTACTTGCAAATATAAACATTTTCGCTCAATCCAAACAAATATTATTTACATTTCTTGTTGTTTACAATTCTTTTTTAAGAATTATTAACAGAGCAATCAAGGGCGCAATCGGCTTTTTAGCATAAATTTGCAACACCAAACTATTACAAATTAACAATATTTACAATGAGTAACATTTTCAATTCAAGTATCAAGTATGTCAGAATGGCAGTTATTATTCTGGCAGTCAGTCTGTTTTCAACTGTTTTTGTTTCGTGCGGAGACGACGATGAGGACGAGGGTTTCACTACCGAAGTTTCTCTTTTTTACGAAAGCCTTGGAAGTTATAACGTAAATCTTTCTAAGATCACGGGAGATTACATATGCTTCAGCATACCTGTCAAGTCTGACGGCAAGGACATCGACTTGAGCAAGAAAGGCGACTGGTCGGTTATGGGAATGGTTAACAAGGAAGTGATTGAAGGCTATGGCGACGAGCCTGACAATATGTTCGACAGCGGCAGCACTCTCTATATTCACAAGACTGGAGAAAAGACATACGAGATAAGATACACGCTGAAAAAGACTATCAACGGAAAGCAGAAGGTTATAAAAGGCAGTTATTCGGGCAATATGATTACTGGTCAGAACTAAATTTTACATTTCAAATCCTTATAAGTAACAAAAAATGAACATAATCTTAAAATCAAGCAGCAGGTTTACCAGAATAATGGTCATGATTCTGGCAGTATGTCTGTTTTCAACTGTTTTTTTTTCGTGCAAAGACGAAGAGGAAGAAAGTGAGTTTCCAATCATTCTCTTCAATGAGGTTTACGACGACTACAACATTCACCTTGGAAACAAGAAGGCTGATTTGATAATATTCAGAATATCATCCAGCTACGACGGTCATGATATAGACCTTAGCCAATGTGGCGACTGGGATATATTCGGAAACGTTATTACGGGAAGCGGCGACAAGGATGCTCCCGACTTGCTCGACAGCGGAAGCACGCTCTACGTTCGCAAGACCGGCAAAAATCGCAAGAACGGCCTGAATACCTTCGAAATGAGATACACTCTGAAAAAGACCATAGACGGTACTCAGAAGATTGTAGAAGGAAGTTATTCGGGCGACGTTGTTGCAGGTCAGAAATAACGAAAAATCCATCTTACACATCAGTTTTGTAAGATGGATTTTTTGTTTCGTCAAAACTGAAAGCCAACGGTTGCTGAAAGTGCATTGTGCCCTATCTTCTCGACAAACCGAGACCGTACGACCGCCGACTCGAACGTTTTTAACTGACAGAAATGCTGATATTCGTAGCCCACCGAGGCATAGATGCGATGCGCATCGGAAAGACAGAATGACGTTCCGATGCCAAGCCCGATGTTGCTTCCACCCGAGGCTGACGGCGAAGGGGCGAACGAATATCCCACACGAGCCTCAACAAACGGAGTGAACTGCCGAGGACGCGCCACGCTCCACTGCAAGTCGACAAACAGCGGAACGAGCGTCTTGTCGTATCGGCTGATGCCTGCGCCAACGCCGCACATCAGCCGCGGATTAAGTCCGTACATCACTTTCTGGCACAACCGCATTGGCGTTCCATGCGATTCGGGCAGCGGAAAGCCGACGGCTACTTCGGTCTGATAACGAAGTTTTTCCACAAAAATCTGCGAAAAAGCGCATTGGCAAAATATGCAGCCAAGCGCAAACAAAGCAATCTTTTTCATTTCAGTCTGACGGTTATCTGTTTAACAATTCTGAGGGCAGAGTCGATGCCTTCCATATCGGTGTAGATGCCACCGTCGGAGCCGTCGGGCGAACTGTGCCCGATGAGCGATGCCGTGAACGAACGGCTCTGCGTGCTCAAATCGACATCTGCCATGTACACGAGAGCCGGCTGACCGCTCCCCTCTTTTCCGCCCGAATAGTAAGGGCTCGACGGTACGGCATCCTTGGCATAGACATCGGTGAAATCGGTTGAGTGGTTCACCTCAACCAGCACACGAAAGCGTTGCAGTCCCGTCTTCTCCCTAAAATACGTGCTAAAACCCTTTCGCGGCGTTGCGCCAGTCAAGGCATCGGTTACAGGCTGTTGCTTTGTCGGGCAGAAAAGTCCGTCGTCGTAACGTATTCCGCGCGAATGACACCAGCACGGCAGAGCCTCCTTCCGCCTGTTTCCGTTGGCAGAGAGCCAACCCTCGGTGGCTATCTTCTGCGAAACGTAGATTGTTGAAACGTATCTGCCCGACGAATCCTCAATCCAGATTGCAATCTGCGGCGGATTTTTCTTCTTTATGCCAAGAAAGAGCGGAAAATCGTGCAGCCACTCTTCGCCCTCGGCAATCTCTACCCTAACATCGTCCGACTCATAATCGAGCAGTTTTCTGTTGCACGATGTCTGCATCAGTCCAACGGCAACGGTAATGAACATTACAAATTTCTTCATGTGTTTCTGATTATTGCGTTCTGTCTGGCTGCAAAGATGCGCAGAATAAAAATTGCACGCAATATGCAGGGACAGAAGCACGGGCGGCAAGGGACACACGCTGCACAATGGGACGAATAGGAACACTTGAGGGACAAAATGCGACTGCGCCATCGCCCTTTTTTGAAAGAAAACGGCTATCTTTGTCGGCATGAAGAATATTTTGAAAGACTCTGGAATTATCGCTTTGATGACAGCTTTCGTGCTGTCGTTCCTTCAGCCGTTTGGCATTGAGCAGATGACGGACAAGCGAATGCACTTCATCGTATTTGTGTCGGTACTTGCGTTTGCCGTAGCCGTGCTGTCGTACAGCATTGCAAGAGCCATCACGCACCGTAGTGCAACAAAAGTTAGAGACATCGTAGTGTTCCATGCCGTGAATATCCCTATCGCCTCGGCAGCCATTCTGACAAGCATTTCGTGGTTCAGTTGGGGCAACCTTCATTCGGCTTGGTACTGCACGCAAGGCGAGTTTTCGGTAATCAACTATCTGATAGTATGCCTTCAGGTTGCGCTGATGTCGGTATTCATCTTCGTGGTGCAGGTTTACCGAACAAAGAACCGCAATCTGCAAGCCGAACTGGAGACGATGAAAGCCATAAACGCGTATCTTGAACAGAGGCTCGAAGATACCGCCACGCCGAAAGAAACCGAAACGCCGCAACAGAACATCATCACGCTTACGGGAAATACCAACAACGCCGTTCTTGAGGTGTGCGTCGAAGAAATAATCTACATCGAGTCGATGAAGAACTACGCCAACATCTGCCTTCTGCACAACGGCGAGGTGTGCAACCATTCGTTGCGCATAACCATAAAACAACTCCGCCAGTCGCTCGACGGCTTTAGGTGTATGTTTGCATGTCACCGCGCCTTTATCGTTAACATGGATTTCATCCAGTCCGTTTCGGGAAGACGTTCGAGCGGCTATCAACTGCAAATGTTCGGCACGGACAAGCACATTCCTATAAGCCGCACTTATTCCGATGAGTTTGAAAGGAGAATGGGGGTGAATTTCTGATAATTGTTTCTTAGAGAAAGTTGAAAATTTTATTGACAATAAGAAAAAGTTGAGAATTGAAACTTCGTGTCTAAGATTCAAGGTTGATTCAAGTAAGGGGGTAGCAAGGGGATAGTAAGAGGATAGCAAGACGGAAGGTTCGGGATGCCTTCGGGATTCGTTCGAGACGCACACCTAGTTTTTCTCATTCATAAAGCAAGAGTTGTTGTTTTTAGTCAATCAGTAATGGGCAATTCTGAAAAAACATCATATTCTAAAAGAAGTGCATAAAACACCCCCCACACATTAAAAGTTTAAAAAAGTTAATATTACGACATTTTTTTGAATAATATTTGTCTATAAATAATTTATTATTACTTTTGCAGCACGACAGATTTATACTTTTGGATTTCTATACAAAGAACAGGATTGCTAAAGCATCCAGAAAAAAATTAACCAATAGCATTGTCGTTACTCTGGAAGAGTTTGAAACTCAAATATATTGAGAGTTTGATTTGAAACAGAGTGTTTGAGATACATTGTTCCTTTCTGAGTTGAAATGCACTTTTGATTACCTGAAAAAACTCAAGAAAAACAGACTGCCAAAAACATGGTGTATCCTCGTTTTTCGAAACTTGAGTAAAATACAAGAAAAAAGGAACATTCATTTTAGTTTGAATTCACCACCACTTTTTAAGTGGCTCTAATATTATAAATATGAAAAATTTAGTATTGCCTATTGCGGTAACAACGAAGAATTTATTGAGTATCATATCAGCTGTAATGCTGGTGGTATTTAGTTCGTGCAGTTCGAATGCCGACTTGTTACCAGAAGAAACGTTTCTTGAAGAAGAAACAACACCACAACTTTTCTTTGTGTACAAGACAAATGATTTCTGTGACCTACAAGTCAAAGATACTGTTGTTTTTACCGACTTAGATATTGTCTGGTTTAATCCCCAAACAAGGGAAATCAGGTTTAAGGACAATGAAAAAATTAAGTCTATTCCACCATATGCGTCAATTGCCGTGAAAAGTTCATCAGAGACACTTTTCGTTATATCTTCCAATATCTGTTATATTGTAAACAGAGCATACGATGATTTGGTATTACTACGCGACTATCACGACAGATTTCATCTTGACGATAGTTACCCAGATTATTGGGATCCGGAGAAAACTCAGCAGAATGCAGAAAAGCGTTCGGCTGGTTGGAATAAATTCATCGATATTCTCAGAGCTGAAGGGCGCATAAATAATACGAACAAATAAAAAACAAGCCTTTGATTGATTAAAGAACTCAATCGAAGGCTTGTTTTTTACTTTTCAAACATATTGTACGTTGTTCTGAGTACGCGGAACTCGGTACGGCGGTTCAATGAATTGCAAATTTCCTGCTGCTCGTTTGGAAGTTTCTCAATATAATCCTTGGAGAGCACATCGCCTTCTTTCAGAAAGTCGAACGATTCGAGCATCTTCTTGCTTACGGTCTTCGGCTTAGTAACGCCATATCCAACAGGAGTGAGGCGCTCTTTCGCAATTCCGTTCTTTATCAAGAAGTTGACGCACGACTCGGCACGTTTCTGCGACAGCCACAGGTTGTATTTCTCGTCGCCGCGATAATCGCAATGCGCGCCAAGTTCTATCGTGATGTTAGGATTCTCGTTCAGCAGAGTTACGAGAGCCATCAATTCGGTTTCCGACTCCTTTGTCAAATCGGCCTTGTCGAACTCGTAGAGCACGTTGTCTATCAACACAGGGCGACTGATTGACGGCAGCGGAAATTGCAGAACATATTCTTTTGTAACGCCGGCAGTATCGGCTCTGAAGTCTTGTTTGTGATTAAGAAAACCCTTGCAAGTGCCAAGCAGAACGTAATCAACATTAGGCTTGACCTCAACCACAAAAGAGCCGTCGCCCTTCACGCTTATTTTCTGATTTGTGCCATCGTTGCCCACCATGTAGACAAGTGCCTGAGGCAGTTCGTAGCCGTCCTTCTCATAAACCCATCCCTGTACGGTAAGTATATTTTCAGCCAGTTCGAAACTGTAGATGTGATCCCATCCGTGGCCGTCGTTGCGGTTGCTTGCGAAAAATCCACGGTTGTAAATTCCTTCGAACGTAAGGCCGAAGTCATCGCCCTCAGAATTGAGCGGATAGCCAAGACGGTTAAGCGTCCACGCCTTGAGCGAGTCTTGCTTTGCACACCACACATCGAGTCCGCCCATGCCCGGATGTCCATTTGAAGAGAAATATAGGTCGCCGTTGGGACGGAATGTCGGGAACATCTCGTCGCCGGGCGTATTTATCGGCGCACCCAGATTCTCAACGCCGCCAAAGTTATCATCGGCAGTTATGCGAACGCGCCAGATGTCGAGTCCGCCCTCTCCGCCGGGCATATCAGAAACAAAATAAAGCCATTGTCCGTCGGGCGAGACTGCCGGATGGGCGTACGACGAAAGCGAATCCTTTGTCAGAACGCAAGCCGTAGGGGTGCTCCACGAAGCATCGGAGCGCGTGCTCTTGAAAATCTCGGCATAGCGCGGATACGACTCGTCCTCGCGGCATCGGGTAAAATACATAGTCTTGCCGTCGGGCGTGAAACAGCATGCGCCCTCGTCTTCTTCCGAATTTATTGCATCGGTAATAACCTCAGGCTTAGTCCATTTGCCTTTCTCGTCTTTCTTGCACACGAAGAAATCGCCGTTCTTCACGCCCGTTATTCCGTTGAGTTTTTCGCCTTTCGCCTGCGGACGCGTTGACGACAGAAAAAGTTGGTCGTCGCCCAAAAGCATCGGCGAGAAGTCGGAACGGCGCGAGTTGAACATATCAAACTTCTTGACCTTGTAGCCCGATGATTCTTCTTTCCATTTCCGCGCATTCTGAGCCGAAATCAAACCGTTCATGGCGAGTTTGTCGGCAGGCTTGTGCGCGAGGTAAATCTCGTAGTTCTTGGCAGCGTTCTTGTAGTCCTTGTCGCGCCGCTGCATCTCGGCAAGATAGAAGAAGACGATAGAATCGTGATATTTATATCGCACGGCATTCTGATATGCGCCTCTCGCCCTCGATGTATAGTTAATCTTTCGGTAGCACTCGGCAAGGGCAAAAGCGCGCTCGCCACGCAGTTTGCGCTCTTTCGGCGGTGTCTGGCTGTATGCTTTTTTGTACATCTGCGCAGCGTTGAAATATTCGCCAAGAGCAAGAGACTGCTCCGCCTTGCGAACGGAATTCTCCGCTCCGCACGAGAAAAGCATAAGCGCGCCAAGCACTAAGACTATGATGTTCGACTTCATTTGACTTCAGTATTAAACGGAAGGACGAACTTGCAGCCCGACTTCCAGTTTGAGCACCCGTAAGCCGCCCTACCCTTTATTATGCGTCCCTGTCCGCACACCGGGCATACCGTATCTATCAGTTCGTCCGACGGGACAAACGACTGAGATGCCGGCTTTGGCTTCGGACTGTCCGAGCCGCCAGATGCCACCGCAGCCTCATCGCCCTCGTCGCCGTCTTTCTTCTTCGACGACTTTCGTGGAGCGCGTTTCTTAGGCGCAGGCTTCTCCTCCTCTACTTCTAACGAAATTCTTCGGTTTGTATTGTCTGCCAGCACCTGATTTACAATGTCCGTAACCATCTGCTTCAGTTCGCCCACGAAGGTAGCCGCGTCGTAACTCTTCTTTTCTATCTCGCGTAGTTTCTTCTCCCAGATTCCCGTTAGTTCGGCACTCTTCAGCAGTTCCTCGCGGATAAGACCGATAAGCTCCATGCCTGTTGGAGTGGCTACGAGATTCTTCTTCTCCTTGCGGATATACTTGCGTTTGAAGAGCGTTTCGATGATGGCGGCTCGGGTTGACGGGCGACCTATTCCGTTCTCCTTCAATGCATCGCGCAACTCGTCCGAGTCGACCAGTTTTCCAGCCGTTTCCATGGCGCGCAGAAGCGTTGCCTCGGTGTAGAACTTTGGCGGAGTGGTCATCTTCTCGGCAAGGTCGGGAATGTGCTCGCCGCTCTCGCCCTTCACGAAGGCTGGCAGAACGCGTTCCTCATCCTTCTCCTTATTCGCCTCTTCGTCAGGCAGATTGGTCTGCTGTTTTTCGAAAAGCACACGCCAGCCCGGTTCCATAATCTGCTTTCCCGTTGCCTTGAACTCTATCTTATCAACCTCGCCCATAACGGTAGTAGTGGCAAACTTGCAGTCGGGATAGAACACGGCAATGAAACGGCGCGCAATCATATCGTACACATGCTTTTCCATGTCCGAGAGGTTTGTGGGCGGCACGCCTGTCGGGATGATGGCATGGTGGTCGGTCACCTTGCTCGAATCGAACACCTTCTTGCTCTTCAGAAGTTTCTTGCCGCCCAGCGGAGCGATAAAACTCTGATAATCACGAAGTCCCGAAAGAATCTGTGGACACTTTGGGTAAATATCATCGCTCAGGAATGTAGTATCAACACGCGGATATGTTGTGAATTTCTTCTCGTAGAGCGACTGGATCAGTTGCAATGTCTGGTCGGCAGAATAGCCGAATTTCTTGTTGCACTCAACCTGAAGCGACGTAAGGTCGAACAATCGCGGAGGTGCTTCCGTTCCGTTCTTCTTCGACACATCGGTAACGGTAAACGGCGCGTTCTTCACCTTTTCAAGAAAGGCGAAACCCTCTTCCTTGCTCGTAAACTTGCCTTTTGTTGATGCAAAGATTACGTTGCGGTATTTAGTTGTCAGAACCCAATAAGGCTCTGGCACAAAGTTGTCTATTTCGTGCTGACGCTTTACGATTAGTGCCAGCGTAGGCGTCTGCACTCGTCCAATCGAAAGAACCTGCCTATTCTGTCCGTATTTTAAGGTGTAAAGACGAGTTGCATTCATACCCAAGACCCAGTCGCCAATGGCGCGACAGAGTCCGGCCTCGTAGAGCGACTGGTACACGGACTGGTCTTTCAGTTCCTTGAATCCGTCGCGTATAGCCTCTTCGGTCAGCGACGAAATCCACAGACGCTCTACAGGACATTTCGCCCCAGCCTTCTGCATCACCCATCGCTGAATCAGTTCACCTTCCTGCCCGGCATCGCCGCAGTTTATAATCTTTTCGGCATTCGACATCAGTTTCTCTATCACCGCGAACTGTTTCTCTATGCCCTTGTCAGCCTTCAGTTTTATGCCGAAACGTTGTGGAATCATGGGCAGACTGCTCAGAGTCCAATGCTTCCACATCGGTGTATATTCATGAGGTTCTTTCAACTCGCAGAGATGACCGAATGTCCACGTTACCTGATAGCCGTTTCCTTCAAGATAGCCATCGCGCTGCGACGTTGCTCCAAGCACATTGGCTATGTCCTTGGCAACACTCGGTTTCTCGGCAATACATACAATCATATTTGTTTATTCTTTTTTTGGAAGTGCAAAATTAACAAATTTTACTTACATAAAAGAGAATTGCCCCTTCTCCTCAATCTCCTTCGGAATAAATCCGCTGCGTATGCGCCACTCCTGCGGATACAGATTGTTGGCACGGTTTCCGATGTTCTTTACGAATCCCAGCGGATGATTCTTGTAGGTTACAAGAACATAGCCTCGCGGAGTTCCGTCGGGCATGGCAACTGCCTCCTTGCGCAGATATGCTATCGCCGACATATAGTCGAGTTCCACCGTCGGGAATGTGTCGCGATTAAGAGCCGTAGACAGAGCCAGAGCCACATCGGGCTGCCAGTCCCTGCCTTTCAGCGTGGCGAGTTCTATGCCAGCGTGCATCACGCTAAGTTCCTTGCTGAGACTATCATATACTTCAATGTATGCCGTCGGAAAAGCCACAGGCTGCTCGCCTCGCCACAAAAATTCAAAGTTGCCCGAAACATATTGTTTCAGTTCCTTCGGAAATGCAGGCTCGCTCTTCGGCTTCGCGTCCTTGCCTTTTTTCTTCTTTGCCGGTTTCTCATCCGGAATATCGTCCTCGGCATCCAAAGGCTTACGCATAAGGCAGAGGAAGAAGCCCTCGCCCTTTGTGATATGCGGCATAAAATGATACACATCATACGGCGTGCCAACGGTGTTGCCCTTTATGTTCCATTCGGATTTCGTTTCAACCTTCAGGACTTCCGCTCCAAGATTCTTAACAATCCACTCTACGTTGCCCTCATCTTCGAGAGCGTTGTATGTGCAGGTGCTGTAAACAAGCAGTCCGCCAGGTTTCAGGCATCGCCAGATGTCGTTTATTATACTTCGCTGAAGGCTCTCGCACTCGGCAACCTTAGCGGTGCTCCAATCCGAAACAGCCACCTCGTCCTTGCGGAACATTCCCTCGCCCGAGCAAGGCACGTCGGCAACGATTAGGTCGAACAGATGCACAAACTTTGAGAAATCGGCAGGATAGTTATTAGTAACTATGCAGAGCGGATGTCCCCACTTGGTAATATTTTCAGAAAGCACCTGAGCGCGCGGACGTATCGGCTCGTTGCTTACAAGCAGACTGCCTTCGGGCAGGGCTGCGCGAAGAAGCGTGCTCTTACCGCCGGGCGATGCGCAGAGGTCGAGCGCAACGACTGGTTTATCAACATACTGCTCAACAACTTGCGTCAGGAACATCGACGATGCCTCCTGAACATAATACGCGCCCGAATGTAGCAAAGGGTCGAACGTGAAAGGCGGTCGCGTTTCGAGATACATGCCATATTTCTCCGACCACGGCACAGCCTGTGCCGACAGTTCGCCAGTCCACTTTGCCGGATTGAGTCTTATGCTCACCGGCGATTCGGTGGCAAGCGCATCGGCGAGCGACTTATATTCGTCATCGCCTATAAGCCTGCGTGTATATAATTCAAAATCTTCTGGAATATTCATACTATTGGCAAAGATACAGCAATCCGAAAGCAGAACAAAATAAATCATACGATTTTTAGGCAAGCCGAAACTATACAAAACAAAAATAGACCCCTACATTCACATGCAAGAGCCTACTACAATCATAAATAAACTACCTAAAACTTACCTAAAACTAGTACAATAACTGTAATCTTTTCAATCCAAACTCAAAAGCTTTACCTTAAAATCACTATTTTACCCAATATAACTTTATAATATGAGTTCACTTCAATCAGTGATAGCCTCATCTTATTTGTCTTAATCCGACATCAACTTCAACAATTCAACTTATGTTTTCAACTCGCATCCGAGTCTGTTTTTATTATCACATTGCAAATATAAACACTAAAATTAAATTTAACAAATTTTTTAATAATTATTTTTTAGTATTTTTTAACTTTTTTTGAAACAAAATATCTAACTACTTAAATATCAGTATATTGCAAATTTTTAATTACAAAACCGCCATAACAACAAATGACTAAAATATTAACAAATGTGAAAAAATCCTAAAATATTTCACATTTTTTAACATTACAACCCTGTTTCAATATTAACACAATCGTACATATAGAACAAGTCTTTTTACCTTAAATATATAATGTATAAAGCAAAATTGCAAAAATTATATTACTTTTGCCTTCAATTAAAAAATCAAAACATTTAATGAAACAATATCTTGATCTTGTAAACAGAATACTGACCGAGGGCGTTGAGAAGGGCGACCGCACCGGAACGGGAACAATCAGCGTATTCGGCCATCAGATGCGGTTCAACCTCGAAGACGGATTTCCGCTCGTGACAACGAAGAAGGTTCATCTGAAATCGATAATCTACGAACTTCTGTGGTTTCTCAGAGGCGACACGAACGTAAAGTGGCTTCAGGAGCACGGCGTAAGAATATGGAACGAATGGGCCGATGAGAACGGAGACCTCGGACACGTCTACGGCTACCAGTGGCGCTCGTGGCCCGACTACAAAGGCGGATACATCGACCAGATTTCGGAAGTGATAGAGCAGATAAAGAACAACCCTAACTCGCGCCGACTTATAGTTAACGCATGGAACGTGGCTGACATCGACAACATGAACCTGCCGCCTTGCCACATGTTCTTCCAGTTCTACGTTGCCGACGGTAAACTGAGCCTGCAACTGTACCAGCGCAGTGCCGACACCTTCCTTGGCGTGCCGTTCAACATTGCATCGTATGCCCTTCTGCTTATGATGGTTGCTCAGGTTACAGGACTGAAGGCTGGTGAATTTGTCCACACGCTTGGCGATGCTCACATATACAACGACCACATCGAACAGATGAAGCTTCAGCTCTCGCGCGAGCCTCGCAAGCTGCCAACGATGAAGATAAATCCCGACGTGAAGAATATCTTCGACTTTAAGTTCGAGGATTTCGAACTCGAAGGCTACGACCCTCATCCGCACATCGCCGGAAAGGTTTCAGTTTAATAAATCAAGAAGAAAAATATGATTAACATAATTGTCGCAATAGCCCGCAACAACGCCATAGGCTACAAGAATCAACTGATATATCATCTGAGCAACGATCTTAAAAGATTCAAGGCTCTCACAACAGGGCATACCATAATAATGGGCCGAAAGACGTTCGAGTCGCTTCCGAAGGGCGCGCTGCCAAACCGCCGCAACATCGTTCTGTCAAGACAGAAGGACATTAAGTTTGCCGGTGCAGAGCATTTCACATCGTTCGAAGAGGCTCTGGACAACTGCAAGGGCGAAGAGGACATCTACATAATTGGCGGCGAGACGCTTTATCGCGAGGCCATGCCGATGGCAGACGCTATCTATGCCACCGAGGTTGACGACACTCCTGAGAATGCCGACGCCTTCTTTCCCGAGATTGACAAGAATGTTTGGGTAGTTAAAAACAGCGAGGCACACGAGACCGACGAGAAGCACGCACAGCGATACACGTTTGTTGACTATACAAGAAAATAAAAAAGCGTAGAACTTAATCTACGCTTTCATTTTCGTCGCTCTCAATATCCATGATTGGCATCTGTCGCTTAATTGCCTCGTGGAACGAGATAATGGTCTCGGAACGGGCAAGTCCCAGCGGCTGAAGTTTGTCGTGGATAATACTCAACAAATGATGATTGTTGCGAGCATATATCTTTATGAACATGTCATAGCCTCCAGTTGTAAAATGACACTCAACCACCTCCGGAATCTTGCGGAGAGCCTCTGTCACCTCATCGAACTGCTCAGGATCTTTTAGGTACAAGCCTATATATGCACAGGTTTCATAACCAATCTTCTCAGGGTCTATTAGGTACTGTGAACCTTTCAAAATTCCTAGGTTTACTAGTTTCTGAATACGCTGGTGGATGGCCGCTCCCGACACATCGCATGCTCGCGCCACCTCAAGGAATGGCACTCGTGCATTTTCTGCAATCATCCGCAGAATCTGCACATCCAACTTGTCAATCTGATGTTGTCCCATATTTTTTATTACTCTAAATAATTTTTGCAAATATAGTACAAAGTAGATTATAAATCGTAACTTTAGTTTAAAAAAGTAGTTATATTTTTACAAAATAAATACAAAATTAGTTACAAATGAAAAGATTTTTAATTTTCTCAGCTTTTTTTCTGGCGATGCAGGGCATTGTGGCACAGAGTTTTAGCGATTATTTCGAAGACAAGACGCTGAGAATAGACTATACCTTCAGCGGCAATCACGATTTGCAACATATCGAGGTGTCTGAACTGAAAAAATCGGACGGATGGTACGGCAGAAGGCACAATCTCGACTCTCTGCCACTACGCGGAAACGGTCAGATTTACATGAAGCACAAGGGCAAGGTTGTCTATGCCACTTCGTTCTCAAGCCTGTTTCAGGAATGGCTCACAACCGAGGAGAGCACAAAGGCTACAAAATCGTTCGAAAACACTTTTCTGCTGCCTTTTCCTAAGGAGGAGATGGACGTTACAATCTGTCTGACAAACACTCACAACAAGGTGGTTTCTGAACTCACCTATCACATCAACCCTAAGGATATCCTGATAAGGCAGATGAAGCCGAACAAGGAGCAGAAAACAAGATATATCCACAAGGGCGGCGACCCGAAGGAGTGCATTGACGTTGTGATTGTTGCCGAGGGATATACCGAAAGCGAGCTCGAGACGTTCTTCAAGGATGCCGAGATTGCCACAGAATCGCTCTTTGCACACGCGCCTTTCTCGGCAAACAAGAGTAAGTTCAACATTCTGGCGGTAGGCGCGGTTTCTAAAGACAGCGGCGTGAGCATTCCGCGTTTGGGACAATGGAAGAACACGGCTCTGTCATCGCATTTCAGCACGTTCTATTCTGACAGGTATCTTACTACCCTGCACCTGAAGGACTTGCACGACGTTCTTGCCGGTTTGCCATACGAGCACATCATCATTCTTGCAAATACCGACGAATACGGCGGCGGCGGAATATACAACTCGTACACTCTTACAACGGCGCATCACGAGCAGTTCAGACCTGTTGTGGTTCATGAATTTGGACACAGTTTCGGCGGTCTGGCCGACGAGTATTTCTACGACGACCAGTACGAGACTCAATATCCATCGGACACCGAGCCATGGGAGCCAAACCTTACAACTCTTGTTGATTTCGACAGCAAATGGAAAGACATGCTGCCTAAGAAGACGAAGATTCCAACCCCTATCCCACCGTTAGACACCGAAGATAATCTGATGAAGAAGATAGGCGTGTACGAGGGCGGCGGATACCAGTCAAAAGGCGTTTACCGTCCGTTCTACACCTGCCGAATGAAGGTGAACGAGGTGAGCCGCTTCTGCGATGTGTGCCAAAGGGCAATGCAGAGGCTCATCGACTTCTACACAAAATAAAAATCAGAGAATCATTGACACAATAGGTATCGTTATCATCGACAGCAATGTGGTGATAAAGGTACCTTGTGCCATTACGGTCTCGTCTCTGCCGTACTTAAAACAGAGCATCGTGCCGAACGAGGCAACGGGCATGGCGGTTATCATCGTGTTGATGCTGATGATACGGTCGTCGAACAAGCCCGAAAAGCGGAACAGATACATAACGAATAGCGGCAGGATGAAAAGGCGGAACGCCGACATCAGGAATATCTTAGGACCGCCGGTCATGTGTTTCAGCGGAATCTGCGAGATGCTGTAGCCAATTATCAACAGCGAGCCGGGAACGGTTATGTTGCCTATTAGCGTGAACGGCTGCGCTATTACATGAGGCACTCTGATGGCAAAAGCCACGATTATCACGCTTATGTACGTTCCTATCATCGCCGGAGAATAGAAACGCTTCCACTGGAACTTACCTTCTGACTTGCCTGCAATAAACTGAACGCCCCAGATAAACACGCAAAAGGTATTTGCCACATTCAGAATACTTGCATAGAATACGGCCTCTGCACCGAACATCGATGCCACAACGGGATAGCCTATGAAGCCCACGTTTCCGAAGGCAAGCATAAAACTGAACAGTCCTTCCTCCTCGCCCACATTGAAGAGGCGCGGCAGATAGGCTGCTATGACAAGCAGCACGATATACGTTATTATGCCGACAACCATCAGCGGAACGATTAGTTCACGATTTGGCAGATTGTCGCCCATAGTGCTGGCAATGATAAGGCACGGACAAGTAAGGTTGATAATAAGGCTCGCCATCTTCTTGCTCAATGTCTGGTCGAACAACTTAGCCTTGCCGCTTATGTATCCGGCAATAACCACGGCAAACAGCATAGCCATCTGCTCGAGAATAACTGTAAAATCCATCGTGTTACCCAATAAAAATTGTGCAAAGTTAAACTAAAAAAGCATTATGCTGAAGTTTTTAGGGGCTTTATTGATGATTGCGAAGAAAGATAGGGATTAAAAGTTGAATTGCAAATCCTGCTGAACCGAACAATTTATACGCGAATTCGGGGTAACGAAATACGTTTTTCTGTATATGAATCAGATTTTAAGGAAAGACGTTTTCTGAGTTTTGCTATTCGAACAAATTGCACTATGTAAAAATATACAGATATAAAATGAATCATCATGCAGAAAGATAACAAAAAGTCCCTTTCTTGGCAGGTGGATAGTAAGGGGGTAGCAAGGGGATAGCAAGGGGATAGCAAGATGGTAGCAAGGGGGTAGATTCTTCTTAGGTTCGAGGAAGGTATATTAATGCATCAACTTGGTAAAAGAAACTCCATTTTCCTATATCATGAAATGATTATTCGGAATGACGCTGAAAGCGTCACCTCTCAGTAACCGCAGTATCCGTAGGATCTACTGACTAAAATAACTAGAACATCATCGACCTTGAAAGTGGTTGCCCATTGTGACAGATGGATATCCTACACCACGTAAGTGAACTTACAACTTTCTCTACAGTATTCTTCATCTCACGTCAATACTTTTGAAAAATGCCATAAAAGCCTGTGCGATAGAATTCGTGAAAGAAGGAAAATTTTCGCCGCCGACGGTTGTTGTTCAAAAGAATAAGCTATATAGCCATAGTCGTATTATTGAGATTTGTAGTGCTCTTTATTTGATTGGGGAAGACAACAAAGCTTGTGTCGATTTCATTAAAGAGGTTTTTGCGAAGCCATTTGCTAATACCGAGGAAAGTACTATTTTGAAAAAGTTAAGTGGTCCAAATAGAATGCTGGAAATAATAGATACTTATTGGGAAGCTCAGGGTATAAAAGTGGAAAAAGCAAGGCTTTTCCCCAAAAAGTAAGTAAATTCTTTGGTGACTCGAAAATTATTCGTACCTTTGCATCACTAGAACCCGCCAAGCCTCTCAACGATGCTCAAATGTGCGGGTCGTTTTATTTTTATACAATGAACTACAGATTACCATTTCAGAAATCATATACCAATGCGCATGACCTTGTCAGGTTATTGCAGTCACGTGGTTTGACGGTTACAGATACTGCCAAGGCTGAAAGTTACCTTGAGTATATAGGCTATTATCGTTTGTCTGCCTATATGTATCCATTATTGCAGATGCCGAAGAATCAGCACCGCTATAAGCCCAATACGTCCTTTAATCAGGTTATGATGCTCTATCGCTTTGATAAGAAGTTGCGTCTGCTTATCTTCAATGAGATTGAAAAGATAGAAGTTGCTGTTCGCAGTGCTATAGTCAATACAGGCAGTGAGATGACAAATGACCCATTTTGGATGACAGATAGTCGCAACTTTATCGATGCAGGAAAGTTCAGGCATACTATGGACCTGATAGATGCAGAGT
>Ga0256405_10005433_pt1 | contig 21986 bp, 16 predicted proteins | sample RumenRJG_02DNA_FD_189096 | JGI IMG/M metagenome (GOLD analysis project Ga0256405, IMG submission 189096) | Bovine rumen microbial communities from Lethbridge, Alberta, Canada - RJG_02 | ecosystem: Host-associated > Mammals > Digestive system > Stomach > Rumen | place: Canada: Alberta... | reverse complement strand
AGCGGCAACATACTCCGACAGTTTTCAGCTATAATGATACTTCCGGTGACGGCTACACCATAACAATGGGTAGAGGTTGAGATACCTATGCGTAGGTTGCGTTATTCCTACGGCTTGCTTGGAGATAATTGAGATTTATACAATATGTGGTTGATAATAAAAAAGGGCAACTACAGAAATGTAGTTGCCCTATTATATTAAGCTGTAAAAAAGTATGCTTATGCAATAGCTTAATTGGTGCTATATGTAGCACCGTGGAACTAAACTCTTGCATAAGCATATATTACATATATGAGAAAGAGGAATTAAGAATGGAAAAAGATGTATTTAACGACTATCCCGATGTGCTTGACGTAGGCATAATTGCAAAAATGCTTGGAATAAGCAAGTCAACAGTCTATGAACTGATACACAACGATCAGATCAAAGGCTTTCTGATAGGCAGGAAGTTCCGTGTTTTGAAGAAAGAAGTCATAAAATATATATGTGAGACAGCTCCAACGATCTGATATTTAAGGTTTAATACTATTATAATGTAAAAAAATTTGAAAAAATACTTGACTTTGACACTTTAGTGTGATAGAATATGTGTAAAGCATTGATAAACACATCTAAAGGGTCATTTTCAAGGAGGTTGTAGCAGGAAATGACTGGTAGTTTACAAGAAAAGAACAATAAGTGGCAGTTGGTGTTGTTTGGTGCTGTTGGTGTTCTGTATCCTGATAAAAAGGTTGACGATCCTTATAAAAAGGTCTGCAAGTGGTTGAGTAGCGGTCTTGAAGCAACAGAGAAGAACAGATCACTTGCTAACAAAATGCTTTATAGGAAGATAGCAGAGTACGAACAGCAGGAAGAAATGCTTGCTGAAAAAATAGCGTTAGCTGATAACGCTGCCGGTTCTACGCATTTGATTGACGGAAAAAACATACTGTTCGCGGACTTTATTTCTGACTGGATAGAGAGAAAGAAAGATCAGATACAGCTTTCAACCTGGGAAAAATACGAAATCTACGCTAAAAGGCACATCATTCCGTATTTCGGGGAAATGAACTTAAAGTTGACTGACCTTAAACCGCGTCATTTCGCTGACTTCTATCAGTACAAGCTGACAAGCGGAAGACTTGATGGTAAATCGGGTGGTCTTGATGTCACATCGGTGAGGAGTATTTCGGCTCTTGTAAAAGCTGTACTGAATGATGCAGTGATCTATGAGTATATAAACGGAAATCCCGCGCAGAATGTCCCTGTGCCGCGCAGACCGAAAATGAAAGCAAAATCGGCAAAGAATGTCTATATGACAGCAAGTGAAGCAAACACAATGCTTACCGCGTTACAAGGAGAAGAAATATATCCGCTCGTATATGTAGCGATAAACTACGGCTTGCGTAAAAGTGAGGTCTTAGGTTTAAAGTGGGACGCAGTTGATTTTGAGAATGATACTATTGAAATAAAGTCAACTGTGGTCAAGAACAGAACAATAGTCTATAAAGACAACACCAAAACCGAAACAAGTCACGCAACGTATGATCTGCTCCCCGAAGTTAAAACCTTGCTCCTGGCTCTCAAAACAAGACAGGCGGAAAACAAAAGGGAGTATGAGGAGCTTTATACAGACTCGGAATACATATTTACCCACCCTGACGGTAGCCTATATCGCCCCGATTGTGCGACACGTTCATTTCAAAGAGCGCTGAAAAGACACAATCTGCCCGAAATGAGGTTTCACGATCTGAGGCACAGCACGGCAAGTATCTTGTTTGACAAAGGCTGGGACTTGGAAGCGGTTAAGTCTTGGCTGCGCCACGCCGATATAGAAACAACGAGTAACATATATCTTCACGTTTCAAAAAACAGAGAACATATCCTGGCAACAGATATGCATGGAACTTTCATTGCTCCAAATGTTGAGAAGTTTGTAACAAACGACGATAAGGAGACATTTGAGGACGAAAGCGAAACGAAAAAAGGTGCTTAACCATACGGTCAAACACCTAAATCATTGGGGTTATGATTTTTCGTCTAATGACAGCTCACAAAGCCTTTAGATGCCATTAGATGTTAAACACTCAACCTTTTAGCCGGATTGCACAAACGGCTTGGTTAAGCCAAAAATTTGGTCTGAGTGACGGGACTTGAACCCACGGCCTCTACCACCCCAAGGTAGCGCGCTACCAACTGCGCCACACCCAGACATACAGCCAATCATCGACTGCTCTAATATTATACTACGCAAAGCTGGATTTGTCAATAGTTTTTTTGAATTTTATAAAAAAATTATCGGAGGCCGATCAAGACCTCCGATTTTTATTATATATGCCATCATAACCGGCGCATCAGTCTTTAACAATAACTGTGTGTTCGACAGCTGTACCGTTGACCGTGAATCTTGCCTGTCCATCGACGATCTTTATATTCTCTTCTTTTGCGAAGGTATCGCGGTTAAGATTACTTCTTACGCTGACCTTAGCATCCGCCCTCATCATATCTATCTTAGTGTCCGTGCTATTGCCGCCGAATGCAAGCATCTTCTCGCCCGAGCTGTTCACTTTGAGCGATGAAGAGAAGACCCTGATATCCGTCCTGCCGTCTATCGCACCGATTGCAGTGCCGTTTGCAGCATTGACCTCAACTGTCAATCCGGTCTCCGACACACCAATCGAGGCAGACGAACCTCTGACTGAACCTATTCCTACTCCTTCGCTTCCGTCGCAGAACGCTTTGAAAGAGCTGTGTTCTATCCTGACTTCAGCGCCGCCCTCCATAGAACCTACGCAGACACCGTGTACAGCCGCTATCCAAAGTTCCATGCTGCACCCAAATATCTCAATGTCCGCAAAGCCAGAAAAAGAGCCTATGCCCACGCCGGCGTTACTGTCCGACTCTATGGAATAAAGCCCGGACTTTATGCGTACGACACCTCCGAGATCGGAACCTATGCAGGTGCCCGCGACGCCTCTTGCGTGTATCGTCAGGGCGCCGGACAGTAAGAATGCAAGCTCGCCGTGTTTTTGTTCGGAGCCGGCACCTATACCGTAGTATTCCGAAGCACTGAGATCGATCCGGAGATTTCCTTCTCCTTCAAGGGTGAACCTTGCGCTTTCCGGAACGAGTACTCCGGAATTTTGCAAATGATTATCACCAATGAGAACGAATGTAACATCGGTCCCGTCGCCGAGCTCGATACAGGGGCGGTTCTTTTCATTGGACAAATAAACATTCTCCAAAGTGATCCGCCCTATATATCCCGGCTCGACGGTAAGATGAATGTCAGTTTTGAGACCGGGGGTACCAATGATCGTAATATCCTTATAGACCATGGTTCCCTGCCCTACGGATATCTCGGTGCAGCCTTCCTTGACAAGCGCCGAAAGCGTAACGCGGTTTGTCTTTCCGGCAACGTAGATATGACCGGAACCGCCGTTAAGGCGCTCCTGATGAAATCGTCTGATCTCATCTCGGATCTTGCTGTCGATTTCAGGGACGAGCTCCTCTGTGGGTCTTGCGGTATAATATCCCTGTATGAGATCTGCGCCGAGTTTGATGACGGTGTGCAGCTCCTCGGAAGTCTCCACACCTTCCGCAAGCGCCATGATATTGTTATCGTGGCAGAAGCTTATCACCTCACGAACGAAGTGCTGTTTCTGGGGTTTGTTCTGGATCTCACTGAGCAGCGAACGATCTATCTTGACGTAATTCGGCATATAGCGAAGCAGGTTGCTTACGTTTGAATAGCCGGTTCCGTAGTCGTCGACGGCGATCTTGATATCGAGCCTGCGGAAGAACTCCTTGAGCCTGTCAAGTTCCGCATCACTCAGCTCCGCTTCCTCGGTAAGCTCTACAACGGCGGTATCCGAGTGCTTCCGGAGATACTTGGCAAGCTGATCGAAGTCGCGGTCGCTCACACGAACTCCGGGAATGCTGTTTATAAATACTTTAGCCGTTCCGAAGCTTGACTTTCTGCTGTCAATAATGGAGAGGACATTGAGGAATGTGGCGCGTTCAACATCCGCAAGTCTGTCCTGCATATTCGCGTACTTTATGATCGAGAGCGGGGATATGCGCTTTTCTGTTTTCGATCTCATAAGCGCTTCGTAAGAATAGATACTGCCGTCAACGGTATTAACGATAGGCTGGAAATGGTATGTAAGCAGGTTCTCATCGAGTATCTTCCCGACAAGATCATACTCTTCCTTCTCCTCGGCGGAAAGGCTTTCATAAACGGCACCGGCGGGATCGAACTTGCTCTTTTTGATCTTATCGAGCTGATCCTGCACACACTGTATCACAAGACCTCTGCGAAGGTTCTCGAATCCTCTTGAAACGAGCCCTATCCAGCGTCTGTACAGATCATCGTAAGTTCTTGCGGCATTGCCGTAGCTTACCGCCGCATAACCATAGCACTGGCGCTCACAGTACACGGGAGTGAAGAAGAACGCGGCAGGATTTTCCCTTTCCTCGTAAAGCGCAGGCAGCATCTCGGCAGTATCGAATGTCCTGTCGAGCCCGACATACCCGTCTCTGCGGTCATTATTATATCTCACCGCATATATCATCTTCGCGGGATAGCCCTCATTCGGAACTGTGACCGACGCATCGCTCCCCATATACTTCCACGGCGCCGCAAGGCAGAAATGAAAGCTTTGCGCGCCCCTGATCTGATAAGCGTAGGAGAACATGGTGCCGAGGTATTCCTCAAGACCTGTCTGGGCGAGGATATTCTCCGCAAGCGTATTGTTCACGGAATCGAATCCCTCGGAAGAGATCTCTGTCTCCCACTCCGTTCTTTTCAGGCTGTAGCCGGGCATATTCTTTTCTTTGCAGCCGCAGCTTTCCCCTATGAGCAGTGACGGTCCCGCATAAAAAGGCTTGGTATCGGAACCGTTCATACAGTTGAAGATATACTCCGCGGCATATACTCCAAGTTCCCTTGCGGGAATAACAGCGGAAGTAATGCTTACCGGGGAAGTCTGACCCTCGAAAGTGGAGTCATAGCTTACCACAGCGGTATCTTCCGGAACTCTGACTCCCCGTTCGGAAAGAGCCTTTCCGAGACCTATCGCCATTGCGTCATTTGCACACACAACAGCTTCCGGAGGCTTTTTTCCGTCTGCAAGAAGCTGATCCGCACAGACCTCGCCGCTCTGATACCAGAAGTCTCCGTAAACGATCCTGTCCTCCGGGACTTCAAGCCCGTGATCCCGCATCGCCTCCATGAACACCTCAAGACGGCGCTGGGCGTGCTCATGCCACTTTTTTCCGGACAGATAGGCGATATCCCTGTAACCGTGCACCTCGATAAGATGCGCAACAAGCTCCTTTATGGAATCTGTGCAGTCTGTATATACGCTTGGGAAATAGGGGCTCTCCTTCTCGATCACCAGCACAGGCTTGTGAAATGTCCTGTGAAGCCTTTCTTCAAGCGTATCCGCGGCACCGGCGGTCTGTATGCTGTCCTCGATGATAACCGCGCAGTCGAACATATCCGGCACCATGAGCGAGAAGATGTTCGACTCGCCCATTTCACGGTCAGCGGTATCCTGATATTTTCTGTACATCGAAAAAACGCAGACGTCCATATCGTAACCGAATGCCTTTTCAAGAAATCCGGAAATAAACCTGCTCTGATAACTTTCGTCGGCCTGCCCCACAAACACCGCCGCGCGTTTTCTGACTCTATCCATCTCTTTCCCTCTTTATCATAATATCAAACCGGTTACAAAACCGTTACATACCTCACCATATTATATCACATTTCTCCGGCAAATGCAACAAAAAGTACAAAAAAATTGTTCTTCGTTGAGAAGAATTATTGACACATCACAAAAAACTGTGCTATAATAGCATTAAAGTATAAATTAAAGGAAGTGGATCCCGAAATGAAATATGATGCGGTGATAATCGGTGCGGGAGTTGTGGGCTGCGCTGCGGCAAGAGAGCTCTCGCGGTACGATCTTGATATTCTCGTCATCGACAGGGAGAGCGATGTATGCGAGGGGACGAGCAAAGCCAACAGTGCCATTATCCATGCCGGTTTTGATGCTGCTCCCGGAACGCTGAAAGCGAAGCTCAACGTACAGGGCAATGCTATGATGGACAAGCTTTCCGAGAAACTTGACATACCGTTCCGGCGTTCCGGTGCCATGGTAGTCTGTCGGGAAGAGAGCGAGCTTGCGAAGCTGGAGGAACTGCTGGAGCGCGGTAAAGCCAACGGCGTTGAGGGATTAAAGATACTTGACAGGAACGAGGCTCTTGAACTCGAACCAAATCTTTCTGACGAGGTGTACGCAGCCCTGTACGCGCCCACATCGGGAATAGTCTGCCCGTTTGAGATGACCCTTGCGTTTGCGGAGAACGCATACAAAAACGGAGCAGAGTTTATGCTTTCCGCGGCTGTTACCGGCATTTCCCGCGATAAAAACGGCATATTCACGGTGTCAACGACCAAAGGCGCGGTAACCGCAAAGTGCGTTATCAACTGCGCCGGCGTATTCTCGGACAAGATACACGATATGGTTTGCGAACCGGCATTCACCATAACTCCGCGCCGCGGCGAATATATGCTGCTTGACAGGAACGCGGGAAAGACCGTGAACTGCACGATCTTCCAGCTCCCGACAAAAATGGGCAAGGGCATACTTGTTTCCCCTACCGTTCACGGAAATCTTCTGCTGGGACCTACCGCCGACGATACCGAAGACCGTGAGGATACCGCGACTACCCGTGACGGTCTCGGAAGCGTCAGGGCGAAGAGTGCGCTGTCGGTGAAGAATATCCCCTACGGACAGGTCATCACATCTTTCGCCGGTCTGCGTGCGGCAGGCGATACCGGCGATTTCATCATACGCGAGGACGACAAGGTGAAGGGCTTCATAGACGCGGCTGGCATAGAGTCTCCCGGACTTACGAGCGCACCTGCGATCGCGCTTTATATCCGCGATATCGTTGCAGGAATACTGCCGCTTAAGGAAAAGCCTGATTTTGACCCGATAAGAAAGGGCATTCCGAAACTTGCTTCAATGCCGGCGGAGGAGCGGGCGGAACTGATACGGAAGAGACCGGAATACGGTCAGATAGTCTGCCGCTGCGAACAGATAAGCGAAGGCGAGATACTCGACAGTATAGAGCGTCCGCTGGGCGCAGCAACTCTCGACGGGGTAAAGCGCCGTGTAAGAGCCGGAATGGGCAGATGCCAGGCAGGCTTCTGCTCGCCGAAGGTCATAGATATGCTTGCGAAGAAGCAGGGAATAACTTACGGGGAAGTGAAGAAAAATGGCTGAAAATATATCTCTCGCAGTTATCGGAGGCGGTCCCGCGGGTATGGCTGCGGCGATCTCCGCTTACGACAGCGGCATAAAGGACGTAACGATATTCGAGCGTGACACGGAACTCGGCGGCATTCTGAACCAGTGCATACACAACGGTTTCGGGCTGCACACGTTCAAGGAGGAGCTCACAGGTCCCGAATACGCGGGAAGATTTATCGGGCAGGTAAAAGAGCGCGGAATAAGATACGAGACCGGGAGCATGGTGCTTTCCATAAGTCCGGAAAAAGAGATCACCGTCGTGAGCAAGGCAAAAGGTCTGCGCACCGTAAAAGCGGAAGCTGTGATACTTGCAATGGGCTGCCGCGAAAGACCGCGGGGCGCGCTGAACATACCCGGAATGAGACCGCAGGGCATCTACACAGCCGGAACCGCGCAGAAGCTTGTGAACTGCGAAGGATTCCTGCCCGGCAGAGAAGTCGTGATCCTCGGCTCCGGCGATATCGGTCTGATAATGGCAAGGCGAATGACGCTTGAAGGCGCACACGTTAAGGCAGTGGCTGAGCTTATGCCGTATTCCGGCGGACTAAAGCGAAATATCGTGCAGTGCCTTGACGATTTCGGGATCCCGCTCCTGCTGAGCCACACTGTTACGGACATAAAGGGAAAGCGAAAGCTGGAAGGCGTGACAATATCCGAAGTCGATCCAACAAATACACCGATACCCGGAACGGAGCAGTATTACGAATGCGACACACTGCTGCTTTCCTGCGGACTTATACCGGAGAACGAACTGTCGCTTACAGCCGGTATAAAGATAAACGGAATGACCAACGGACCCGAAGCCGATGACAGGCTTCAGACCAGCACAGAGGGCATCTTCGCCTGCGGAAATGTGCTGCATGTTCACGATCTCGTTGATTTCGTATCCGAGGAAGCTGCGCGTGCGGGAAGAAATGCCGCGCGGTATATCACCGAAAAAGGCGGAAAAAAGAACGCTCCGGCAATTATAAGGATAATCCCCGGAAACGGCGTGCGGTACACTGTTCCCTGCACTGTCGATACAGCGAACGCTGACGAGGATATCCATATCCGGTTCCGCGTAAGGAACGTGTATAAGGGGTGCGCTATAAAAGTCGGAAACGAAAGCAAAGAGCTTATCTCTAAGAAAAAGCGGATAACCGTACCCAGTGAAATGGAGGATATCGTTATAAAGCCGGAACTGCTCCGCAGCGCGGGCGGCGATATCACGGTCAGCATAGAGGAGGGGCAAGTATGACACGGAATATGATCTGCATAGGCTGCCCTATGGGCTGCGAACTCACTGTCGAAGTTGAGGACGGAAAGGCTGTGAGCGTTACCGGCAACACCTGCGGAGTAGGAAAGAAGTATGCCGAGACGGAGGTTTCCGCGCCTACGAGAATGGTGACGACCACAATAATGTCGGACAACGGAAAACCTGTTCCCGTCAAGACCGGAACAGCCGTCCCGAAAGACAGGATATTCGATGTCGTCAAAGCTGTCAAATCCGCATCGGTAAAGCTTCCGGTGAAGATCGGCGATATTGCGGTATCCGATGCTGCCGGCACAGGTGTGGACGTGATCGTCACCAAAGATACAGAGTAAAAAACCGATAATAAGCAGAAAAGCTTGAGAAAAAGGGCATAACCCTTATCTCAAGCTTTTTTCTTATCTGATACTAATTTAGCATCGATCCGCAGACCAAATCAAATTTCGTCACGATTCAGATATGCGCGCAAAGCGCGCTCCAAAATTGTGCATTGTGAATTGTGAATTGTGAATTTGTCTATATCATTCTCTTCCCGCAAGAAAAGCGAGAACGAATACAACCGGAGAATTCCAGTATATCGTGACTTCATTGAGCGAATAGCAGTCCTTGTTATCCGCAAAGCACTTCATAGGCGGAGTGCCTTCGGGTATGAGCTTCGACGCATGAGGGTCGTTGAGGTTGCGGTTCGGTCCGCCGATAACAAGCCCGGGAATGCTCTCTTCTATGCCGTCGGCTTCGGAAGGCCGGTAATGCGGGAAACGGCATCTGTTCTCACCGATACCGGTAACATAGCTTATACCGAGCGCATTCCTGCCGAGGAGCACATGGAGCTGATCTTCGGCAAGATCGTAAAACTCGCTGTTGCCGGTGAACATTCCGGCAAGTATGAACTTCATAGCGTGCTGCATGAGCACCATATTGCTGCCCCAGTAGTAATCCCAGTCCTCCATTGACGCTCCGTAGCCGCTCTCTAACGCCTTTTCCTTCAGCCAGTAAGCCTCTCCGGTGAACTGTTCCTTAAGAGCATTCGCAATAGCGTTTTCCCGCCCTTCACGGTCACAGAGGATATAGGCGAGTGAGCCGAGACCGCCGATAATGCTGTATCCGAGGGCGATGCGCACATAGTCGTCGCGGTCAAAACCCTCATGGTAAAGCCGCACGAACTCTGCCGAATAGCGCTTTTCCCCTGTCAGCGCAAACATTTCCGCCGCAGCCCAGTATCTATTGTCAACATCGCTGCTCTCGTTGTAAACTCCCGTATCGCAGCCTTCCGGATTATGGAAATCTATGAATTCGTGATGCTTTTCAAGCCATTGATAAGAAAGCTCTGCCGCTTTTTTCAGCTTGTCCGAAAACACCTTATCGTACTTATGATATATGCCGGACGCAAGAGCGCACAATGCACAGAAATCGGCAGTAGCCATAGAGCTTATCGGGAATACATAAAGCTGTTCCCTGTCGTCCTCCGGCATTATGAACGGAGCATGGCGCATAGTTGTGACTTTATGGTACACACTTCCGTCCTGCCGCTGCATTTTCAGCATCCATTCAAGCTCGTACCTGCATTCGCTGAGTATATCCGGAACTCCCGAACCGCTTTCGGGTATGTTGAGATCAAGCTTTTCAAACACTTCCGGAAACAGCTTGTACGAATACAGAAGCTGTGCGCAGGCGCAGGCTCCGGCTGTCACATAACGTCCGTAGTCTCCGGCATCATGCCAGCCGCCCGACACCTCTGTCTTACCGCCTTCGCCGAAGATCTCGGCTTTTTCCCTGTGGCACTGCGCATGTGTGTATGCACCGGCATACTTCTCCTCAAGCTCACAGCCGCATCTGAAATAATAGTAAGCCTTTGCGGTATCGCGGAACAGCTTTCCGTAAACGCCGTTTCCAACGCGGAAAAGAGGTGAAGTCACACCTCCCGCGGTTATGCGGTAGCTCCCGCTTCTTTCAAACAATGTGAAATCCGCGATATATACATCGTCGCCCGAGCATTCGTCATGCCCGAAATGGGTCACGGCACCTTCGAAGTGTTTTTCACCGTTTTCATCTATAATAGAAAAGAGTTCAGCCGGGAATGTAAGCACCGCAGTCTTGCGGCTCTTCGGAAGATATCCTGCCTGATCGGCGCAGATACGCGGTATGTCGGCGGAAAGCCCGTCTTTTCCTGCAAAAAAGAGATTGCCCATTCCTGAATTACCTCCTTCATTTTTTACGGATCGTAATTTGATTATACCACTATCTTAATGTAAAGTCAACCAAAAACCCGACGATGCAGATTGTGCAAAATGATAATTTTATATGTAAGTTTTCACAAAACTTACAAAAACGGTTTAAGTAACTTTTAAGTTAGTAGATTATAATAAAGCCATAGAAACAAACAAAGAGACGATCCGGAAGGATCTCATACATAAAGGAGCGCATTATGGATATAACGACATTCAAAAGAACCGAAATAAAATTCCTTGTGAACGCGGAACAGAGATCGGCTCTTGAAGCCGCATTCGCGGGGAAGATGATACCGGACGAGCACGGAGAAAGCACGATATGCAACGTTTACTGCGACACTCCGGACTTCCGTCTCATAAGAAAGTCGCTCGAAAAGCCGGTATATAAGGAAAAATTCCGCATAAGAAGCTACGGCAGGGTCAAAGAGGACGGAAAGGTATTCATGGAGCTTAAAAAGAAGTACGACGGCATAGTTTACAAGCGCCGTATATCTCTCCGGCAGAACGAAGCCGCGGATTTCATAAACAGCGGTTCTTCCCTCCCGAATGACGGACAGATCGAACGTGAGATAGACTACTTCACAAAGTTCTACGGCGGACTTGTTCCGGCAATGTACATCTGCTACGACAGAAACGCCTACTTCAGCGAAGAAGATCCGGGACTCCGGGTAACATTCGACAGGAATATCCTCTGGAGAACGGACAATGTACGGCTCACCTCCCGCCCGTCGGGCAGACAGCTTCTGAAACCCGGTCAGTCACTTATGGAAATAAAGTGCGGTGCCGCAATGCCGCTATGGTTCGTAAAGCTGCTGAGCGAGCTGCAAATAAGACAGATCTCCTTCTCGAAATACGGGACAGCATATTCCACAATGGTAAGAGAAATGAACGAAAAAACAAATGAAAGGGGCGCTTACTGTGCTTAACAATATTTTTGACAACATCTTCGCGGCTGAGACCGCTCAGACTCTTGAACTCGGAAGTTTTCTCATCTCTATAGGCGCTGCGCTTGTACTCGGACTTATCTCGGCGCTGTTCTACACCTACAGATCCACATACAGCAAAGGCTTTGTGGTAACTCTCGCAACGCTCCCCGCAGTCGTGGCAGCAATCATAATGATGGTAAGCGGAAGCCTCGGAGCAAGCGTGGCGGTAGCCGGTACATTCTCACTCGTAAGATTCCGTTCAACTCCCGGAACCGCAAAGGAGATCGCGGCAATATTCCTCGCAATGGCATCGGGACTCGCCTGCGGGATGGGTTATCCCGCATACGGCGCTGTATTCACGGTAATAATGTGCATCGTGAACCTCATCTATTCAACAGTTCGCTTCGGCGAGAAGAAGAACATCGAACTTCGCAGAACACTTTCCGTGACAGTACCGGAAGACCTTAACTACGGCGACATCTTCGATGACATCATGAACAAGTACACTTCCGAATGGAAGCTTACAAAGGTAAAGACCACAAATCTCGGAAGTCTTAACAAACTCACATACGATATAGTTTTCAAGGAAAACGGCTCGGAAAAGCCGATGATAGACGAACTCCGCACAAGAAACGGCAACCTTGAGATAGCTGTCAGCAGACAGACTGCGGATCCTTCGGCAGAACTGTAAAAAGGAGAGATCACTATGAAAAAAAGAACAGCATTATCAGCATTAACGGCAGCCTGCATTATGATGACATCGTGCGCAGGCATCAAGAATACAGAACAGACCGAAAACACACAGTCCCCCGCTTTCGGGAACTCCGGCACATCGGCGGCTGCGGGCAGCACAGAAAGCTCCGGATCCGCAGTCACGGGCGAAATGGCGGTCAAGACTGCATCCGCTGTCTCCGCGGACGATATGTTCACATCAAGGGACTTCGAGATCGGGTATTCCGATGAGACAACGGTCAACCTTTCCGACAGCGGAACCACAGTCTCCGGCAGCGGTGTTACCGTGAACGGCAGCACAATTACCGTTACCGAAAAGGGCTCGTACCTGTTCACAGGCTCCCTCTCCGACGGTCAGATCGTTGTCGATGCAGGCGAAGAAAAGGTGCAGATAGTCCTCTCGAATGCATCGGTGACTGATTCCGGCAGCGCCGCACTCTATGTTAAGAGTGCAGATAAGGTATTCGTGACCACAACAGAGAACAGCGTAAACAAACTTGCTTCTTCCGGCGAGTATGTCAATACCGACGACGTCAATATCGACGGTGCGGTATTCGCAAAGGCGGATATCACATTCAACGGCACCGGAACACTTGAAATATCCTCCGAAACAGCCCACGGCATAGTCGCCAAGGACGATCTCAAGATCACCGGCGGCACATATACGATCGAATCGGCAAAGAAAGGTATAGACTGCAACGAAAGCGTTCGCATAGCAGACGGAAGTATCACCATAACCAGCGGTACGGACGGAATTCACGCCGAAAATGAAAACAGCGCGGACAAGGGATTCGTATATGTCTGCGGCGGAAATATCACGATCACCAGCGGAAATGATGCGATCGACGCTTCCGGCGATATCACGGCGGCTGACGGCACCGTAACAGTTACCTCCGCCGGCGGCAGCGAAAGCGGTTCCAAGCAGCGCTCTGAAAGCTTCGGAAAAGGCGGCTGGGGCGGTATGCGCTGGGATATGGACAGTGCCGCTTCGACAGACAGTTCCGCAGATACCCAGAGCGACTCCGGCAAGGGCATCAAGTCCGATTCGCTCATCACCATAAGCGGCGGCACATTCATAATAGACTCTGCCGATGACGCTGTCCACTCAAACGGCGCTGTGACCGTGACCGGGGGCAGCATCTCCGCAAAGAGCGGCGACGACGGCATTCATGCCGAGACCACACTTTCGATCAGCGACGGTACTGTGAATGTAACGGAAAGCTACGAGGGTCTTGAAGGCGAAGTGATCAGCATTAGCGGCGGCGTTATCAGTGTAAAGGCTTCCGATGACGGTATGAACGCGGCAGGCAGCAGCAATTCCGGAAACGGCGGATTCGGCGGCGGAATGATGGATACCGACGCGAACGCGAAACTGGAGATATCCGGCGGCATTGTTACCGTAAATGCGGACGGCGACGGTCTCGATTCAAACGGCTACCTGACAGTAAGCGGCGGTACGATCTTCGTAAGCGGACCTACCAACTCCGGCAACGGTGCGATCGACTCCGGCATTTCCGCAACGATCACAGGCGGCAGCATAATAGCAGCCGGTGCAACGGGCATGGCTGAAAACTTCGGCTCCGACTCGACTCAAGGCTCGATACTATATACTTTCGACGGTTCGATCGCAGCAGGAACCGAGATCTCCCTCAAAGACGCGAACGGGAATGTTCTTATAAGCTATGCTCCCGAAAAGCAGTTCCAGTGCGCGGTAATAAGCACTCCCGAAGTCGCTTCCGGCAGCACATACACCGTAAGTGCAGGCGAAAAAGAATACAGCGTTGAGATGACCTCCAACATCTACGGCGCAGGCAGCAATTTCGCTCGCGACGGCTTCGGCGGTACAGGCGTTTCCGGCGGACGCGGCAAACGCGGCAGTTTTAACATGGAAGAAAGCTCCGCACAGAACGGCTCCGGCTCTGACACAAAGACTGCCGACAATTCGGCAGACAGCGGCTCCAAAAATGTAACCAAGCCAGACAAGACTTCCGATACCTCCACGGAGAAGCAGGAAAGCAGCAATGCCGCACAGCCGGATAAACCGGCAGAAACTCCGCAGAGCGCACCCGAGGGCTCCGAAAACGGAATGCCTCAGATGCCCGAGGGAGAACCTCCGGCACTTCCGGACGGTGAGATGCCACAGCAGAACGGCAATCCTCCGGCTTTGCCGGACGGTCAGATGCCGCAGCAGGACGGAAATCCCCCTGCCCTTCCCGACGGTGAGATGCCGCAGATGCCGGAAGGCGGTTTCGGGGGAAGAGGCGGAATGCACGGCGGTCCCGGAGGGTTCGGCGGCGGAATGGGCGAAATGCCGCAGAACGCCGGTTCGGAACAGGCTCAGCTCCCTTCCGGCACACAAACATAAATCCTCTCTAAACGCCATAAATCAGAAAAGCCCGCAGGTGCTCCAAACAGGACACCCGCGGGCTTTTCTCTGTGTTTCTATCGAAATACAGACAAATTCACAATTATGGAGCGCGCTCTGCGCGCATATCTTAATCGTGACGAATTTTGATTTTGTCTGCGGATTGATGCTAATTTAGTATTATCGTCACTTTTGCAGCAGTCCCAGCACACGCTCGAACTCAACTCCGTTCCGGGAAGGCTGGCCGTTGTCCATAGTGGCTTTCACGGCGCTGCGTACAAACTCGGTTGCGGTCCGGGCAGCCTGCTCGAATGTATCACCGAGCATCATTCTTCCCGTCATCACCGACGCGAACATATCCCCTGTACCCGGATATGAGACAGGAAGCGGCTTCCACACGATTCTGGTATATGCGCCGGTTATCCCGTCAAGGCAGAGATTCACATACTCACCGGTGTCGATAACACCGGTTATTACCGCGGAACGTGACATACGGCAGAGCCTTTCAAGCCAGCCGTGAGCAACGCTTTCCGGCAGTTCCCTCCGGTAAGGTTCATCAAGCAGCAGCGCGGCTTCCGTCACATTCGGGGTAATAACGTCTGCTTTGCGGACAAGCTCCTTCATACGCTCCACAAGTTCCGGCGTATAGGTCTTATAGCACTCGCCGTCCTCACCCATTACCGGATCGACTACGCGGCGTGCGTCAGGGAAAGCCTCAAAGAACTCAAGACAGCTGTCCACCTGCTCATCGGAAGCGAGAAAACCGCTGTATATCGTATCAAACTTAATTCCGAGATCCTTGTAATGCTTGCAGCAGGGGGAAATGAAGTCAGTCATATCACGGAACACAAAATCGTCAAATCCCCCGGTATGCGTTGACAGCACCGCCGTAGGAACGGGAACGCACTGGATCCCCATTGCGGATATTATAGGTATTATGACTGCGAGCGAGCACCTGCCGAATCCCGACATATCGTGTATCGCCGCGCAGATAGGCTGTCTGTCCGTAGTTATCCCTCATTTTCAGTAGATTTACTGCGTTATTATATCACTTTTCACATTTAAAGTCAATATTTCTTGCAATTTCACCCGGAATGTGCTATAATTGTGCTATCACCCCGAAAGGAGAAGCAAAATGATAAGGATCGACGATCTTCAGGAGATCTCCCTGCTGAACAAAGCTATAAATGCCGCAAAATTTTCCGGTCTGCCGGAAAATGACGAGCTTGCCTGTGACCCGACGCTTGCGGGACTTGCGAACCGTGTTTATGACGAGATGAGCAAGCATCAGGACAAGAAAGTGCTTGATGAGGCGGCACTTGAGGAGCTGCGCAGGATAAAGACTTCCCAGGGCTGGCGCGGTCAGTGGCGCACCGCGGTTATGGCTGCAAGACGGGATTTTCTGCTTAAAGACGCTTCTCCGGAGGAAAGAATATCAATTGCCAAGTGCTATCTTAGCCCGTTCACCTGCAAGGAAGGCGAACTCCGCGCATTCCTTGATGATGTTGACGGAAAGACCGGCGAGCATGACCTCGAAAAGCTGTTCAAAGAGAACAACTTCTCCGGAGCACGGCTGATAGGCTGTGAGTACAGCTTCCAGAAGAAGCATGCACATCTCGTTTTCATGCTTGCGGACAGGCGGGTGTGCGACATCTATCTTTCTTCTGTCACGAGCTTCAGTGTGGAATACCCGGACAACAAGGACACAGGAATGCCGGAAATGCCGGTCCTCAAAAAACATTCGGTATCCGGCGGAAAACAGAACCGGATCGAAGCCGTATTAGCCGGAAACAGCGGTAAAATAAAGCTTTCCGCAGAAGCAGGAGATGTCGATTACTGGATATAAACCAACGATTTTGCAAAAAAATTTAAAAATTTTCAAAAAACACTTGACAAACCGTGACAACCGTGCTATAATAATCAAGCAGTTTGGACGTCGGGTATGTCCGGTGTCAGATGCTGGTGTAGCTCAGTTGGTAGAGCAGCTGATTTGTAATCAGCAGGTCGGGGGTTCGAGTCCGTCCACCAGCTCCAGTGCATTTGCACACAAAATAATGTCATTATGCGGGCAACCGCATTTTTGATATATTTTGCACTGCCGTAAGGCAGGAATGTTTCCGGTAACGGAAACTTTAAATGAGGAAGCGTTCCCGAGTGGCCAAAGGGGGCAGACTGTAAATCTGTTGCATCTTTGCTTCGGTGGTCCGAATCCACCCGCTTCCACCAAAAATAATAGCACACGCCAAGCGTGTGCTATTATTTTTGGTGTACTATTCATTATTCATTATTCACTATTCATTTTTAATTTTCATATTACATCAAAGCATCTTATCCGACAAGCTTTGCAGTATTTTTTCAAAAACGGTGTTGACAAAATCCGGAAAAGATGATAAAATATATTTAATGCGGATATAGTTTATTGGTAGAACGCCGGCTTCCCAAGCCGACGAGGCGGGTTCGATTCCCGTTATCCGCTCCAGGCGCGGAGTCCGCGCTGACAATCCGCCTACAGTTTCATCTGTGGGCGGATTTTTTGTGTCGTATCACACAAGTCCTGCTAAAATCCAAAGCGTTCGGCACAGACACCCCGCGGCGGCGGGGGGCGAATCCCGTCTCGGGTTTATCCGAGGCGGGATATTTTCTGCCTCGCTGTCCGGAGTTATCAGAAAATCCAAAGCGTTCGCCGCAGACAGGCACAACGGCGCTGCCGAATCCGCCTACAGTTTCATCTATGGACGGATTTTGTGTCGTATCACAAATTTATCCCTGACATATCGTACAAGATGCTCCTCGATAAGAACGAGGAGCATCTTTATTATTCCTGCTTGTCATAATAAGCTTCGAGAAGCGGGCGGACATTGACATAATACGGTTCAAGGCTCTTGTCAAAGTGCTTTCCCATACCGTCCATTATGATCTCGTTTGCTTTCTCGTAGGACATTTTCTCCTTGTACACACGTTTGCTGACCAGTGCGTCATAGACATCTGCAATAGCCATTATACGCGCTTCAAGCGGTATTTCCTCGCCCTTAAGCCCTTCCGGATAGCCGGAGCCGTCCCAGCGCTCATGGTGATAGTGGGCAACATTCTCGGCGATGATATGGAAATTCATATCGTCAGTGCCTTCGAGGATAGTATGTACGATCTTCGCCCCCTCTGCCGCATGAGCCTTCATCTTCTCGAATTCCTCGTCCGTAAAGCGTCCGGGCTTGCGCAGGATAGCGTCATCAACCGCGATCTTTCCGAGGTCATGCATAGGCGCGGCTTTGATGATATCGCGGCAGAACTCCTCCGAAAGTCCGAGTTTGTTCTCCTTCATCATCTCGTCAACAAGGATCTTCACAACATCGCTGGTTCTTCGGATATGACCGCCGGTGGAATTGTCACGGCTTTCTACCATAGCCGCCATACCGAGGATAAGCTTGTCGTGCATCTCCACTATATGCTTGGTTTTCTGCTTTACCTCTTCACGGAGATCGGAGTTATACGAGTCGATAAGGGCGATGTACTGCTGATTCTTGGTATCATCGGTGATAAAGAACTGATATCCGCGCCTTCGCTTCCCGTCGTAAAGGAAGTTGATATCTATGCAGTATATCTCCTCCCCGCTCTTGTAATATACCGTATTCTTTGAATTGTCACGGCTGAAATCGCCCAGCCATTTCAGAAAAGAATCCGAAACATTAAGCCTTCCCATTATGGTACGGTCAACGGTTAGCTCGTTTATTTCAGGGAATATCTTCTTTGCTGTTCCGTTGCTTCCGAGATAATTGAATCTGAAATCGAACGAGATAAATCCGGTATTGCCTGTCTCCACAAGCGAGTCCGCCGCGGAATCGGTAATGTCATAAAGGCATACGCGGTCAGCGATCATAAGATACATCACCTGTGCCATTACATAGGACAGCGGGACAAGCTCGATAGTTCCAAAAACGTTTTTTCCGCCGAAATAGCTCATAATGCCGACAAACTCCGAAAGCAGCATAAGAAAGATTATCTTTCTGGAAACATCTTTCTTCTTGAAATAGCTGTAAACGATCGCGGCAATGCTCATCATAAAGTACAGCAGCACCATTATATAGAACACGGTGTGCATTACTCCGTATTCCTTTTCCAGATGCGGGATCCCGTTCTCATTGGAGTAGGAAACACTTTTGTAGAACAGCGGAAGATCACCGGAAGTGATAACGGACAGATAAACCAGCGTCGTGAATATCATCAGTCCGACTGTGACCGGCCGCTTCATTCTTATCCTGCACAAACTAAGTACGCTGAGCATTATGAACAGCATCAGATAGCATCCGCCCAGATAAATGATGTTGTTTGCCGTGATCGCACTTTCAAGCGACTGCGATCTGATGAGGAAAACGTACCCGAGGTTTGCTATCGGTATCGTAATGAACATCAGCGTGAAATGTACGTCAAAATGCTTGTGCCAGATCACCGCATACACGAGTGTCAGCACAAGTGACAACGCAAACAGCACATCGTAATAAATAACTTCCATTTATACTCCCTCTGTTTCTTTGACCCTGTCGGCGCAGGCTTTTCCTGCCGCTCTTCCGGAGGCAAAAGCAGTCTGCAAATTAAAGCCTCCGGTAAATCCTGTCACATCTATTATCTCACCTGCGAAGTACAGTCCCCCGACAAGCTTCGAGCCCATTGTCTTCGGATCTATCTCCTTCACGGAAACACCTCCGTCGGTGATTATCGCCTCGGCGATCGGACGATAAGCCGTTATATGCAGCGGCAGCGCTTTCAACGCTGTGACAAGTGCCTCGCGCTCCGCCCGTGTTACGGAATTGCACTGCTTTTCGCCGTCTGCGCCGGAAGCATCAAGCACAAGCGGGATAGCCGATTCCGGCAGCAGCTTCCGCAGCGCGTTGGCAAGCTTTACATTCTTCCGCTCGTCGAAGTCCCGCATCACACGGCTGTCGAGCGTTTCCCTGTCAAGCGCCGGCTTGAAATCTATATAAGCGGTATATCTGCCCTCGGATATCTTTCCGGTCACCGAACTCGCGCTGAGCACAAGGGGACCGGAAATGCCGGTATGCGTGAACAGCATCTCGCCCTGCTCCTTAAACACAGGCTTCTTCTTCCCGGATTCGTAAACCGAAAGCATTACGTTTTTCAGGCTCAGCCCTGCGGCACCGGAACAGTCCTCAAGCGTCTCGAAAGGCACCAGCGAAGGCTGTATCTCCGTCACCGTATGTCCGAGCGCTTCTGCGAACCCGTAGCCGTCTCCGGTGGAGCCTGTTCCGGGATATGACATACCGCCGGTAGCGATTATCACGTTCTTTGCGGCTATGAAGCCGTTTTCCGTCTGTACACCGGTCACTCTGCCGTTTTCGGCACAGACTTCCGTTACACGGGTATTTATCAGCTTTACGCCCAGCTTTTTCATTTTGCCGTAAAGCGCGTCAACTATATCGTAAGCCTTGTCGGAAACGGGAAAGACCCTGTTCCCGCGCTCGGTCTTGAGCGGAATGCCCTCGCCCTCGAAGAATTCCATAATATCCGCAGGAGTGCAGGCATTCAGCGCACTGTACATAAATTTCGGGTTTTTCGGCAGATTCTTCATCACCGTCTCAACGTCGCAGTTATTTGTGACGTTGCAGCGCCCCTTACCGGTTATCGCCAGCTTTCTGCCCACCTTGTCGTTGCGCTCCGCAACAGCGGTAACAGCGCCGTTCTGCGCTGCGGTGACTGCCGCGAACATTCCGGCGGGTCCCGCTCCTACAACGAGAACATCGTATTCTTTGTCTTTTATCATAATCACCTCAGAAAAAGGAAAGCTGCTCATTCCTGTCCGGAAGCGTGTTCATATAAGTGAAGCAGCTCTTCGGTGTGTACATTATATCATGCTCTTCGCAGAAATCGTTGAATAGGCGCATAAGCCGTGCCGAGTCCGGGCTTTGTATGTCGTAGGCATCTCCGTATGTACGGATATAGCGCTCTTTCAGCCCCGGGAAATGCTTATCGAGAGCGGAATAGAAGTATTCCCTGTCGCCCTCGCGGAGCGTTACGCCCATGCCGAACGCGATAATGCCCTTAACGCCGGCTCCGGCGCATTCACGCAGTATTGCGGAGATATTCTCCTCCGTGTCGCCGATGAACGGAAGTATGGGTGTCAGCCAGACTACAGTCGGAATACCGCGCTCCCGCATTGCATTCAGCACTTCTAACCGCCGCCTGGTATTGCAGACATTCGGTTCAATTATACTGCACAGCCTGTCATCATACACGGTCAGCGTCATCTGCACCACGCACTTTGCGGTGCGGTTTATCTCATCGAGCAGGTCAATATCCCGCATGATGAGGTCTGATTTGGTCTGCACAGCGAAACCGAACCCGTGCTTCAGTATCACTTCCGCGCATCTTCTCGTGAGCATAAGCTCTTTCTCACAGTGCATATAGGGGTCGGACATAGCGCCCGTGCCGATCATGCAGACCTTTCGCTTTGAGCGCAGTTCTCTTTCGAGCAGCTCCGGTGCATTGCGCTTCACCTCGACATCTTCAAACTTATGCGTGAAGCGGTAGCAGGTGCTTCTGCTGTCGCAGTAGATACAGCCGTGTGTACAGCCGCGGTATATGTTCATTCCGTTCATTCCGCTGTTTGCGGTCAGAATGCTTTTGGCATCAGCGAAGTGCATATTACTTTGTGTAGCTGTACAGCCTGCACATTATCATGCCGTTGTACAGCTTGCGGTTCTTGTCGGCTTTCTCGCCGAACAGTTCCTCGAAATCCTCAATAGATGTTATAACGAATATCCCGCTGTCACCGCGCGGCAGGAGCACCTGTCCCATTGTACGGTAAATTTCTCTTGCTTCCTCAAGTTCACCCATACGCTCGGCGTATGGCGGATTTGTTATTATCTTCACGCTGTCCGCAGGATAATGAAAGTCTTTTATATCACGCCTGCCCACCCGGATATACCCGGAAACTCCGGCTTTACGCGCATTTTCTTCCGTCAGCTTCACCGCCTCGGGGTCTATATCGTACCCATAAGCGCTGAAACCGCAGTCTGAGCGCACAGCCGCTTTTGCCTCGCTGAACGCATCGTTCCAGATGTTTTTATCTATACAGCCCCAGTTCATCGCAGCAAAAGTGCGGTTCATACAGGGCGCGATATTTGCAGCTTTAAGCGCGGACTCAACAAGGATAGTACCGCTTCAAGCTGC
>Ga0256405_10005431_pt1 | contig 21994 bp, 52 predicted proteins | sample RumenRJG_02DNA_FD_189096 | JGI IMG/M metagenome (GOLD analysis project Ga0256405, IMG submission 189096) | Bovine rumen microbial communities from Lethbridge, Alberta, Canada - RJG_02 | ecosystem: Host-associated > Mammals > Digestive system > Stomach > Rumen | place: Canada: Alberta... | reverse complement strand
AAGTGCTCTAGCTTTATAAGTTTGAAAAACTCTGAGGGCTAAAGGCATACCACCATAGCAAGTAAAATCAGGGGAGCACACCCACTTGAAATTACTAAGCATATCAACATACTTCTCAGCGTTATTCCATACTCTGTCAAAACATTCATCATTGACAAAGAAATGTCCTAGAGATTCCCTTGGGTGTTTACACTTCTTCATTTCCGTAAAGCAAACAGGCTCTAGTCCATCAACACTACCATTAGCTTTAGGTAGCCTTGGAAAATCATACTTGCCTACCAATTCAGCACCTAGAATATATCTCTCTTTGAGCACATCTGTTGTTGTATTGATTGCATTATATCTTTCTTGCATGACCGCACAATACCTCTTGATTACCAGTAGTTACTGAAAATAATAAACCATGTTCTTTTTCAAACTTTTGGATCTGTTCGGGTGATAGATACCCCTCGACTTCTGTTACGAAATTATCTGTGAATGTATATTTTCTTTTCATTTTAAATCTCCCATCTTTTTCAAAAAATTTAGGACAATGGTGAAAGGCGATTTCAAAACCATTGTCCTAAGGGGAGTTGTTTTTTAAATTCTGAATTGTTTTTACCCAATTATAATACCACTCCCCTTTAGACTTTGCAACAACTATTTTATTGTGTCTCTTAGCATGATTAATCTATCAACCATATCTCTTTGCCAACCTTTGAGAAAATCCTTTAACATATCCTCGTCAAAAGTAATAAGATTTTCATAACTCATAGCAGATACAAGCCTTGTAATATCTACAAGAATCTCCGCTTGGTTTTTCTGCTTTTTAACTTCATCTAACTGGTGGCTAATCAAAAAATCGGTTAGCTTATTGTCAAACTCTGTTAGGATTATTTCAAGTTCTTTTATTTTATCATTCATTATTTTTCTCCTTAATAGTTCCACTTAATATGTTGCTCATTACCGCATATACTACTGCGTCAACCCACTTTGCTCCATGCTTTGTAATTAATGGTCCAAGATATATCTCTCTTGCCTTTGACACATCACGCATTTTAAAATACTCAACAACTTGGTCTATTTCTTCCTCTGTCGGTACTTCCTCGTTTGTAGATTGGTTCAAAATAGTGTGAGTATTATCGAACATAACTGTGCTCTCTCCCTCTACCATCTTAATAAACTCCCTTGTTATTGCTAACTGTTCTGCTTGCTCATAAGTGATGTGCTCTTTGTTTGCTATCTTATGAACAAAGTCTTTGATACGTTCTGCTTTTTCCAACTTTCATTAGCCCCCTTTTGAATTAGTCTTTGCTCAATCCTCATTGTTTCAAGATACTTTCTTAACATCATTTCAGTTATAAGTTTCTCTCCATGTTTCCAATACTGGAACTCAGTAAACCAAAATACAAACTCATTAATTAAATCATCATTTTTGATTATGATTCTGTATTCCATTCGGCTTTTATTATACAACACTGTTGCAGTTCCACCAAACCATTCCGATAGTTTGTCAATGTCTATCAGTTTTGATTTTATCATTTTAAATCTCCCTTATGTTTGCTCCCCTAAATATAACTATCATGCTAGGAAAAGGTGCACTGTTTTTACTTTCTCCAAATTTTAATCTACCTTTTATGAATCTAATTTCCGTTCTTTGGTAGATGTAATTGTGAAAATATTTTGTGTCGGTTCTGCTTGGTATTAACATAACAACCAGTGTGTTATCGTTCCTAGTCTCTCTAAAAGCTTTTTCAACCCATTTATCAATCTGACTATACGGTGGATTGCAGAATACTCTGTGCCCCCCCAATTTTGGGCAAGACCATTATCGTCTAATGTGAAATATTTCTCACATTTATGATTTTCATTTGTGCTACAAGGATCCAAATCAAAATTAAATTCTGCATTGAGTTCATCAAAAAGAATTTGAGGGGTAGACCATTCATCACTCTTGCTACTAAACAAAGCGTCTTTATTCATTTTTATTCTCCCTATCTTCTACAATCCCTACTACCAGTGTGTAGCCATTTCCTAATTGTAGATTGAGTGTTCTGTAATTATATTCACACATTGAATTATATACATTTATTAAATTCTCTTTTATCTGTTCTTGATTTTGTTCTTTAATTTCCTTTTTCATTTTGGTTCTAATGTCTGTCATATTATGCTTTACTTCCATCTACTTCCTCACTTTCTTTAGGCTTTACAAGAGATAAATCATAGTTGCTATGAATAAATTCAAGTGTTAATTCGTGATTTACCGCATTACCGAGTTTGTCATATATCCAGTACATATCTTCTTGCGTGAAGTTAGTGCCGAGATAATTGTTGTAACCACAAAGTAAAGAGTTTCTCCACTCTTTGTTCCTTTTCGTTGTGGAATATGGGAATCCCTTTGCAATCGGTCTTGAACACCATTCAAGCAACTTGCATATAATATCCTCTTTCGTATCGCAATTAGTTGCGGTAAAGTACACATTTCCTCTTTCAGAAATAATTAACTCGCCATGCTGATTTATGTAACTGTCTTGAAAATTCTTCATTACATTAAAAATCTCGTCTAACATTTATTTTTCCTCACTTTCTGCTATTAGGTTATCTAGGATTGCTAAGACTTCCTCTTTAATATCATCACAGTTTTTAAGCACTGGGATTCTATCATCAATTGTCGAATAAACAGGATTGATATTTTCGATTTCCTCTCTAGCCTGTTTAATCCCTTTTTTTAGCCTTATATTTTCCGCTTGTAGTCTTAGTAGTTCTTCTCCCGCTTTAATCATTGTTTATTTTCTCCCATATCTTCTTAGTTTCCTCAGAATCGAACATTAATTTATCAGGCAACGGTTCAATTCTATATGGTTTCCACCACTTTTTCTTATACTTAACACACTCTGGTATAATACGAAAACCACTAGTAATTTCATTTTCTCCTGTTTTGCGGATATAACGATAACGTCTATACTGCAATTCACTGTATTCTGTATCAAATATACCTATACTAATTAGATAATATGAACCCAAATATATTAATGCAAATATCAGCATACCTATAACAAATCCAATATAGTTATCAATCATTGTTTTCCCCCTTTTCTCAAATCTTCATAAGTAATAGGTTCAGGCATATTGTTTACTTTCATTTCTCTTGCTTGTTTCAACAACATATTTTTTCTTTGTCCGTCTTTAACAAGAATGGGCATTTGCTTTTCTGCACTTATTCTAATCATTTGTGCGGTCTTACCACAACGTTTACCGCTTATTATGTATTCCATGTTATTCTCATTTACTTGCTCCACTTCTTTTACTATCTTTTCCCCACCAGTTTTAATAACAACGTGAGGTACTTGTTTTAAATTCATTGTTTTAATCCCCATTCTCTCGGTGTTTTTCCTCTAAAAAAACAACCTTTATGTTTTTGTTTAAAAGTGCATTTATCACAAGTTGAATTGCTCTTACAGTAGGCTTTTAAAATATAAAATCCTTTACACATCAACACTTCTTTTTCAACAAGTCCCAGTTCATTAAATCTTAGATATTGTTCATCAGTTATTGAAATATCTCGCCATATATTTTTCCATTTATCACTCGCTATAAAGTCATAATCAATCTCTTTGCTCATTTTCTATCCTTTCTGCAACCCACATTCCACAACCACCTTGAATAACAACAACTTTCAAAAATCTATATTGCAGACTTTGAATAAAACCTATATGCCTTGTTACACCCTCAGAAGTAAAGCCTAAAATAAATAACTTTTGTCCTTGCTCAACATATTCTTCAAACTCTGCTATCGAGGTTATCCGGTGTCCCTTTTTATACTTTTTCATTTTTTCTCTCTCCTGATATGATGGAGCAAAACCATTCTCTTTGAAATACTGGATTATAAAATTATAGGCTTGTTGCTCACGATCCGTTAGATTATTCATTATCCTCACCTCTCAGCTTATCAAGTAACTGCTCTACTTCGTCTATGTGTCCTATTTTCTTCCACAGGCTCATTTTACTAGCAGTTATAACAAATCCTGTTCCGCAAGTATCTATACAATTCCATTCATACCATGCATTAAATGAAATAATAATTGCTTTAGAGTCTGTCATTTGTGAGTAGATAACATCACCAACTTTGATTTCTTCCTCAGCCTTTTTCTTTTCTTCGTAGGCATCAATTCTGCTTTGTATTTCACTAATTGAATAGTGTGTAAGTATAGCCTTGATATAATATGAGTATTGGTCAAATATACTTACCCGTTCATTACCAGGAACTTCTAAGAGATTAAGTAATATTTGTTTTGCATCTTCTAAACCTCTGATATATTCCACCTGTTTAAGTTCGTCTATCAAATCTGTGTTGTAGGTTGCATCAGCTTTACCATCTTCAAAACCCTTGTCATAGCCTGTCTTATAGCCTATCCGATACTCGTTTGTATCTTCTACATTGGTAGTTCTGATAGGCTCTAACTTAATTGTTCCCTTTGGATAGCCCCAACTCTCGTTTAAGCCTAATAAAATATCATTTACTCTTTGTACTTGTTTTTCTGTTAATTCTATTGTGTATTTCATAATCTACTCTCCTATACATTCTTCTAAAATCTCTAACACTTCGTCAATAATTCCGTCTGATACCATACAAGATTGACCGCTTAATTCTTCAATCTGTTTCATAGCCTTATTAACTTTTTCTCGTTCTACTACATCAGCTTTTGACATACTCCGTATTTGGCTCTGTGAATAAGAAACGAAACCGTCATCATAATCGCTCCACTCTGTATCAGGTTCTAATTGTGTTCTGTCTATATACTCTGCCATAGCTTTACTCCTTTACCAATTTCTCAATTTCTCTAACTCTACGAATATCATGTATTGCTAACATCAATGCATCTGGTAATTCTGGGTCTATAATATGTTCCACTAAATACTTGGTAATTAATCTTTCTGCTTTGTCTCTTTTATCTTCTACCATAGTCTTACTCCTTATCCATACAATGCCAAACAATATACATAACTGATACCATAATTAGACTTAATATTTGCTTTTCGGTCATCGTATGTGCTAAAACTAGCATAAAAAACAGTAACATAACTCTAATTGCGTATTTCATTTTCATTACCTCGCTTTTTCAAAGTCTTTACAGTAAAAATCAAGGCTATCAAAATATCCTGTTTGTCTACAATAATAGTTGCCATCTTCGTCTGTGGTTAACCATCTGCAATCCTTACAAGTGCCATGTATACATTCTATCTCAATACGTTCATTACAGATTTCTCTTAAATCATCTTTGCTGAATTGCACCGTTGCTATACATTGTGTAGGTGTTACAGATGGCAAGGCTTTTATTTCATTATCAGCACCAAAGTTATGAGCATAATGCGAAAGTATATCTAATACCGCCTGTCGGCTTATGCAATCATCACAAGGTTGTTGCTCTAGTGCTTTGATAGCTATTTCAATAGCCTGTGCAACTTCTTGTGTTTCTTCTCCATCACAATAATTTAGGCTTTTTAGCCACTCAATAGCCTGTTCCTTAGTCATTTTCTACCACCCCTGTTTCTCTCAATCTCGTATTTTATGTATTTCTTAGTCATTTCAAATCCCCCTTAATCTTCATTTGATACCCACAATGTGGACAAAATCTTGATGGAAAACTCATAAAAGCAAATTTCTCTTGGCTTTTTGCATACAATGATGTACCGCCACAATTTGAGCACTCATAATATGCACCTAAACCAATTATGTTCTCTCTATGTTTCCATTCTGCTAATGTTTTCATTTACTTCCTCACTTTCGTAATCGTATTCCCACTCCTTAGTTTTTCTGTTGAAATGTGAATTAGCTTTACATCTAAAATCATACCCACTACCTTTACGCAAAGGACATATATTACAAAGCACAAGTTCCTTAATACCTCTTGTTGAATACTTCTTACAGATAGCTTTTTCACGTTCGTTAGTTAGCATTTACTCCCACCCCTTTATTTCTTTCTATTAATCCATAAAAATATCAGCGAACCTACAAGTATTGCAGTTAGATTCAACATCATTTTTATTAGATTCTCCACAGTGCTACCTCGCACTGGATATGATAAATTAATTCGTGGATCATAAACTCAATTAATGTTTTCATCAGCATACCCCTCGTTTTCAACAACCAAACCATCTACTTGTAATGCTATATGGTTCGCAGATTCTTCATCAGACCATGCTCCATAGAACCATAATTCCACATCACATTTTCTTACTACCCAATATTGTTTTTTCTTTGCATAATCAGGAACATTATTTACCTTTACCTTTGCCATTGTCATTTTTATTTTCCCCCTTTGTTTTCCTTATCCTCAGGAATTATATTTTCTCTAAAGTGATAGTCAATCTGTGTTACCGATTCTCTATCACCAGTTACCGTAATCCTAAAAGAATCAATGTGCTCTGCCTGTGTTAACACCGCATCAAACCTTTTGATTACTGCTTTCTTAAAATCTTCTGTGTTCATTTTTCAACTCTCCTTTTCTCCTTTAAATGTTATGCTCCAATGACCTTTAGTTTGTCCTTTACCTTTTACATCTGACATATAAACCGCTACTACCAGTAACAACCCTTTTGCAAGCAATATAAAATCGCACTTTGAATACTTAGCAAGTAACTCGTCCGCTTTGTGGAGCAAGCTATCATAGTATTCTTCCGTGTTCTCAGGTTCATAGTGATCTGAAAGATAATTATAGAAATCCGCAAAAAATTGAAATTCAAGTGAACCTTTTAATAATTTTTTTTTCATTTCTAATCTCCTTAACTAAACGGAATTTCGTCCTCGTCTGTAACATCATGCAACATTGTTTTTTCTTCGATACCCTGTCTTATTTCTTTAAGGTCTTTTGGTATTTCCTCAAAGGTCATTACATTTCCTTTAAACCCTAATCCCTCTGCAATTAAATTTCCTTGTCTATTTTTAGCAACCTTTAAGCCCTTAAATCTTCTGTATGCTAAATCATCAGATAAATTCCACATCAACAAAATAACACTTGCGTCTTGTTCAATATCACCCGTTTCTCTTAGGTCTGCCATGCTAGGCTCTCTATCAGGCTTATATTCTGAGTTTCTTGATAACTGGCTCAAAACAATAACAGGTACTTTTAATTCCATAGCCATTTCTTTTATTTTTCTTGAAACTGCACCAACTTCAACTCGTCTATTATTTTCTGTCCTTGTCGCACAACGAATAAGTTGTAAATAATCAATAACAACAAGGTCATATTCTGAGAATTTGCACTCTGCAATAATATCTAATTCTGAAAATGAACCAGTAAAACAATTAAAATTGCTTTGCTTTATTTCTTCTTGTGCTTTTCTAAAATGTTTCTCTTGATCCCCTAACATACATTTTGCGTTCATCAAAGTTAAAATTTCTATACCGCTTATCAAAGATATAAGTCTTTGAACAATATGTTCAGGGTTCATTTCAAGGTTAAAATACGCAACCTTTTTTCCTTTTTTTGCATTATTCCATGCAATTTGTAAGGCTAAAGCAGATTTACCAACTGACGGTCTTGCTCCTAAAACAACAACCTCGCAAGGCTCTAAACGAATATACTCGTCTAATTTATCAAGACCAGTAAATAGCAAGTCTTTTTCTTCCCTATCAACAAAGCAACATTCATTACTTAATTTTGATAACTCTGCTCCGTTTAACTTATGTGATGTAGCATTATTGACTTTCAATTTTTCAACAAAAGTCTGTATATCTGCCATTGATTCCTGAATATTCAAGGAACTAATTTGTTGTTTTGCTAAAAAATCTAATAACTCTCTTGATTGGTATTCTTTAATAATTGCTTGCGAATAGCCCTTTAGGTTATATGATAAACATTCGCTAGTTGCCATATCATAAATCTTGTCGTGCCATTCTTTTGCAGTTAAATCACTATCTTTCGATAAGTTATTAGATAGCAAATCAATATCTATTTCCTCTCCCTTTTCAAACATTTTGCAAATCATTTTATAGATTGATTTACAAAATATACTTTGCAACATTTGGGGCTTAACAAAGTTGTAATAGGCTTTTATTTCTTCAGGAAAAGCCACTAAACAACCAACAAAGTGATTTTCAATCTGATAATCTATCATTCTCCCATTAACTCCTTATATAATTCGTCTGCGTCTTTCTCTGTGGAAACTCTTGCTTGTTGTTTTTGAGTTTTTATACCCTCATTCAAGTAACCCTCAAACTTAGTACCGAACAATGTCTCAGGTCGCAAGTACATTTCCATTCTAGGGTCTTTACCCCAAGCACTCGATTTAATATCAATAACCTTTTTGAAATCATCAAGGGTAAATCCCTCATTCCATCTAGCCTTTATACAATCTTTGGTCTTTTTGGTAGTCGACTTATAATTCTTACCAGTAAGCTTATTTAAATAATCAATAATATCTACATAAGGAATATTATCTTTTTTATTATTACTATTATTATTAGATATAGAATAAGAGCAATTTTCGTGACTTGTCACGTGACTGTCACGTGACACATCTTCTTTTTGTTCTATCAAAGACTGTTTTTGACGTTCTCTTTGCCTTTGTTTCCTGATACGATTCTGCTCCCTTATGTTTTCCAAACCCACTTGATTTTGGTGCTTAATCCAATTTGAAACCATATACGCATTGTCTATGACTTCTATCATTTCCAATGCTTGGAACAACTCTAATGCTCTCTGAACAGTGCCTAAATCCATTCTAAAAATCTTAGCAAGCATTTCATTTGTATAAGCTATTTTGTTATTAATCATCAAAAAACCATTTTCATTACATTTGCCCGCAAGACAAAGAATTTTAAACCACACCAGTTCTAACAATAAACCATCTTGTTGTGTTTCAATCGCATACATTTTCTCGTCATTAAAAATATCTGTTGCAATATGAATCCATCTAACATCTCCCATATTTAGTTATCTCCCTTTTTATTTATCTGTTTTGTCGACAAGCAATCTTTCAAGTGTTTCAAAACGAGCAATTCTTAAATTAAGTTCGTTCATAGTCGTAGGTGCGTTTTCTCCAAAATCAGTAATATAATTGTATTGTGCAATTATTTTACCTATTTTTTTTCCTCTATCTTCTGATGTGCTACATATCCCCGATAGAACTACAATTTTCTTAAAAACTTCTTTTTCATAATTTTCTAGTGTAAAATTAAAATTTTCCATTTTTTCTCCTTTTTTGCAATAGAAAAGCCATCTTCCAATGTTCTGCACCAACAAAGGAAAATGGCTATATCTGTTTGCCTTGTTCAGTTGTACCCGCCTGTCGGTAGGTGCAGTACCGAACAAGGACTTTAAAATTCTTTTTAAGTGTTAACAAAGAATCTTTTAACAATAATAAGTATAACTGAACGTATTTAGTTAGTCAATATGAAAATCTTCATAAAAGAATAAAAAAGCAATTCCACTTAAAATCAATACAGCTGGTAGCCAAATTTTCACAAGACCAAACAAAAACAATCCTGAACCAATGCAAAATCTCCCTAACACTTTAATCATAATCATTCTCCCTCAATAAACAATTTTCTAATAACACTAACTTCGTAGGCAATCATTTCATATCCAACTCTAAGTTTGACTATATCCTCTCTTGAATAATCAGATAATGCTTTCATTGGTACATCAGAGTATTTTTTTAAAAATTTTTCTATATACGTGATGTGATCCGTAAGTGCGTTTAACTCAGGCTTTGTCATTTTCAACTCTCCTTTCGCTTGTGCGTTTCCTTTAACTTGATACCAATATACAACTTATTGTTAATTAATGCAATAGGAAATTTACAATTTTTTGTAAAAATATAAAGGATAGCCTAATTTCGAGCAAATTTGCCGATTTAAGCTATCCTTTTTTATTCGTGGTATTTTATTCAATTATATCCTTAGGATTGCTCCTAGAGGTGTTTTTGCTTACTCAAAGGTATAGTCCTCGTCAATTCCCCCTAAAGCTTCTTCAACTTCTTCTTCAAGAGTCTCTAACGATTTTCTTCTCCTATCTCGGAATATAACATCAACGTCACTGACTATAACATTTATGTAGATACGTTTTGTTTTTGGGTCTTTGTACGAGTTAAGTCTACCTCTTACAAAGATTGAATCATTTCGCTTACAATGACTTTTGATATACTCAAACCTGTCATCATAAGCTATGCAATTGTAATAGTGTGGTGCATCATAATTATCGTCTTTAATTGCTAAAGAGAAATTGCACCAGTCCTGTTCCTTGCCATTTAAAATACTGTGACGTACATTTATAGGTGAAGCGACTATTCCTTTTAGTAAGACTATGTTGGTATATCCTCGCATGAACTGTTACTCCTTGTTAAAATTATATTGCGGTATTAAATACCCTCATACACATTCCCCCTTTCAAAATCTTCGGTTATCAACCTACTCCATCAACAAGTTTTATATAGACTTCGTCTCCGAAAGTGTCTATCCATTCTTCTGCTTGGTGAGTAGTGGAACAATAAACATCAACCGTCTCACCTGTTTCAATAGTTCCTAATGTTCTATCACTGAATATTTTAGATTGTCCTACTCCTGTTTCTGCTCCGTAACCAGTATCAAGTATTTCAAAGTAACCAATAAATTCTCCAACAGAACCATCAGGATTAACTGCATTGACGCAAGCTACACAACCTATCCATTCAGGCTTGCTTGCCATTATACCATACCTTGTCTCTTTACCGCTTGCAGTTGTACCACTATCAAGATAACAAGTACATCTAACCTTAACAGGTTCATTAAATGGATCACTTTGTTCGGCTTTAGCATTAATATCTAAGAATAATAATACAATCGCAAGAACAATAATTATAATATTTAATATTATGTTTATTCTTTTCATTGTAAATCTCCCTATACACTTAACAACACGTCTAATTCGCTGAATTTAAGAAGTTTTATTTCTACTGGTACTTCTTTAAGTTTATCAAGTTTGCGTTGCTCCTTTAGTTGTTTTTGCTCTTTATAGTGCCTTTTATTGTATTCACGTTGATATGCAAGTTTCTTTTCTCGATTTTTGTCATACCATCTAGCACAATAGATTGAATTATCCATTGAAGTATCGTTAATACAATCTTCATACTCACAATTAAAACAATCTAAGTTACATTTTGCCCTCATATTTATGCTCCTAAAAATCTAAATTATTGCCAACGTCAAAGTCAGGCATTTCGGATATGTCCTCAATCAAAGGTTCAAGGATTATTTTTTTATTGCGTTTTACTATTTCCTCAACATCAGGTTTAGGTTCTCTCCACCAATCTATATCTTTGCATGACACATACATCTTAGGTAGACCATCACGAAAAACCATTTTGATAGAAAAGTTTGGATCAATTAATTTCAAAGCATAATTTCTGTCATATAGCGTTTTATCCTTTGCTAATTCCATTCGCATAAAAGTATTAGCTTTGTCATAACAGAATAGGATTCCCCAAAAATCGGGCTTCCAAAAAGGTTTACCAGTATTAGGAGAAATCCTCATTCCGTTAGTTCTGAATCTCAAAGCAACAAAATCTTTATGCTTATCAGGTATAGTGCTTTCCAACACAACAATTCTGCAATTGTATCTTAAAGCCATAATTAAACCTCTAATTCTTCCAAAACAACCTCAACCCTTGGATTGAATTTATCCGTATAGAAATCAGCGGTAAATTTCTTAATGTACTGCTGATTATCGTTTGGGATTAATCTACAATCTTGCATAGCGTCCTCTACTATCTTCTGACAAAATGCATGGATATTTCCTATGTCACGTTTTCTATCTTGCTCATAGTAGTAGTAATGAACACATATAGGTTTTGTAATTTTAACCCCTCTAAGTTGTTTCCTTATGCAAGAAACTACATATTTCTGCCACTCTTTCTTCATTACCGCACCTTTTGTAAAACCCTTTGGAGTTCTTTGACGTTCAGCGTGAATGAAATCATTTAGACTTGGCATACGTTGGTGATTAGGCAAATAATCCCTCTTAGGTTTATTTGGTATAGTAAATCTATATTTCATTTCTCCCTTACTCCCTTTAATTTACTGTACCCATCAATTCGGTAAAATGAATTGGTCTTTCAATTTTCTTTTCTTCCAAACACAAATCACAACGTCCGCATTTGATAGGCTCAATGTCACCGCTTTTTAACATTCTAACCTTTGTTATATCATCAACCAATCCCTGATTGAACTCGTTACCGTAAATAGTATCATGGAGAGTTTCATCATCAATGTAAATCAACTCTAAGTCCGTGATAGGCTCTTTGCTGACCGCAAGTATATAACAAGGTAAATGCTTACCAGTATTCTGAAAGACTAATTCCTGATAAATAGCCATCTGCTGAATGTATTTGAAATATTCAACAAAAGACATTCTTCTTGAAAATTCGTCGCTCCAATAGGTTTTGTGAATACCCTCACAACTCTTTAAATCTACAATTGCTTTGTTAGGAATGTAAATATCAAGCTTGCACTTCATATCAACACCGAACAAATTGCCTGTGAAGATTTTCTGCTTTTCACCATTGAGATACTTCATAGCTATTGGATCATTGACAACCTTGTTGTACATCTGTTCAACGATTTTAAAGTCTGCTTTCATATCACCAAAGACCGTAACTATTTCATCAGGAAAACTTTCTTTTAACTTTTTGATAGACCATTCGCCCTTTAAATTATTGGTTCTTGTAAATAATTCAGGGTGTCTCTCTTGTAATCCTCTTGTATCTTTTATTACGTCTTTGCAATTGAAAAGCAAAGAATTATCTTTCTTAAACTGCTCCAACTCTGTATCAGTACCAGTGAGCATAATATCAAGAAGTGAACCTTGCAAAAGAGCATTGGTCTTAGGACGCTCATATTCGCCCCTTAGAGACTTCATAAACTTGTATTCACATTCTTGTGCTATCTTTAAGTCAGAGTTGCTTAAATAGGCGTTTCTGCTCTCTAAGGAATAGTAATTTTCCTCTGTAAGTTCAAAACCCATAAGCTACCCCCTAATCTAACTTGAATAAATCCTTTGCGTTAGCCTTGAACATAGTGTCAATTGTCTTAGGCTGAACGGTATAATATTTATCGTCTTTACACCCCACAGGGAAAAACAACATATAACCCTTTTCCATACCGCAAAACCGAGCAATAACAGATTGTGGCTTGTTCTTGGTTGTGTAAACAACAATATCTCCTTGTTTGATTTCATTTCCGTTATCGTCCTTTAATGTCTCAATTACCTTTCTTTCAAAATTCATTATTCTTCAACCTCACTTTCTGTATATTCTGTATCAACAATGTTATCGTCCGCTAATGCGTCAACAACCTTTGGTGTATCAGCTTTAATATCTGTTTCCATTTCCTTGTTGTAAACGTCAAGCTGAATTGGGTTCTCCATATCCTTAGAAATGTGTTTGCTTAATCTTTTTAAAACAACCTTTTTGCTCATTTCCTCATACCAATTTTTCCAAGCGGGGCTATTACCCATTCCTTGCTGACGAGCCTTTTCAATTTCTGCAATAGACATTGTTTCATACATCATGCCACCATCAACAAAAAGAACTACTGCAAAAGCACCCACCATAGAGCCACCATTGAAAGGCAAAGGTTTAAAGTCAATGTGTGGTTGTCCGTCAATGATCTGTTCCTGAAATTCATCACCTTGTCTAACAACCTTTGCGTAAATCTCTTTAATAGGTCTATTAGAATATTTCTTAGCAAGTTTAACCTCGCCTTTGTAACTTGTTTGGAATGTTAACTGACCTTTGTACGGAATAAGCCAACATTCACCGTTAAAAAAGTCGCAACCTAAGTAACTACCCTTTAACAAGCCACTCATAATCTGAGCCTGATTAAACTGTTTTAACTCAGGCTTATCATTCAATAATGCCAAACTGTTTTGAACAAATCTATCTCTGTTGAAATCCTTTGGTAATGCTCCTGAAACTTCTTTCAACTTTTCCGTCAAAGCCATACTAAAAGTTTTTGGCTTTTGCTCTACAACCTCATTTTTTTCTTCTGCCATTTTGTTTCTCCTTTCTACTTACGTTTCTTTAATGGTGTTGTTAACATCTTTTCATAACTCCAACCAAGTCTTTTTCTTTCATGTAAAGTGTTAGGTGGAAAACCTAATAGGTTCTCCCATTCAGATAAAGTATGTGTTTCTCCATTGTAATTAACAAAAACATTAGTTCTTCTATTATTTGCCTGTTGTTTGTATGTAGCCCATCTGCAATTGCTAGGCTCGTAGTTACCGTCATTATCTATTCTATCTATGGTTAATTTTTCTGAATAACCATTTTTTATAGCCCATTCATTAAAATTAATAAGACCATTTTCACCTAGCCATTCATCACAAACTTTTATTCCTCTACCGCCATAGTTTTTATATGCGTGGTTTTTTGGATCATAACAACGTCTTATCATACCGACATAAATACCTCTGATTCTTGTATGAGTTAGACCATGTTTAATCTTTTGGCAACCACAACTTTTATATGTACCTCTCTTTAATTCTTCTGCGGTATGATAACAATAATTTCCGCAATCACAAAGACATTTCCAATATCGTCTACGATTATCTCTGTGTGCTTTTTCTACAACAAGTAAATGAAAAAAACGTTCTCCAATTAAATCATATTTACCAATACTTCTTTTTTTCATTTTCCCCTCTAATCTGTCTTAACTTTGTCTAGCGATTCTAAAACACACTCTCCACAAAGTTGTTCTCCGTCATACTCGTATAGTGCATCACAATCTACACCAACTTCGGACTCACATCTGTCGCAAATCCATGTCACACGATTCCTTAAAGAACAAGCAGAACCTAGACATGGTAAATCGCAAGATACACAATCATTTACCAATTTTTTCATTAAGCACCTCGTTTAATTCGTGATAGTCATGTTCTGATTCAATTTGCTCAACCTTAATACCTAAGATTTCTGCTAACATTTTTGCCTTTTGTAGCGGAATTACTGAGGGTTTTGTTTGCCAGTTTCTTAGGCAATTCATGTGAACACCCACCGCATTAGCAAGTTCTGTTTCAGATAACAAGGCTTTCTTTCTCCAGTACCAAAGGCTATGTACTTCAAGTTTCTTTGCCAATTCTCTCACCTCACTTTCGTTTGATTTAATTTATATTATGATATTAAACCATTTATATTTATATGTCAACTATTAAATAAAAAATTATAAAAAAAGAGGTAAGGAATAATCCCTACCTCTAAAAATACCACTAACTACATGGTTTCGATTTTGCGTTGTATCTCGTCCATCTTCTCCATGAGTTTTTCTTTTTCATCTGCTCTACTGTAACGTCCACCACGGTCATAGCCCATCATTCGATTGCTACGTTCGTTGCGTGTGTTACGTCCATAAGCGTCACGTCTTGCCATACTGTATTCATCATCATACGAATAATATGGTCTACCTGAGTTCATCAGGTTTTGAATGATTTGATTAGGATTAGAACCCATTTCCTTAGGAATTTGGGAAAGAAATTGTTCTTTTTGAGACATAAACTGTTGATACCCCTGAATTAAATTACCGATATTTCCAAAAGGCATATTCATAACTATTTCTCCTTTGCAATAGGCTTAGTAGTTTTAGTTGTAGTGCTTGTAGCTTGTGGCTTTTCTACAACCTCTCTAGCTTTAATCTGCTCCTTTAATTCTGCTATTTCATTGTGAAGTCTATCTATTTCCTCAATAGTAGGCTTTAAATCATCATATAAGACATACTTAGGTTCGTCTTTTGATTCTTTCTGAGACACGTTGTTATCAGAATCCATTGGTTCTTCAACAAGCTTATATCTAGTAATCTTAGGTGTATCAAACTGTGATAGACCCATGCTCTTTATATATATGCGTGGTTCTGTTTCGTGCTTAAAATAAACAGTGTTACCGGGAGCAACAAGATGGTTAACCACTTCCATGTCAGAATGAACAGGAATGAAAATTGTTTCCTGTGGATTTATGTAGTTTCTAGGTATAGGCATTTGTGGATTTTGAAATTGATTATTAAATTGTGGATTGAATGAAAAATTAGGATTGTAATTCATTGTTTTTTACCCTCTCAAAGTAATAAGAAATTGGTTCACTTCCACTGTTCCAAGTATCATAGAAAATTCCGTCAATGAGCGGAATGACATGACTACCAGTGGCTAAGATATATGTACCTTTAGAATGTTCATTAGCAAATTGTTCTACTGTATAACAATCAGGACAATCATTAGGCAAAGGGAAAACTTTGTAACCAATGCTTTTTAGATATTTTCCCCATAGATTATTAGAGGACGGTATATCTCCGTTTTCCATTCCAAACATAGCTAATTCTGTATAGGCTTTTAGCCAAGGCATATCTTCTGCTTTAGATATTGCTCGAATCACACAATCGCCAACTATTTTTCCAAAAGGATTAGAATTATAATACATATAAGCCATAGGTATTTCCCCCTCTTTAAAGCTTATATTAAACGCAAAAAAGCACCCTCACAATGAAGTGAGAGTGCTTAAAAAGTGCTATTTATATATGTTTTATTAGTCTTTGTTCTTCTTTGTAGATAATGGTCTTAGTTTGTCTCACAGATAAGTCAAATTCTTCTGCAATCTGTTCGTATGTTAAAACATCAATCAAACGTCTTTTCAGGATTGCCCTATTTCTTTCACCGTTCTTACCAACAATCCATTCATCAATAAGTTCTTCCAACTGACTACGTGATAGTTCTTCAATCATTTCTTTGCTCCCCTACTTGCAGTTCTTATACGAACCCTACCATCACCACCGCAATTAGGACATTTCTTATAGCCAGTGCCTTTCCCGGTTTTCTTGATTCTCTTTGTTTTTGTGATGGTTTGTTTCACTCTATTCATTTATGTGTACTCCATCATTGATAGTTGCATTACCAGTATCAGAAGTTGATTCTTGTGAAACGGTTGTTGTCATATCTTCAAATGAGTTTTCGTAGACAATCCAACAAATATTAGAGATAACAAGTGCTAAAAAGATTGTAAGACATAAAATCCATAGTCTCTTAATGGTTCTTTCAGCCATAGCTAACGCAATCTCGGTAAAAAACGTTTCATTATTTTCCATGTTAAACAACTCCTTTCAGAATTTATAATCACATTATACAAATTTGCGACATAAAAGAAAAGTATTTTTTTAATTTTCCAAAATAAAAAGGGTGTACCTATTGCGACTAGATACACCTTTGTGGAAGAATTTAATCTCCGCTAACCATTATAAAAATCATTTATATTATACAGTATTTATGGAGATTAGGCTATTCTAATAAATCCTAATCACTGTCTATTTCTAATTAAAAGCAATTACTAATTCATCAAGTGCAACATTATGTCCTTCTCGCCAATGCGTTGATGATACAGCCACTCTAAAGTATCTGTAATTACCTGTTGCTGATAATTCTTTTTGTGCTAGTGAAGAGATTACCGAAAATGTAGTTGACGTTAAATTAACCCATGTACTGTTATTCGTACTACCTTGAATATAAAGTGTTCCCGATACAGTCCAATCTGCCCATGGGTCTCCTACTTTAAGATTTGCACAAAAACCATGCTCTCGTAAAGAGCCTGTATCTACTGTACTTGAATAGCCTGTATTTTGTGTCGTTATCCATGCAGTAGTAGTAGTCAATCGCCTAGTTGTAAGAGAGATAGGCACATTAACATTAACCTTTGCGTAATTAAGTACGTCTTGGTTGTTGCCATTTGCAGTAATGCTCTTTGTAGCAGTAGGAATAACCATAAGGTTACTAGTTTTGATGTATCTAACAGTGTTTGTAGCACCTAAATCTAACCCATTACCGCTAGTATAGACCGCATTAATTGTCTGAGTACCGCTATTAGTGTTAGGAATCGCAGTAGTATCAACGTATCTCTTTTTGTGATATAAGCCCATATCGTTATTATTGGCACGAACAGTAGGCTTATAGGTCTCTGTGTGCCTATTCCTAAAAGGGGTTACAGCTGTTTCTCCGTCCTTGATATATCCGTAGTCTCCGTTTCCATCAATACCAAACTGAAACGATACTCCATGGGCTTCATCAGTTAAAGCCTTTGTAATAGCATTAATATCATTAGCCCCAAATGGTGTACCCTCTTGCTCGTACTCCGTCACATCTTCAAATGACTTTGAGCCATCTTGATTAACTACCTCATTAAACTTTCGATTGGCATTTTGTGTCAAATCCAATATATCGTCTTGATAATCTGTTTTTAATAACATTGGCTATCTCCTTTCTGATTTACTTAGTTAAATACCTATTTTTGGTAGAATAGTCTAGCCGTTATGGTACCACTTTTAGCAGTATTAGGGTTTAGGTTCTGTATTAAATATTTAAAGCTACTTGTAGTACAGGTTGTTAAAATCGGATTAATCCAATCGGAATCAACGTTACTAATGATTTCAACACCTAAAACATTGCTAATTGTTCCAAGGTTAACGGGTGTATTAATCCTCTGTATTCCACTAGCATTAACATTGACCGTTAAATTATAGTCTTTAAAATATATAATGTTGTTACTTAATTCACTTTTTATCTCATTAATCTCCTGTGTCACAACCCTATTTTCCACCGCATTAGTAGAATTAGCATCAAGTGATGTATCGCAAGGACTCTTTGTAACTTCTTCTAATCCGTTCTCGCCTTGTATTCCTATCATTTTGGGTTCTCCTTTCTAGTTACTTGTATAAAAATTCCCATAAAATTTTCCTTTTTATCTACCAATCAAACGCTTTTTCCCAATTATTTGCCCATGAATCAGAAAAAAATGACCTATGATAACAAGCACCCGATGTATATGCTTGTGCATAAACTAATAATCGTGTGCCTCCAACACCAGATTGACCTTGACACCAAACTATCCATTCCGATGTAGTATCTGGCGCATCAGATAATCCTCTAACACAACAAGAAAATAAACATTGTCTATTACGAGCATAAATTACTAAATCTAAAATTGTTCCTGATGTTCTATATCCAAATTGCAAAACTTTTTGCGATATGATTTTTTCGCCTTGGGCATATAATTGACCATCATCGTCCATTTGGATTTTTGTACCAACTGTTTCAGCATTATTTAAAAATGCTATTCCAGAATTATGCGAACGGGTTGATTTTATACATAAGCAACCACTTTGGTTTTTGTCTCCTATAAATACATCATCTCCTACTTGATTCCATATATTATTTGCAAAATTTAGCGCACCTGTCATAGTGCCACCAGATTTAGCTAATTTTGTGTTAGATAATGAATCTAACGCAAGCTTTACATTAGAATCGTTGTACTTAACTTGCAAAGCAGTAATAGTACCATCAACACTACCCTCTTTTATGTACACGATAGCACCAACAGGAATTTCACCACCTTGATAAGCCTCTAGGTATTCTGCGTATGTATCAAATACATAGCCTGTGCCTTTAGCTAACTGATTAATCGCACCATTCTGCTCATTAATTATGCGTTGTCCGTATTCATCACCGACTTGCAAATACCTAGAAGTATCTTCAATGTGAACATCTTCAAAGAGGATTTCCCCGTTCTTGCCAACGATATTAAAGGTTCTTTTACCTTGCTGACTTGTTGCAAGAACATCATCTTTATAATCGGTCTTTAATTCATCAATCATTGTACTCACCTCTTTCCTCACCTAACTCGAATGCTAGTCTATTACCCATTACGTCCGCATTTGCACTCTGCGTTGTCTGTCTAGGACAATCAAACATTCTTGTGTTGCCTAGTCTGAATGACAAGTGCCTACTTAGTTCTAACTGATTGAGGTAGACGTAATAGATTTTCGCAGTAGCACTTTCTATTCTATTCAACTCCTGATAATCAAAAGGGTGTCCGTTTGCCACATAAGTTTTTGTTTCGCCAATATCAAAAGCATAAGAGTTAAGATTAATCTGCTCTAATGCTTGCTCTATTGCGTTTAGCTTACGAGCGAACGGATAATCACTTATAGTCTGTTCACTAGGTAGAATGGTTGAAATATTCTTGATTAGAGTTTTAAGATGGTCTAAGTTACCAGTAATTCTACTAAAATCAGAAGTATAAACAAAATCACTGGCAACCCAATTAGTTTTAGGAGTGATCCATGCCATAACTACTCTCCTTTACTAAATAACTCGTCTGTTAGGTTCTTTATATCCGAACTCACAATAATGCTTGTAGTAAGCCCTTAAATCATTACCAAAGGCTTTCTGTAAATCAAGATTGTGAGACTTGTACACTTCAACATTGAATGTAGCAATTGTCTTACCCGCTCTACTAATTTCATCAATACCAAAAGTACGGAAATGTTCAAAGAGTTTCTTTGCGTCTGAACCACAAGCTTTAGCTACATCAGAATTTCTGCTTGCATAAAAGTTTGGGTCAAACACTTTAGAGTAATCAACTCCGTCAAAAATGAAACTATTTTTTATACCGGTATTAAACAGTTTCTTTTCTGCATTTCTTCTCTTTGTAAGTCCTGAGAGAACTTTGCCACCACTCTTATTATAAGAAGTGAACTTAGAAGAAATCTGAGCAATTGTGCGTGTACCATTAGCAGTAAGTCCATCAATTGAGCCAACGTTATAAGCAAAGCTAACAAGTGCATCAAACTGATTCTGATTGAAGTTATACTTACCCTGATACTTGTTTACCTTTGCTTCAAACTTAGCTAAGTCTTTAACTAAAAAAGCATCAGCCTGTGCCTGAGTAATTCGCATACCTTTTGTTACATCTGCTCCATAATGACCGTAGCCAATAGTATAATATTTTTCTGATGACACCACTTTGTAAGCAACTAGCTTACAACCCTCATAACTCTTTATGAGATTTAATCCATTAATAGATGTTTTCATATTATTTTCCCTCTATACTGTCAATACGTCTCATTACTTGGTCGTAATACTTGAACAATGTATTGATACGCTCGTCCTGACGAGACATTCTATCGTTCATAGTATCAATCTTTTCATCTAACTTTCCCATAGTTTTGTTTGTTTCGGAAGTCTTTGCGTTTAATTCGGTCAACTTAACATCAATCTTTGCAAAGTTTGTAGCCATTTCAACCGCACGTTGCTTTTCCACTTCACTATCTCCTTTTCTGCCCCTAACAATTGTGTATATAACTCCGATAGCTGAAATTGAAGCAAGAATAAGCGAAAGATTAATTGTTGTATCAGGTGTTAGCATAAGCTTAATCCTCGCTTTCCTTAATTTCAGGTAAACCCGCAATACTTGTCATAAGTGATAACACTCCCGCTACAATAGATGTGCTTGCTACTTTTATCCAATCTACTTCGGAAATAGTAACTGCAACTGGTATCATAGCTATACAAGTTTGAGCCATAGTTTTAATCGCTCTAATTCCCGCACATTTCCACCACTGTTTACTCATAATCATTTCTCCTTTCCTTTAAGCTTCCTCTACTACATCAAAGTATTTCATATACAAATCCGCATCACGCTCACCTAAGTATTCCATGATTTCTTCGTCTGTCTTTGGTACAATTTCTTCATTTGCATGATAGAATATAAACCATGCTCCCTTAGTTGTGCGACAAAGAGTACGTCTTTTGCCTAAGTAAAGTTCCTCGTAAATTCTCTCCGCAGTATTAGTGTCGTACAATTTTCCTTTGATTATTTTTCTCATAAGTTTTCTCCTATTCAATCATTCTTAACGCTCTACGCATATCCAACGAACCGCCAAAAGCACCATTGTAAGTGAATCTATGTTTTTCAATCTCAACTTGCAGATTGCTTAACACTTCACTTTCAAGGTGAATAATATCTGTTGCATTCAATGTTGGATCACCACGATAATTGCATGAATAACTTATATTATTAGCATAATAGTTTCCAAGCCATTCTGCAACTAACTGTGCGTGTTCAGGTGTAGAGATTAGTTGATTATTTAAAGTTACTTCTTCGCCAACATCAGAAACAGGATAATCGAAAAACACACCGTCATCTTTCTGTTGTGGTAATTCACCCTCTG
>Ga0256405_10005430_pt1 | contig 21997 bp, 19 predicted proteins | sample RumenRJG_02DNA_FD_189096 | JGI IMG/M metagenome (GOLD analysis project Ga0256405, IMG submission 189096) | Bovine rumen microbial communities from Lethbridge, Alberta, Canada - RJG_02 | ecosystem: Host-associated > Mammals > Digestive system > Stomach > Rumen | place: Canada: Alberta... | reverse complement strand
ACAAGGCTCCCAAATTGGGAGCCTTGTTTTTGTAAAGATACTCAATCTTTTCCAGACCGTCAACCACCGATGTACGTTCGCTTTTCGCTTCGGCTTCGTTCCTTGCCTCGCGAGAAGCTACTACCATCCCACGCCGGTTTGGAAAAGATACTCAATCTTTTCCAGACCGTCAGCCACCGAAGTTGTCGAAGCGGATCATGTCGTCTTCTACACCGAGTGAGTGGAGAAGGTCGAGCACTGTCTTCGCCATCATTGGAGGTCCGCAGAGGTAGTATTCACAGTCTTCTGGAGCCTCGTGAGCCTTGAGATAGGTATCACCCATAACAGGAGCAACGAAGCCAGGAGTGTACTTGATACCAGCTGCGTCTGCCTTTGGATCCGGACGGTCGAGAGCAAGGTGGAAGTGGAAGTTGGGGAAGTCCTTCTCCAACTGCAGGAAGTCGTCGAGGAAAGGAATTTCCTCCAGCGCACGTGCACCATAGAAATAGTGCATAGGACGCTTACGGTCTTCATCGCTGACTCCATGACCCTTGAGCATGTGCATGATCTGTGCACGGAGAGGAGCCATACCGGCACCACCACCGACCCAAATCATCTCACGTCCGCTGCCATAGACTGGACGGAACTCTCCGTAAGGACCACTCATAGTTACCTTGTCGCCTGGTTTCAGACTGAAGATGTAACTTGAAGCGATACCTGGATTTACATCCATGAAGCCTGGACCCTGATCCTTTGGCTTGAACGGAGGTGTAGCGATACGGACGTTGAGTGTGATGATATCGCCTTCGTCAGGATAGTTGGCCATAGAGTAAGCACGAACTGTGGCTTCAGGGTTGGTACACTTGAGTGGGAAGAGACCGAACTTCTCCCAAGCAGGCAGATAAGTGTCGCCGATGAGAGACTTGTCGAAGTCCTTGTCGTAGTCGATGCAGTCGAACTGCGGAATACGGATCTGAGCGTAAGAACCTGGTTCGAAGTCCATGTGCTCGCCTGGAGGCAGAGCCACTTTGTACTCCTTGATGAAGGTGGCAACGTTCTTGTTTCCAATAACTGTGCACTCCCATTCCTTAACACCCATGACTGATTCAGGCACCTTGATAGAGAGGTCGCCCTTAACCTTGCACTGGCAGCCAAGACGGTAGTGCTCCTTGATTTGCTTACGTGTGAAGTGTCCTTTCTCTGAGTCGAGGATTTCACCGCCACCTTCTACAACCTGGCACTTGCACTGTCCGCAAGAACCTTTACCACCGCAGGCAGAGCTGAGGTAGATGTTGTTGGCAGCAAGTGTTGCGAGCACACTACTACCCTGCTCTACAGAAAGAGTGTCCTTTCCGTTGATGGTGAGTGTGACGTTTCCACTTGGAGAAAGATATTTCTTTGCTACGAGCAGAATAACTACCACAACGAGTATTACAACCAAGAATACTCCTATGCTAGCTAATATAAATTGTGTCATATTTTCCATTTCTGATTCTCCTTTCATTTAGATTTTAAGACCAGAGAAACACATAAACGCCATTGCCATGAGACCTACGGTGATGAAGGTGATGCCAAGTCCCTGAAGTGGTTTTGGAACGTCACTGTACGCCATTTTCTCACGGATAGCTGCAAGACCTACAATGGCAAGAGTCCAACCGATACCGGAACCGAGAGCATAAGCGATAGAGTCGCCGATGCCTCCGATGAACTGAGTTGATTCAGGTTCCATGTTGATGCGCTGCTGCATGAACAGAGATGCACCCATGATGGCACAGTTCACAGCGATAAGTGGAAGGAAAATTCCGAGTGCGGCATAGAGAGACGGAGAGAAGCGTTCTACAACCATCTCTACGAGTTGCACCATACCGGCAATGACTGCGATGAAGAGTATAAATGCAAGGAAGGTGAGGTCTACTCCTGGGAGCAGGGCATCCTCAGCCAGCACTTTTGTCTGAAGCAAATAGTCTACAGGAACTGTGATGAGCAGCACGAATGTAACTGCTATACCAAGTCCGAGAGATGTCTTTACTGTCTTGGATACTGCAAGATAAGAGCACATACCCAAGAAGAAAGCGAAAATCATATTGTCCACAAAAATGGAGCGGACGAACAAACTAAAGAAATGTTCCATAATTGTTTTCTTTTTTAGTATGTGAATTATTTAATATCCTTATTATATGCACGGTGTGCCCAAATTACACAAGCAACCAGGATGAGTGCCATAGCCGGCATTGTCATCATACCGTTGTGCAGATAACCACCGCCATTGTCGAGCAACCATGTATCCGGAATAATCTGGAATCCGAGAAGGGAACCGAAACCGAGGAATTCACGGAAGAAACCGACAATCACAAGAATCAAAGCATAGCCCAGACCGTTGCCTACACCATCGAGGAAAGACTCCCATGGACCGTTCTGCATGGCAAAAGCCTCGAGACGTCCCATCAGAATACAGTTGGTGATGATAAGTCCGACATAGACCGAGAGCTGCACACTCACATCATAGACGTAAGCTTTAAGGATGTTGCTGACGATAGTTACGAGAGCAGCAACAACTACAAGCTGAACGATGATACGGATGCGGTTAGGAATTGTCTTGCGGATGAGCGAGATAATCACATTTGAGAAAGCTGTAATAACTGTCACGGAAAGACCCATGACAATTGCAGGCTTAAGCTGAGAAGTAACGGCAAGAGCCGAACAGATGCCAAGAACCTGAACCGCGATTGGATTCTCCAGATTCAGCGGATTGGTGAAAGCCTGGCGATTTTCCTTTGAAAATAACTTACCCATATTCTTTTCCTCAATTACTTTTTATATGTATCCAGAATATCCTGATATGCGCCAAGACCTTTCTGAATCATGTCGTTAACACCATTGGAAGTCAATGTCGCACCAGTCACACCATTTACATAGTTATCAGGTGACATGTTTCCTTCCTTTCCTTTCTTTACTACGCCGAGGGCGATGCCTTCATTATCGTCAGCATGAAGTTTCTTGCCAATAAAGCTCTCCTGGAACCAGTCCTCAGTGATGCGGGCACCAAGACCTGCAGTTTCACTTTCATGAGAGAAATATGTGCCGAAAACGGTCTCGCAGTCATCATCAAGAGCAATATAGCCCCAGATACCACCCCAGAGACCTGCACCGGTTACAGGAATGACATATTTTGTCGCACCGTCTATATTTGCTACATAGAACGGACGCTTTTCCTTCATTTCCTTGGAAGCAACTTTGAAACCAGCCTGATCCTTAGTTTCAGACTTACCTTCGTCGATCACATCTGTAGAAGCGATGTCGTAAATCATATCCTGCTGGATTGCTTCTGCGAAACGAGCCTGAACATCAGCCTTCTCCACACCGCGGATATTGAGCGATGCGAGAATCTGCTGTTTCTTGTCAATCGCAACGTTTGCATCCTGTGTCGGTTTCAGAGAAGAAGACACAAATGCGAGGAGGAACGCTACGATAATAACTATTACGGAAGCATATACTATTGTATATACGTTTCCATTTGTATTGAATTTTGCCATAGTTCTGTGTCCTCTTTATTTTGCAGCACGCTTAGCACGCTTGTTTATATTAGATTGAACTACAAAGTAGTCGATAAGCGGAGCAAATACGTTCATGAGCAGGATGGCAAGCATCATACCTTCTGGATAACCCGGGTTAAGCACACGGATGATGATTGCAACCACACCGATGAGGAATCCGTAGATCCACTTACCGCACTCAGTACGTGCACTGGTAACAGGATCGGTTGCCATGAATACAGCACCGAAGCAGAAACCACCGACTGTGATATGCTCATACCACTCGAAGTTGTCAACGATCTTGTCGCGGAACAGGAATGCAGTGAGGATTCCACCTACGAATACACTCAACATGGTCTTCCAACTTGCTACGCCTGTCCACAGAAGCAGGATTGCACCGAGAGCAATGGCGATGACGCTGGTCTCACCGATTGAACCAGGGATGAATCCAAGAATAGTGTCATTGAATGAAGCAGTAACTGTTTCATTTGCTGCCAGCTGACCCAGAGGAGTAGCTGCAGTAACAGCATCGGCAGCATTGCCTGCCACACCAGTGATACAATCCATGTAGTTGCCGTTTACCCAAACCTTGTCACCTGACATGGTAGAAGGATAAGAGAAGAACAGGAACGCACGAGTAACAAGTGCGACATTGAAGATATTCATACCTGTTCCACCGAACACTTCCTTGGCGAAGATTACGGCAAATGCAGTAGCAACGGCAATCATCCAAAGCGGACAGTTGATAGGAACGATGAGAGGAATGAGAATACCGCTCACGAGGAAACCTTCGTGGATTTCCTCACCCTTCCACTGAGCTACAGTGAACTCAATGCCGAGACCTACAACATAGCTGACTACAATCTTAGGAAGAACTGCCAGGAATCCGTACCAGAAACTTGCCCAGAATGCAGGAGCAGCTGTTCCTGTAAACAGATAGTGCTGATAACCCACGTTGTACATACCGAACAGCATGGCAGGCACCAGAGCCAATACCACTATCGACATGATGCGCTTCGAGTCGATGGCATCATGGATGTGGGCACCACGTGCTTTTGCTGTCTCATTGGGCACGAACATGAAAGTTTCGAAACCGTCAAAGACAGAACGGAAAGCATGCAGCTTACCACCTTCCTGGAAAGATGGCTTGATTTTATCTAAAAATTTTCTTAATGCTTTCATAATAAAGACCCCTCCCCATCCCTCCCCAAGGGGAGGGCGTAGAATGATTTATGGGAGAGATATTCTACAATAGTATTTTAAAGAATTAAAAGTTACCACGCCCCTCCCTTGGGAGGGGTAAGGGGGTGGGTCTCCTTACGCGTTTTCTTTTCTGAGCATATCCAGTCCTTCGCGAACGATGCGCTGAACTTCCAGCTTAGAGCTGTCAACGAACTCGCAAAGTGCAAAGTCCTCAGGAGCTACCTCATAGATACCAAGAGCTTCCATGCGGTCGATGTCGCCTGCGATGATAGCCTTGACAAGCTGCTCTGGGAAAATGTCCATTGGGAAAACAGAGTCGTATTCGCCAGACATAATCATGTGGCGAAGTCCACCCTTGATTCGTGCGTCAATAACATATTCTGTCTTTTTGCCACGCAGCCAAGAGAAGTAGCTACGGCTGGTAGAGAACTCCTTGAAACGTGGCATCATCCATCCGAATGCCTCGTCTGCAGTATCACCTTCAGGAATCGCTGTTACCTCAGTAGAATGAGCACCAAGGAAATCGTTGTCCTCAACTTTCAGACCTGTGAGAGGATTGCCGTCAATCAGACGTACCTTCTGGTCTGTCTTAACGTTACCGGCAACGATTGTACCAATCTGCTGACCTACAACTGCCTTAACATACTGTGGCTTAACAATCTCACTTCCTGCAACAGCCAGTGTACGAGTGAAGTCAACCTTACCTGTAGTGAACACACGTCCGATGAAGATTACTTCCTCTGCGCCAATTGTCCAAACCACTTCGCCCTTATTCACTGGGGCAACATGGTTGATCTGAACACCCACATTACCTGCAGGGCACTTGCCGTTAAACACATTAACTGTGACATTCTTGGCATCCTTCAATGCACTGCTTGCCTTAGGACTTACGCCAAGATACACCTTGGCAAGTTTAGACAAAGCGTCAAGACCAGTCTGGAACTCAGCCTCATGTCCTTTGAGAGCTACTTCAAAGTCTGCTGCAAGAGGCATGTCACTGATTGCAGAAATAAAAATCGCCTTAGGCTGCTCCTCTGGATTAGCGGTTACAGCATAAGGACGCTGAAGGAAGAATGCGAACAGACCAGCATCAAGCATAACCTGTTTCACCTCATCTGCATTGAGTTTCTCTACTTGCTTCTTGCCGAAATCAACGCATGCCTGCTTTCCATCGGCTTCCACCTGGATACTCAATACCTTGCGACGTTCGCCACGTTCAACGGCTTTAACAGTACCGCTGACAGGAGAAACGAACTTCACTTCAGGATGCAACTTGTCAACGAACAGTGCATCACCGGCTTTGACTGCATCACCTTCCTTAACTACTACCTTCGGCTTCACACCCACAAAGGAATCAGGTACAAGTCCGAACAACTTACCTGCCTCTGATTGCGAAATCTCTGGAGCAGCTTTTCCAGCAAGATTGATGGTCAAGCCTTTCTTCAGTTTAATTACATTCGCCATAAATTACTTAATTGAATATTTAATATGTTTGTTTTTCAGCATCTAACAACTTGCAAAGTTATTGTATTTCTTTGGATTTACAAAATTTTCATTTCACTTTTTCCCCCTCAGAAGGCATTAGCATCCCTATTTCCATATTCGGTACTAAGAGCACCAAAAACAACAAAACAGGAATTTAATATGCATAAAACAGGAATAAAACACTAATTCCATGAGCGAAGTGTTAAAATACATATCCAAATGCCAAATTTGTCCGCACAAAGTGCACATTATTTTAAAATAAATGCCTAATTTTGCAATTTAAATAGGCCAAAGAACATAAACGCACAAACTATCTTATCTAATAGAAGAAAAAACAAAAAAATTAACAATGTTATGACGTATAAAAACTTCAAATATATTTACCAAATTAACACAAAGATGAAAAAAGTCTTCTATTTAGGATTAGCTCTGGCATTGTTTACAGCCTGCTCATCAGACGACGACTTAAGCAGCAATGTAAAAATCCAGAAAAACGGATTGGAAGTAACTGTTCCTGATGCTTCTCGAGTTACAAACTTCAAAACAGATGGCACACGTGCCGTAACATCTGATGTTATTACATCATTAGGATTCGTTACAGACATGCCAGAAACTCCATCCGTACCAGCAGAAGCACGCGTTCTTCAAGGTTTGCAGTCATGGCAGATGAGCGCAGGTTCTTATGTCATTGCAGCAGACGAGACATTCTCAGGACAACTTAACATGTCGAGTGTAGATCTTTACGTTGAAGGTACACTTAACTACTCCGGCGGTTGGGGAAATGGTAACATTTACATCCTTCCTGGAGGAACCGTAAACTGGAATGACAATGGTACCGTTCAGTCGAAAATCTACAACTGGGGTACATTCAACTACCTTGGCAGCAACAAAGAATTCTATGTACAGGGACAGACTGGAGGATTCTTCTGCGAAGGTGACATGAACCTCGGCAAAGACGTGAATTTCCGACTCAACAACTCTAATGCTTACATTGGCGGAGACGTTATTTGTAAGAACTTCTACATTGAATGGAATGCAATTTGCTACGTAGCCGGCGACTTGGTGCTCGACACAGACCTTGGAATCCAGAACAACCTCGCTGTTCGTGGTAGAGTAGAAGCTCCAAATATCTCACTTTATAATTCAGCACATCTGGTTGCAGACTGCACAGTAGTCACTCCAGGACAGTTCATGATTAACTCCAACGGCGATGCCGCTTGGGTTAACTACGTACAAGCAGGAAGCATTTACGTTTGTGCTAATAGCACTATCTACCTTGAAGACGGTGCACTTGTTGATGTAGCAGGTGATTACACTAATCTCAACAATGGTAATTCCGCTTCATGCGTTCTGCTTGGTGACAACGCCAAGGCTGTGGTAAAAGCAAACAGAATTGGTAACAACGCAGGCAATGGTGTTACTCAAACCATCTACTCTTTCCGCACCGCATCTGATAGCGAAGGTGCTCAGCTTGCACTTGACGCTACAGAAGGTATCTGGTTTATTGACGGAGGCAACAATTATGCAAATCGCATCGCAGACGAGAATCTCGATGTAATGCCAAACGTCTACTATACTTCAGACAAACTCGCTTCATTCTCTATGCCGCCAAACTGTTGCTCACCTGGTTACAACTACAACGGCGACTCTGAAGCCAACAATCCTGTTATCGAACTTATCAGTGTGATTGAGCCAGACCACACTCACGATATCTCCGCTACATGCGTACAGTCATTGGGCGACCTCAACTACATCTCTTATCACCAGCGCGGTGTAAAGCAAAGCGGATGTATTGAAATTGCTCAGACAAAGAACAATCAGACACAGCTTCTCCAGTTCCTCTGCGACCACAACGAGGAATGGGACTTCAACCACCTCTTGATAGACGACCAGAGCACTCCTCACCGTCTCTTCGTTGCAGGAAACTCTTCAAAGCACGGAGGTATCCTCGCATACATCAACCTTACCAATGAAGGTTTGTTCGAAGTTGAAAATACTTCTGACACAGCAATAGCACATGGACAAAAAGGTCAAGCTGCTCCTATGAGATACATCAAGCTGAGAGCTGGTTCCGGTGGTGACGGCAACTGTCTCATCCGTACAGGCAACTATCTGCAGGTTATGACAACAGCAGGTTATGAAGTTTACAACGCCAACACTCTCGCAAGAGAAAGCTTCGAAGCAAAGCCTGGTAAAGCTAAGCACATCAACAGCGACGGCACAACTATTGCAGCATCATACCTCACTGAGCGTACAACTGACGAAGAAGCTGAAATTCCAGTTCAGGTTCAGACATTTGCTGCAACAGACTTCACATTGTCTAACCCTCTGTCAACAATCGACGCAGGATTCATTCAGCCAAACAATGGTAAGAACGTTGTAATGGTTGACGGAAACAGAATCTACATCTGCCTCGGTCGCGATGGCCTCAAGGTTATCGACAATGGCGTAGAGAAAGTATATCAGCCTGCAAACATCATCAACGACAAAGGCAAGTATGATGGTTTCTGCAACGGTGTTGCATTCGACAGCAAATACCTCTATGTAGCTTACGGAACAAGAGGTCTTATCATCCTTGACAAAGAGACATTGAAGGAAGTTGCTTCTTACAAGTGCACTCAATCTGCAAACTACATCAATCTCTCCAACGGTTACATCTATGTAGCTTACGGACGTGATCGTTTCCAGGTATTCAAACTTGTTGACAACAACTAATTCAGTTCCAATACAAAAAAGAGTGTGCCAATTGATTTGGCACACTCTTTTTTTGTTCCCTTATATATAATAATGTGTATTGGATTAATACCGCAAACTCATTCTATTCATCCAATAAACCCTGCAATTGGTCAATTATCCGAATTATTATTACTTCGAGTATGTGAATAATACGTATCTTTGCATATCACAAAACAACAGACGATTATGAAAAAGATATTCACAACACTGGCATTAGCCCTCACAGTAATAACAAGCAGTGCACAGACGGAGTCAGACTCACTGATTTCATTTGCAGACGAAGGCTTAAAGACATTTTGCATTAAATTCAACAAAATTGACACAAATAAAGACCAAGAGATATCCCTTGGTGAAGCAGCTGCATCAACCCGACTCAGTTTGATGGTTTACAAATCATTCATGCAACCCATCAAAGACTATAGGGACCTGGCATTTTTTCCAAACCTGCAATATCTGCATGCAGGTCTGTCGTATGCCGACACACTTGACCTATCGAACAACCCCCTGCTGGAAGAAATCGATGCATCGGACTGCCGCAAGCTTTCTGTAATTATCTTAAGGAAGGGGTGCAAGCCTGAAATAAAAACAGGCTACTGGAAAGGCGAGAAACCTAAAATTATCTACAAGAAAAAGAAGAAGTAAGTTAATCCTTTTAGCTTAACCATAATCAACATATCATTAAATTCAAACCCAAAACACAACTATGAAACGATTATTCTTTTCTTTAGCAATAATGCTATTATTTGCAGCAAATGTATCAGCCCAAGACAAATGCGACCGCTGCGATGGAACAGGTCAGATTCCTGACAATTGTGCATTCTGTGATAAAGGTTGGCGATCATGCAGCCTTTGCAATGGTAAAAGATACATTAGATGTACAATGTGCATGGGAGCAGGAAAATTCTCCTGTTACAACTGTAACGGAAGAGGTTACTGGGTTGACAGAAATGGAGACCATCGTGAATGTCAACGCTGTGGTGGCAAAGGCACTCCCACATGCGATAAATGTCATGGTGACGGAGAAGTTGTATGCACTAGTTGCGATGGTGCAGGCGGATCAAAATGCACCCAGTGTGACGGCAACGGAAACAAGTATTGGACTTGCCCTGAATGTTCCGGGAAAGGAGTTAAATAATTTTTAGGATTCCGAAGGGATTGGATATCCCTAACCCTGCCACGGGCACGTCTTCCGAAGGGATTGGATATCCCTAACCCTGCCACGGGCACGGATTCCGAAGGGATTGGATATCCCTAACCCTGCCACGGGCACGTCTTACAAAGAAAAGCCACTTATTTTTATGTCAAAAATGAATTTTCACATAATTATAAGTGGCTTTTTCTTTGTGACTCCGGAGGGATTCTAACCCTCGACCTTCAGAACCGGAATCTGACGCTCTATACAGCTAAGCTACGGAGCCTTTATCTAATGCAAAGGTAAGAATAAAAGCACAATCAGAAAAGTGAAAACACAAAAAAGTACAGAAAATATCACTATCTTATTGTATGTCTAAAATAATTGTGCTACATTTGTGTGGAAAAAAATAAAAAGACAAAAACACTATGAGCAGAGTAATAATTATTGGTGCAGGAGGTGTTGCAACCGTAGCTGCACACAAGGTTGTGCAAAACCCTGACGTTTTCACAGAAGTCATGATTGCAAGCCGCACAAAGGCTAAATGTGACAAATTAGTTGAAACCCTTAAAGCTACATATAAGGGTAAGAACATACCTGAACTGAGTTCGGCACGTGTTGACGCTGACAGCGTAGAAGAACTGGTAGCTCTTCTGAACAGCTATAAACCAGAACTTGTAATTAACCTTGCGTTGCCATATCAAGATCTGACCATCATGGAGGCTTGTTTACAGACAGGTGTCAACTATCTTGACACAGCCAACTACGAACCTCGTGACGAAGCTCATTTCGAATACTCATGGCAATGGGCTTACAAGGAGCGTTTTGAACAAGCTGGTCTCACTGCTATTCTCGGATGCGGTTTTGACCCGGGAGTAAGCGGTGTTTACACAGCCTATGCGGCAAAGCACCATTTCGATGAAATTCAGTATCTCGACATAGTGGATTGCAATGCCGGCAATCACCACAAGGCTTTTGCCACAAATTTCAATCCGGAAATCAACATTCGTGAGATAACACAAAAAGGACTTTACTATGAAGACGGAAAATGGATTGAAACCGAACCTTTGGAATTCCACCAGCCACTCACCTACCCTAACATCGGTCCTCGTGAATCCTATCTTTTGCATCACGAAGAGTTGGAATCACTCGTAAAGAACTATCCAACCATTAAGCGTGCACGTTTCTGGATGACATTCGGGCAGCAGTACCTTACTTACCTCGATGTGATTCAGAACTTGGGAATGAGCCGCATTGACGAAATCGAATATGAAGCTCCTCTTGCAGACGGCAGCAACAAAAACGTCAAAGTTAAAATCGTGCCTCTGCAATTCCTGAAGGCAGTTCTTCCAAATCCACAAGACCTTGGTGAGAACTACGAAGGTGAAACCAGTATCGGTTGCCGTATCCGTGGTATCAAAGACGGAAAGGAACACACATACTACGTCTACAACAACTGTTCACACGAGGCTGCATACAAAGAAACAGGTATGCAGGGAGTAAGCTACACCACTGGTGTACCAGCTATGATTGGAGCGATGATGTTCCTCAAAGGCATCTGGAAGAAACCTGGAGTATGGAATGTAGAAGACTTCGATCCAGATCCATTTATGGAGCAGCTCAACATTCAGGGTCTGCCTTGGCATGAGGTACACGACGAGAATCTAGAATTGTAATTTTTTTCAACAGCAAACATCTAATAATCTTAAATACAAATTCATAATGGCTAAAGACACTAACAAACCAGCTGAAAGCAATGAGAAACTGAAAGCATTGCAAGCAGCAATGGAAAAAATAGAGAAGAGCTACGGTCATGGTTCAATCATGAAGATGGGCGACGACAAAGTTGAGGATGTAGAAGTCATCCCTACTGGTTCCATCGGACTCAATGCAGCTCTCGGAGTAGGCGGTTACCCTAAAGGTCGTATCATTGAAATCTATGGACCGGAATCTTCCGGTAAGACAACCCTCGCTATTCATGCTATTGCAGAAGCACAGAAAGCTGGCGGCATTGCAGCATTCATCGATGCAGAACATGCTTTTGACCGTTTCTATGCAGAGAATCTTGGTGTAGACACCGACAACCTCCTTATATCTCAACCGGACAACGGTGAGCAAGCTCTCGAAATCGCAGATCAGCTCATTCGCTCTTCTGCCATCGACATCATCATCATTGACTCTGTCGCAGCCCTCACTCCAAAATCCGAAATTGAAGGTGATATGGGTGACAGCAAGGTTGGTCTGCATGCCCGACTGATGAGCCAGGCTCTCCGCAAGCTCACCGCAAACATCAGCAAAACCAAGACTACATGCATCTTCATCAACCAGCTGCGTGAAAAAATCGGTGTGATGTTCGGCAATCCAGAAACAACCACTGGAGGAAACGCTCTTAAATTCTATGCGTCAGTACGTCTGGACATTCGTAAAGCTTCAACAATCAAAGACGGAGATAACATAATCGGAAGTCTGACTAAAGTTAAGGTTGTCAAAAACAAAGTTGCGCCTCCATTCCGCAAATGCGAGTTCGACATCATGTTCGGCACAGGTATCTCACGTTCGGGTGAGATTGTAGACCTTGGTGTTGAATACGGTATCATCAAGAAAAGCGGCAGCTGGTTCTCTTACAACGATCAGAAACTCGCTCAGGGACGCGACGCTACAAAGAGTTTGATTGAGGACAATCCAGAACTGTCTGAAGAACTTGAGGCAGCTATCATGGAGAAAATCCAGAATGGAGCAAAGAAAGCTACCAACAAAAAAGAAGAATAAAAGCCTGTATTTGTTTCTGTGATGATTCCACGAATAGCAATTATTGATAAGAATACACTTGAAGCCATGGGACTGATGTCGATAATATCCGACATCATCCCACGTGCTGATATCAGTGTGTTCACATCTGTTCAGGAATTGAAACAGGAGATAGACGAAGCACCATTCTTTCATTACTTTGTGTCGTCACAGATTCTGCTTGAGCATGCGTCCTTTTTCCTAAAGGAACCGAACAAGACCATTGTGCTCACAGCCCAACCTATGGCAAGCACTCAGTTTGCTAATTTCCACACGCTCAACCCTTCCCTTTTGGAACCAGACCTTGTGAAATCCCTACTCACACTCCATGACCATGGACATGCCAACCCACAAGGGCACGGTTATCACCATGGCAACTTGGAAGAGCAGGATGTGATGCAACCCAGTATACCTATCAGCAAACGTGAGGCGGAAGTCTTGGCGCTTGTTGTCAAAGGCTACATCAACAAGGAAATAGCAGACCATTTGTGTATTTCACTCCCCACAGTCATCTCGCATAGAAAAAATATCTGCGAAAAGCTGAACATGCGTTCTGTTTCCGCACTTACAATCTATGCTGTCACCCACGGGCTTGTACATATTGACGACATCTAATTATTGATTTCTATCATGGAAATTCAATCAAAAATACGAATAAAAGATATAGCTGAACGTGCAGGAGTATCAGTCGGAACCGTGGACAGAGTGATTCACGGACGCATGAACGTCTCCAAATCCAGCCTAGCAAAAGTTCAGAAGATACTTGACGAAATTAACTATGTCCCCAACCATTATGCAAGTGCTCTTGCAACAAACAAGACATATTATTTCGCTGCGATTCTGCCTATGCATGAGGACGACAGCTATTGGGCACGAGTAGAGAAAGGACTTGTGGAAGGTCTGCGAAGATATAGCGACTTTAAGATATCCTTCAAGATTTTCCGCTATGACCCGTTCAACGACAGTTCGTTTGACACACAGGCTCAGCTGTTGGTTGACAGCAAACCTTTTGCGGTAATCATCGGTCCTATCTTCAACTTCAACATAATGTCCAAGTTTGTGGACAAACTAACGGAGAACAACATTCCTTATGCACTAATTGACTCCACATGGGCTGATTTCCATCCAGTCACTTTCTACGGACAGGATTCCATTCGAAGCGGAGAATTTGCAGCCCGCATCATACTGATGGCCGCTGCAGGAACAAAGAGAGTTGCCATATTCAAAATTCTTGGAGAAGGACGTGTGGCCAGCCGTCAGCAGCTTGACCGTGAGGGAGGTTTCCGTAAGTACATCAAGGAGCATAGTCCTAAGACTACCATTGTTGACTTGGATTTATATGTCTACGACAAGAAAGGGATGAAGGAACGTCTCACAGAGTTCTTCACAAACAATCCAGACGTGCTCTATGGAGTGACATTCAACTCGTCGGTATACAAAATCGCTGATTTCCTCAAGGAAGAAATGCCTAAGCACAAGCATGTCACTCTTCTCGGTTACGACGCCATTCTTCCTAATGTGTCTTGCATAAAGGACGGAAGCGTGGATTTCCTTATTGCCCAGCACCCGCAGAAACAAGGTCTCAACTGCATGCGTTCAATGGTTAATGCCTGTGTGCTGCGTATGAAGCAGAAAGTAGATCACTACGTATCCATTGAACTTCTTACCCGCGAGAACATCGATTTCTACAAAGACTAACTCGCTTCCCTATTGAAACAAACAATAATAATAGCCCTTCAAACCGAGAATTTGGAGGGCTATTAATATATTTAAATATGTGTATTACTTCAAGATGTTGTAGAGCAATGAAGCGAGTGAAACCAAGATACTGGTTGCGCTGAACCACAAAGAAGTTTCACTACCGATTCCTGAGTTCTTTGCCTTAGTCTTGTTTGGAGTGACAATCACGATGTCGTTCTGCTGCAACTGATAGTATGGCGAAGCAATAACATTTGCATCATTGAGATTGAGAACTGCAATACTGCGTTCACCGAATTCATTCTCACGAATCACTTTCACGCTGTCGCGACGTCCCCAGATTGTCATGTCACCAGCCTGAGCCAAAGCCTCGAAAATGTTCATCTTACCATTAGTTGCAGTAAACATACCTGAACGGTTTACTTCACCAAGAACAGCCACCTTGTAGTTTGCCATATTTACGACAACCACAGTCTGTGCTGTGATGAAACGAGGGCAGATAAGGCTTTCGAGATAGCGTTCGAGTTCAGTCTTAGTCTTACCAACTACTGTTATTTCACCTACCAATGGAAAATTGATTTTACCGTCATTGGAAACAATATATTGCTGCAACTGACCTGAACTACTTATTGAACCAAATGATGAATTTCTATCAATCTGAGTAGTAAGGTTAAAACGCTGAGCAGCTTTTTCGTCTTCTGGGCAGTTCACTGTAATAGTAAGAATGTCCTTAGGCATAATACGTGCATCATACAAAGTGTTGCGAGTAGCTGTAAGATCCACATCCATGCTATTCTGGATATAAGGTACGTTCTTATATGAAGTACAACTACTGTTAAGCACTACTGCACCGAAAAGAAGTGCGGCTGCAAGTATTGAGGAAAATTTCTTCATGATTTTTCTAATTCAGTTTTTTCTTTATACTTAAACAGATGCAAAGTTAATACATATTATTTAAACAAGAAAATGGAAAACCAGAAAATATGCAAACATGCACTATATTTCGGTTTCCCATTTAATGATTATCTGACAATCAGATTACTCGTCGCCAAGATAAATAGCGAAACTGCGTGGATTGCCGGCAGGAGTCTTACCCCACATCCAAAGAGTCTGTTCTGGTGAAGACTGTGCTGACTTGAATGCGCTCTCGAGGTCGCTTACAGTCTTGATGTTCTGATTGTTAACCTTGAGTATGATGAAATTCTGTGGCACACCGGCCTGTTGCAGACGTCCATCGCCAAGCTTTGTGACCTGAACTCCATAGCTCAGATTGAGAGTTTTCTTCTGAGAATCGGAGAGTTCTTTGAATTCAGCACCAAGTACATCCAGTTTCTGCGAGGTCACAACCTTAGTTGTTCCACGAGAGTTACGGAATGTAATAGTTGCGGTCTTCTGCTTCTTGTCGCGGATAAATCCAACGATAGCCTTGTCACCAGGGCTGTACTTTGTAGTTGCCTCCTGAAGTTCGGACATCTTTGTGATTTTCTTTCCGTCCATAGAAATTATCACATCGCCTTCCTTCAAACCAGCCTCAGCTGCACCGCCGTCTTCCATGACTTCTGCCACATATACACCGTCGTTTGTACCGAAATCAGCAACAAACTTCTCATCTTCGTGGCGCTTGCTTTCTATATAGTTATGCAAGTCGGTTCCGCTGATGCCAAGGAGTGCACGTTGAACTGTGCCGTAAGCTCGCAGGTCGCCAACAACCTTCTTCATTATACTTACAGGAATAGCAAAGCCATATCCGGTGAACGAACCAGTCTGACTATAAAGCATGGCATTGATGCCGACAAGTTCTCCACGAGCGTTGACGAGTGCACCGCCTGAATTACCCTTGTTGATGGCTGCATCTGTCTGGATAAACGATTCTATTCCGTTCTGGCTACCGCCCACGTAACGCGCTTTGGCACTTACGATACCTGCAGTCACTGTTGAAGTGAGATTAAACGGATTACCTACAGCCAGCACCCATTCGCCAACCTTCAGAGCATCACTGTCACCAATGGTGATAGCAGGAAGGTCTGTAGCATCAATCTTAAGGAGAGCCAGATCTGTGGTTGCGTCAAGACCAATAACACGTGCTGTGAATTCTCGGTTGTCATTAAGAGTGATTGTAATTTCGTTTGCTTTCTCCACAACGTGATTGTTGGTCACGATGTAGCCGTCGGCAGAAATGATTACACCGCTTCCTGCAGCCTCCTGTTTTGGGGTCTGAATCTGACGACGCTGTGAACCGCCACGGTTTCCACGACCGAAGAAATCACCGAAGAAATCCTCAAACGGATCATAGTATTCCACCTCACGGGTTTCACCACCCAGCGTTACCTTAATATATACCACTGCGTTGCATGCTTTCTCTGCAGCTTCTGTCAGATCCACCGGTTGAGGAGGAGTGACGTCGGCAAGGGCAGTCTTTGTCATAAAAGCCGCATTCTCCGGCTGGGTTTCTGTTACAGCAGCCAATTCCGACGGATTGTCATTGCTGCTTTTCATCACATACGAAGTTGCGAACGCACTAAATGCGCTTGACATCAGAATTGCAACAGCTACAAACTGATACATTTTCTTCTTTGCTACTTTCATCTTCATAATAATTATTTGTTTTTAATACATTTCTATCTCTTTTAGTTAAAACAGAGAGCTATTTTAACTTTTCGATTGTAAAATTATACCAAAGTTTAATCACCACAAAATAATTATTTCAACAACTCTACTCTATTTGCATTTGTTTAACAAAAAAACCAGGTGTTTTAACAGTGGTTATAACTTATACTTGTGATTTCATCAAGTAACTGGAATAAAAAAATCATCCGTCAGGTTCATAGGGCGAACCCGGCGGATGATTTTGATTTTGTAAATTAGTATGCTACTATGAGAGAAATCCGAGGAGTACACCGGCTGCAACTGCAGAACCGATAACACCTGCTACATTTGGACCCATAGCATGCATGAGCAGGAAGTTGTGCGGATCAGCTTTGAGACCTTCCTGGTTGGAGATTCGTGCAGCCATAGGCACAGCACTTACTCCGGCATTACCAATCAGAGGATTGATCTTCTTACCCTGAGGCAGGAAAAGGTTCATGAACTTTACGAAGAGAACACCGCTCGCACTTGCAATCATGAATGCGCATGCGCCAAGAACGAAGATGAGGATAGTGTCCATTGTGAGGAATTCACTTGCCTGAGTAGAGCAACCGACTGTGAGTCCGAGCAGCATCACAACGATGTCGTTTAGGGCTGCACCAGCTGTCTTTGCCAGACGAGTAGTCTTAGTGCTTTCCTTAAGCAGGTTACCGAAGAAGAGCATACCGAGCAGTGGAAGACCTGAAGGCACGATGAATGTAGTGATGAGGAGACCCACGATTGGGAAAACCATACGTTCTGTCTGGCTCACCTCACGGCTCTTCTGCATCTTGATGAGCTTCTCCTTCTTAGTAGTAAGAGCACGCATGATGAACGGCTGAATAACCGGTACAAGTGCCATGTAAGAGTATGCACACACCGCGATTGCACCCATGAGGTTTGGTGAAAGCTTGGATGACAAGAAGATGGCGGTTGGTCCGTCAGCACCACCGATAATTGCGATACCAGCTGCCTGGTTGGGTTCGAATCCCATAGCAAGCGCAATGATATACGCACCGAAGATACCGAACTGTGCTGCAGCACCGATCAGCATGAGTTTCGGATTAGCAATCAATGAGCTGAAGTCTGTCAATGCTCCGATACCGAGGAATACGAGAGGCGGATACCACCCTTGTCGCACTCCCTGATAGAATATATTGAGGACGGAATTGTCCTCGTAGAGACCTATTTCAAGTCCTGCAGCCTTGAACGGGATATTTCCCAAAATGATACCAAGACCGATTGGGATGAGCAACAGCGGTTCGAAGTCTTTCTTGATGGCAAGCCAGATAAAGAAAGCACCGACGCAAATCATAATGATATTCGCCCACGCCACATTGGCAAAACCAGTGTAGGTGAGGAAGTCGGTAAACTTCTGACCGATGAAGTCCATTGTTGATATTGATTCTAAAAACATAAATTAAGTTTTTAAGTTTTTAAGTTCTTAAGTTTTTGAGTTCGATCTCAATAACTTATTCAATTGTTACCAAAACTGCACCTTCCATTACGGTGTCTTCCTTGGCTACGCGGATTTCTGCAATCTTTCCGTCACGCTCTGCGTCGATGTTGTTTTCCATCTTCATTGCTTCGAGCACGATGACGGTCTGCCCCTTCTTCACAGCCTGACCTACAGTCACCTTAATGTCCTTTACTGTTCCTGGCAGTGGAGCCTTGACTGCTGTCACGCCCTGAGCCACAGTTTCCTGTGCTGCCTTCGGAGCTTCGATTGTCTTAACAGGTGCTGCAACTGCACGTACCACTGGTTTTGGCTGAGCGATTGGCTTTTCCATTTCAACATCGAATTCGATGCCGTTTACCTCAACCTTTGCGATGTTTTCCTCAATGCCGTTGATTTTCACATTGTAGTCTACACCCTTGATTTTATAATTGTATTCTTTCATAATCTATTCTGCATTTATTATTTATGATGTAACTCTGGAGTGTGGCGCAACAGATGCTCCTTGTTTTCCCAGTCGCTGTGATGGTGATTGATGGTGAGTACGCCGCTTTCCACATCGTGCATATTGCCCATGTACTCATGAAGTGCAAGACTGATTGCAGCTGCGTAGTTCTCCATTTCAATACCTTTGGTCTCAGTACCTTCCTTGGCAATGACAACGAGGCGTTCAGCACTCTCGTGAATCTTACGGATTGCCTTCACGCGGTTGAGCTTAGCCATACGGTTGATAATCCAGCCGAATGTGAAGAAGAATGCGAAGAGCAGGATAAGACAGCTGAAGACTATACCCATAGAGAGTATTGTCATTGCTATGCCATGAGGGTCTTTCTCCTTCCATTCACCGACTTTGTCAGAAACCTGACGTCCGTCGTTAGCATTGTTCGGAGTCACTTTGGTATTTTCCTGCTGAACCCACACATATTCTTTCTTTGCTTCGTCGTAAACTCGAGCATAGCTGCAACCCGGCTGCAGATTTGCAGGCACGGTCACTGTGTCGAGGATAGTTACACCATTACCGTCGAAGAGGGCAATGAAGTTATCCTTGCCTGCTTCGAGGGTGAAGTTGAGGTGAAGGCTGCTACGGTTGGTTTTTCCGTCGGCAAAGAAAGTCACAAACTGCTTTCCGGCAAGATTTGTGCGCACGTCGCCTTTCGGAATCAGCGACATGAGTGCAATACGGTCTGGTGCCGACAGACTTTCGTCAAGCGTAGCAAGGTTATTGGTGAGGAAGCAACTACGAATATCGTGTGTGGTGTACGACGTATTCATAATCTCTATCCAGCTACCAACTTCCCCGTATTCGTCCTGATAACCTGCCAGTTCCGGTTCTGCAGGATTAGCGATATAGACTTCATTGATTTTGAAGTCGTGCGCTCCCTGTGCCATCGCTGCTGCATAGGAAATCAGACCTACGATAAATATTGATATTTTTTTCATTCTTATTAAGTTCTTAAGTTTTTGAAGCCTACCTCCAAGCAGGAGGGGAGTTTCCATCCGGATAGTTCAGGCGGAGGCAGCTTTTAAAGTGGAATATTTCCGTGTTTCTTTGCTGGATTAGTGAGAGACTTGGTAGCAAGCTGCTCAAGAGCGCGTATCACGCGGAAACGAGTGTTGCGTGGTTCGATAACATCGTCGATATAACCATATTTAGCTGCATTGTAAGGATTAGCAAAGAGTTTTGTGTATTCCTCTTCCTTCTCTGCGATAAATGCAGCAGCATCTTCGCCTGCTTCCTTCTTTGCCTTAGCTTCCTTGGCATAGAGCACTGCAACAGCACCGCTACCACCCATAACTGCGATTTCTGCAGATGGCCAAGCATAATTAAGGTCACCACGGAGCTGCTTACAGCTCATCACGATGTGGCTACCACCGTAAGACTTGCGCAGAGTGATTGTTACCTTTGGCACAGTAGCTTCTCCGTAAGCGTAGAGCAGTTTTGCACCGTGAAGGATAACGGCATTGTATTCCTGACCTGTACCTGGGAGGAATCCCGGCACGTCAACAAGGCTGACAATAGGAATGTTGAATGCGTCGCAGAAGCGGACGAAACGGGCACCCTTGCGGCTTGCGTTGCAGTCGAGCACACCGGCGAACTTGCTTGGCTGGTTGGCTACGACACCTACGCTGCGTCCGTTGAAACGCGCGAAACCTACGATGATGTTCTGAGCATAGCGAGGCTGAACTTCGAAGAACTCTCCGTTGTCTGTGATAGCAGAGATCACTTCATACATATCGTAAGCCTGGTTAGGATTGTCTGGGATAATCTCGTTCAGACGATCCTCCATACGGTCGATTGGGTCAGTACATTCCACGATAGGAGTCTCCTCCTGGTTGTTCTGAGGAATGTAAGAGAGAAGCTGTTGAATCATTGCGATTGCCTCTTCCTCAGTAGCTGCTGTGAAGTGAGTTACACCAGACTTAGTGCTGTGAACACTTGCACCACCGAGGCTTTCCTGATCCACATCCTCACCAGTAACCGTCTTCACCACTGCAGGACCAGTAAGGAACATGTAGCTGGTGTTTTCCATCATGAGAGTGAAGTCTGTGAGTGCAGGAGAATAAACGGCACCACCTGCGCAAGGACCGAAGATTCCTGAAATCTGTGGAATCACACCGCTTGCGAGGATGTTGCGCTGAAAAATCTCTGCATAACCCGCGAGGGCGTTGATACCTTCCTGAATACGAGCACCACCCGAGTCGTTGATACCTATTACTGGAGCACCCATCTTCATTGCCATATCCATGACCTTGCAGATCTTCTGAGCCATAGTTTCCGACAGAGAACCACCGTTCACGGTGAAGTCCTGTGCAAAAACATAAACAAGGCGACCGTTGATAGTACCTGAACCTACTACCACACCATCGCCCAGATATTGTTTCTTCTCCATACCGAAGTTGTAGCAACGGTGGAGCTTAAACATATCAAATTCTTCGAAACTTCCCTCGTCGAGAAGCATTTGGATGCGTTCACGTGCAGTGAACTTACCACGAGCATGTTGCTTGTCGATAGCTTTTTCGCCACCGCCAAGACGCGCTTTCTGACGGAGTTCTATCAACTCCTGTATACGTTCTGTTTGCTTTGACATATTTCGCTTCGCAAATTATAAATTATAAATTATAAAACCGGATGAATATTCTTCATTCTTCACTTATTTCTGTGGTTCACACAGTTCGGTGAGGATACCAGCTGTTGACTTCGGATGCAGGAAAGCGATGTTCATCTGTTCTGCACCTGGACGAGGCTTCTGGTCAATGAGTCGGATGCCCTGGGCATCACATTCAGCGAGAGCGTTAGCCACACCGTCTTCAATAGCGAAAGCCACGTGGTGCACACCCTTGCCGCCCTTCTCAAGGAATTTA
>Ga0256405_10005429_pt1 | contig 21999 bp, 27 predicted proteins | sample RumenRJG_02DNA_FD_189096 | JGI IMG/M metagenome (GOLD analysis project Ga0256405, IMG submission 189096) | Bovine rumen microbial communities from Lethbridge, Alberta, Canada - RJG_02 | ecosystem: Host-associated > Mammals > Digestive system > Stomach > Rumen | place: Canada: Alberta... | reverse complement strand
TACATTTATATTATATTACAAACTAACACATTATTTATAAATTTTTAAAAAATTATAAATCTTGTGTCTTTTTGTAGTGTCTATAATATCACAAAAATTTAATATTGACAAATCTTAGAATGTCATAATTATTTTTAAAACAAATAACCAACAATTCATTTTTCTCAATTAATATTTCAAAAAATATCTACCTTCGTATTACTTCAATAGGTTTTTTTACATTTTTTAATACTTTAGATATATTTGAAGTAACTTCAGTTTTAGAAGTAACATTATTAGGATTAAAATTATCGGCATAAAATCTATCCAATTTATCGCACTCATATGTAGTATTACAATTATTTATCAAAATTGATTTAAATAGATAATTTAAACAAATCTTATTATTAAATAAAGTTCTTTCAACACTATATTCATGTAAAAATTCATATAAGTCAGGATCTACTAACACAATTCCATCATCAGTAAAAACAACATTTTCTCTTTTTATATCATATACCTTTATTTTGTTTTTAGATAAATAATTAAAAAAAGATTCAATTTTATAAAAACTTTCTAATAAATATTCTTTTGAAATAAATGCAGGATCAATATCCGTCTTTTCATAGTATTTAGCAGTATATGCATCTATTATAAATTTATTATGATTAGTAATCCTAAACCACAACTTACTTTTAATATCATAATCCGTCTTCATATAAGCATTATATAATTTTATGAAACAAGAATAATCAGTATCCTTTAAAAAATCAAAAATATCCTTTTTTATTCTAATAAAGTGTTCAGTAGATAAATAATACTTTTTCAATATTGTATCACCATATCTATATATTTCACCACATGCTCCTTTATCTACATACTCTGAAAACTTATCTTCATTTTCTAACTTATATCCTTTTCTATCTACATAATACATAATAAAATCCCCTTTTTTTGAGACATATTATAACACAATTTACAAAAAAAGGAAGTAAATCTTCCAATTATTAATATTATATACTATTCAGGCCAACAATCCTCAAATAAGTATTCTGAATTTAATAAATTTCCATCTGAATCTTCTATTTGTAAGTGTAAGTGTGGTCCAGTTGAAATACCTTCATTTCCAGATAAAGCAACTACATCCCCTGCATTTACTCTGTCACCTACATTATAAAAACTTGAGTCAGATACATGTCCATAAATAACACTATTTCCATCATCTAATTCTAATCTAACCCAATTTCCAAAACCACCAGCATCATCTCTTCCAGCATTAGTAACAACACCACTAGATAAAGCATGAAGTTCTGTACCTTCTGGAACGCCAATATCAGTACCTTTATGATTAGTTGAAGCACCCGCTGTAGGTTGATCTCTAGGTCCAAGTGAAGAAGTAACAGGTGCAGATACTCCATCTGCAAAAGGAAAAACATAGCCTGATTTACTAGATACTATCAAACCATCTGGAACATTAGCTGAAGCTATACTGCTTGTACTTCCAGTACTAATTGAAGTAGATGAAAGTCTTGGAGAAGAAGCACTACTTAAGTAACTTTCAATATTACCTTTATATGACAATAAATTATTATTTAATTGTCGTAAAGCTTCATCATAAGTATACTTTTGACTATCTTCAGCAGCATTTCTATTTGCTTCTGTTTGAAGAATATTTGCCTTTGTTATTTTATATTTTTCATATAAATCACAAGCATTCGCAAAATCACTCATTTGGCTTGTAATAACGCTATATTCACTGATAAAAGAATCAGTCTGTGAAACAAAGTTATCATGAGACTGTCCCTTCCATACACCATCTAAATTTGAAACACAAGATTTATATTCGTTAAAACAACTATTTAATAAATCACTATCACTACTAACAGTTCCTGAACTAACCATATCTTCACCCCGCTATTTTTTACTTATAATTTATATTGTTAATAATATCAGTAACAATAACATCCAAGTTTTTAGTTATTACATCATTCTCTAAATCAATTCTATCTACTATTATCTTATCACTAGGTAATTCAATAGGAGGACTAGCTAATGTTAATAAATTAAAATTATTACTTTTATTATCTAAAAAGTAAATATTAAACTGTCTAATAATTCTTAACTTATTGTTTATATTAATAACATTGTCTTGAATATATACAGTAAAATCTATTCCATTTGATTTAACTTTTTTATAATCAATAAAATGAATATCTGGATTATCCAAACCACTATCACGCATTGACTGCTTAGTATTATCAATTACCTTTTCTAGCCTTTTATCAAAATCTTCATCTTCTAATAATTTTCCATCAATTAAAAATTGTTCCACATATCCATCAGGAGATACAGCAGTGAATAATGTCCCAGGATTGTCAATTAATCTAAAACCACCCAATATAGGAATATTAAAATTATCAGGATACGCTTCATTCAATTTCTTTACAAATTCTAACGCTTTATCATTCTTCATATTATCACCTAGGATAATTATATAATAAATAATTAGATAATTCTACTGTAAAGTAGTAAAAATTTATCTAAATAGTTGTTATAAAGTCAAAAAAATGATATCATAAAATATATGATAAGGTGGTGTTTACATGGTAAGTAGCGGTCAAATAACATCTGATGCAGGAACATTTAGTAGCAATATTTCAAGTTATAGTTCATCAGTAAGTTCTCTTGCAGGTTCATGGCAAGGTAAATCATATGATAACTTTAATAGTGAAACATCTAACTTTATATCAGAATTTCAAAGTACAATCGAAAGTCAAATGTCTTCTCTAGCAAGTGCAGTATCAGATTATGAAGAATATAAAACAGCAAGACAAAATAAAGAAATAACTGAATCAAATCTCGCAACAGCAAGGAATGCTAATGATTCCAGCGCAATAGCAAAATACAGTACAGATTTGGAAACATATACTAATAGAATGTCAAGCTATAAAAGCAAAATTGAAACAGCTTTAGAAAATATAAAAGGACAAAAATTAGAAGCCACTCCTTTAAAAAATAATAATGAGTTTGTAAATTATTATCAATATAATTATAGTGAACCATATTCAGAAGGATCAATAGCAACATCAGGATGTGGTCCTACATCCCTTGCAATGGTACTTACCTATTTATTGGGAGAAGAGGTCTCTCCAGTAGAAACAGCCGAATTAGGTAATGGAGATTATACATGTTCAGCAGGAACATGTTGGAATTATTTTGGAGACATGGCAGATAGATATGGAGTTAATTGCGAACAAATGGGAATCAGTGAAGATAATATAGTTAACAATCTAGAAAATGGTGAAACATTAATTATGTCCATGGGTCCAGGGCATTTCACAAGTGGAGGACATTTTATTGTTCTTAGAGGGATAGATGAAAACAATAATATAATTGTATCTGATCCAGCAAGTGAAGATAGAAGCAATCAAACTTGGGATTTAGATGTTTTCTTAGATGAAGGAACACAAATATGGGCCTTCGATAACAAATAGGAGGTAATATGTCAGTATTTATATTAGAAACAGATGCAGTAACTTCTGCAGCAGACAGTTTAAGTTCTATAGAATCATCTCTTGAAAATTTAAGTAGTTCTGTAAGTGGTTATGATACATCTCAATCAGGAGGAGATAGTTTTGATTTTGATGGAGCAAAATCAGTTATTGCTGAAAATATTAAAGCAGCATCAATAAAAGTACAAAACACACAAACTATAATGAATAGTGTTGTTGATTCTCACACTAAACTTCAACAAGCACTATCAACTAACGAAGATGAATCATCAAAATCATCAAAATCATCAAGTTCGAGAAATTCTAGTAGTTCAGGAAACTATAGTAGTAGTGGCGGTTATTATAGCAGTGGTGGATATTCTGCTGCAACAACAGCAGGAATTGCAGGAACAGCTGCAGCAATGGCTGCTAAAAAGAAAGTTGAAGAGAAAGAGAAAGAAAAAACAGAGATTATTGATGTAAAAAATAAAATTAAAAATATTTCTTATGTATATCCAAACACTAAAAAATTAAGTGAAGAATCAAAAACTATTTTTAACGATGTAAAATATGATGATGATGGTTATGCTAAACTTAATGATTATTATGTTATTTCAGCAGATAAATCAGTAGGTAATGTTGGTGATGTCATTAAATTTACAAAAGAAGATGGAACATCAGAAACATTTGTAATAGGTATAAACACAGTAAGTGATAAGTATAAAAATACAGTAAGTTTTATAATAAATGAAGAACGTACATCTAATTTTAAACCTATTGAATTAAGTGAAAATATATTAAAAGATAGTAGTAAGATAGAAAATTGTGGAAATTACAAAATATTTGAAGAAAGTAAAAAAATAGCAGCAACTACAGAGAATAATACAAATTTACCAACTACAAATAATGAAAATCTTGAAGAGAAAGTAAAAAATGAAACTACAAATGTAGCTACTAGTGAAACTACTAATGAAACTACTAATGAAACTATTGGAAGTAGTGAATCTAATATTTCTAACACAAGTGCTTCAGAAAGTGAGGATGAATAATATGGCAAAATATGTATGCGATTTTGATATAGTAACATCTGTTGGTACAAAAATGTGTGATATTTCATCAAGCATAGATACATCTATTACAAATTATGAATCAAATATTAATAATGACTTATCTTCATGGAATGGAAATGCAAAAAACTCATTTGAAAAAACTAATACATCTCAAATAAAAACAGCAAAAGACGTTGCTTCATATGTCAATAAACAAGGAGAATTTATTATTAAAGTAGCAAAAAGTATAGAAACTTTAGAATCAGAATTATCAAGTTTAACAATATAAAAAATAACTTAAAATAAGTTATTTTTTTTGTAATAAAAATGGAATTATTATCAAATTATTCTGATTTTATAACTTGCTTTAGCCTATTCTTATATCTTATTGGTTGAAGCATCTTAACTTTATTATCATGGTTTGTACTAACTTCTGGAATATAAATACCTGTTTCTAATTCTATATAATCAGCAACCAATCTTCTATGACAAAATTCATCAACAGGTTCATGACATAATAAAATAATTTCATTTCCAAACTTATTATTTAGAATTCCTAATAATTCTTCAATATCAATTTCTTTAAGTCTCGTTTCATAATAACTTTTTATATATTCATCTTCAATTTCTTTTCTAAAATTTATATATTCTAAATTATTATTTATACTTTGAAGTTGTTTATATTTTTCAAAATACGTAATGTATGTATTAAGTCTTGGAGCTAATTTTTTATATGCAGGCCCAAAATATCCCCATGCATTACCACCATCACCTGTAATAGATACTGTGTTACCAGATTTAACATTTTCATAATTACCAGTACCTAATATTATTTTATTAATATTCATATCTCATACTTCCCCACAATCATATCTATTCAATACATATTTTTCTATAATCATTAGTAACATCTACTTTTTTATTAATTTTTTACTTATACTATTTAAATAATCTTTTCTCTTCTCTAACTTATCAGGATGATGAGCCAATGCATCACAATATTGAATTTTATATAATAACAATGAATTATCATAATCATCCTTTATCATATCATCAGTAATTGGAGAATCATGTTGTCTTATTAAATAACATATTTTATCAATATAACTACTATTAAAGTTTAATCTTTTTAATATATTTTTAGACATATTTGCTGATACTACAGGATGATTTTTAAATCTTCTAACTTCCCCTTCTTGATAAGAAAAAGGCTTACCAATATCATGTAACAAAAGTGTTAATCTTACATCAAAATTTTTTTCAGATAAACTCAATGCATATAAAGTGTGATTCCAAACATCCAAATGATGATGAGGGTGTTTATGATCAAAACCAATCATATATCTAACTTCAGGAATAATATCTAAAATATAGTTAAGATTATTGTTTATTTCAGAAACAACATCATCAGACATAATAATATCAAACAATTTCATAAGATCACCTTTTCTTATAGAAATTATATCATAATAATAAAAGTAAGATAATCTTACTTTTATTAATGATGATGGTGATGATGATTATTTGTATCTAAAGAAACATGACATTCTAAATCATCACATGCCTCATCTTCAGTTTCCAATATTGCATGACAAATATTATGCTCTAACAATTCCTCTCTTATCTTCTTTTTTACTAGTGATACATTTTTTTGATCAACCACTATATGCATAGTTGCATAATTATTATAACCATCAATACTCCATACATGAATATGATGAATATCTTCAACATTGTCTATTTTAAGAAGTTGTTTCTTCAACTCATCAATATTAATATCATCAGGTGTTTTTTCTAAAAATATATCCACAACTTTTTTTAAATTATTTAAAGAATTAATTAATATAAACAATGCAACACCAATACTCATTATAGAGTCAAGTACTTTTATATTAGTAAAATTCATTATTATTGCACCAACTAATACAACAATCCACCCTAAAACATCCTCAAGCATATGTAAATTTACAGACTTTTGATTAATAGAGTCACCTTCTCTAGTTACATAAGCAGCAATAAAATTCAAAATTACACCAACAATAGCAAATATAATCATTCCACTATAATTAACTTCTACTGGATGAAAGATTCTTTTTACTGCACTTATAATAACTAATATTGAACCAACCAATAATATTGATGTAGTTATTACTCCTCCCAAAACAGAATATCTTATATATCCATATGTATAATTTTTATCAGCTTTTTTCTTACTCTTCTTTTCTAAAAAATATGAAATACCAATAGAAATAGCATCACCTAAATCATGAATAGAATCAGATAAAATAGCAACAGAATTAGTAAATAATCCCCCAAAAAATTCAAATAAAGAAAATGTAATGTTTAAAATAAAAGCAATCAAAATATTTTTTTCTACTTTCATAAAATCCTCCTAACATAAATAATTATACACCTAAAAAAAGAACTTAACAATTAAGTTAAATTCATATTATTTTTTCTCATATTTGACATCAGATCCAAATGAATCTTTTATATGAAGTGTATCACCTTCAATATTATAAGTAGTTTCAAATGCAGATGTATTTCCTTTGTATAGAATTGAGACTTTATCTCCATCAATCTCATAAGTACATTCCATTAATGTACCATGAGCATCATAAGAACAAGTTTTATCATCATTAAAAGTATATATATATGACCCATTTGCCCATTTTCCAACTATTGAATTTGATTTGTTACTTTTACTACAACCTGATATAAATAATACACAAACTAATAACACGCAACTAACAATATAATATTTTTTTTTCATTTTAACACTCCTAATCATTTACTATCTATCCTTCATTAACATCAATTAATGAAAATAAATCCTTATTATCATTTAATTCAACAATATTCATAATTACACCTTCCCCTACAACAACACCACCTAGTCTCTTTATCTCTTCTTTTATTGATTTAAAAGTATTCCCTGTTGCATAAATATCATCTATAATATAAAATCTTTTATTTTCATATGTATCTTTATCTAATTTAGGAAATTCCAAATAATCTTTCCCATATTCTTTATTATAAGAAATAGTTGATTGAACTGTAGTAGGAGGAAGTTTTCCTTTTTTTCTTATCGGTATACACCCTATTCCCAATAAATAAGAAACTGTACTTCCTAAAAGAAATCCTCTAGCCTCTGGAGCCAATATATAATCTATCTTCTTATTCTTTAATTCTTCAACAAATACTTCTATTATCTCTTTATAAATATTTCTCTCCATTAATAAAGGCATAATATCAATAAATTCTATTCCTTCTTTAGGATAATTCATCTCTGTTCTTACATTTAACTTATTTTTTAAAACATTTCTAATTACTTTCATATCTCCCTCCAAATAATATATAAATCATTATATCATATTTTTTATAACAGCACACTTGCAATAAAACAATTAAATATATATAATAAAATTGAAAGGAGATTTTATGAAATACTTTAAAAGAAGTATTATTGGATTATTTTTAGTTGTAGCAGCGCTAATATTTGTTACAGGATGTGAACCAAAAAGAGAAGCATTAAAATTTAAAGGCGAAGAAGGATCATTAACATTTAATGTAAAAGCAGATGGAGGTTATAAGTTATCTACTAATAAAGATGATTTTAGAAACTCTAGAGAACAAGGAATGCTAATTGGAAAAGATTTCAAAATAAGTATTGAATTTGATGATTCATTAGGTTATTTCTTCGATGGAGACTTCAATCAATTAAAAGAAAAAAGAAAAGACAATGATGATTATAAAGAAATAGAATACAGTGGAATTAAAGGAATCCAATATTTCTACGGTGGTTATAATAGTTATACTATCTATCTTCCAATTGAAGGAAATAAAGAATACTTTCTAGTTTTATCTGTTTATGGAAAAGAAGATAAAGAAGCTGCTGCTAAAGAAGCAATTAAAAATGAAGAAGTTTTAGACGTTTTAAATCATATTACTGACATTGCAAGTAAAAAATAATTAATCCAATAATAAAACACTAGTATAATAAACTAGTGTTTTTTTTATCACTTTTAAAATTTAGCAACATTCTCTTCATTTAAAATAATTAAGTATTACCTCTATATATTAATCTATACATATTCAACAATATCTGATAGTTCTTTTCTCTTATCATGCATTACATTGTAAGGACAATCATCAGTTTTATAACCTAACATTAATAAAGAAACTGGAATATAAGATTTAGGTATATTAAATTCATTTCTTAAAATATCTTCATCAAATAAATCAACCCAAATATTATCAACACCAATATTTGTTGCCTCAAGCATCATATGAGTCGCAACTATCGAAGAATCAATAACATAAGTTGAATGGTCTCCCCTCTTAAAAGCCTCTTCAATATTTCCACAAACAATTAATACAGTTTGAGCATTATATCTACATCTAGATGCTTTATCTATTTTAAGTAATCCTTCATCACTTAAAACTGTATATATTTTAATTGGCTGTATATTTTTAGCTGTAGGAGCTAACCTTCCTGCTTCAAGTATTTTATTAATAGTCTCTTCACCAACTTTTTTATCAGAAAATTTTCTAGTTGCCATTCTATCTCTAATTACTTTATCAAATTCCATATAATCTCCTATAAATTCATTTTTTTCTTAACAACATCAAAATATATTTTAAAAGTATCTGGAAAAGTCATGTTATTTGGAAGTGTATCAGAAAGCATTATTTTAGACATTTCATATTTAGGTAAATCAGATAATTCCAATATTTCACAATAACATAATAATCCATAAGAACTAATCTTATAAACACAAACTGGAGTAATATCAATTTTTGTAGCACCAGTCTCTTCATACATTTCCCTAGTACAAGCATCTTTCCAAGATTCACCATCTTCTATATGACCACCAGGAATTTCCCAGCCTTTTCTTTTTTCATTATATGAAAACAAAAACTTATCTTTATAACGACAAACACAAACAACTCTTGTATATTGAGATTCATCACAATAACCTAAATCATAAATATTTACATCCAACATTACATGCACCTCAAATATAATTATATCAAATATAACAATTTATGAGTATAACAAAATTTTTAATCCAATAATAATAAGAGCAAATCCTCCAAATATCAATGAACTTTTCTGAAATCTAATTCCAAAATTATATCCTATAATTATACCTATTAAAGAAAGAATAAAAGTAATAATACCTATTATTATTGTAGAAAAGAAGAGATTAACTTTTAGAAAAGCAAATGAAATTCCAACAGTAAAAGCATCAATACTTGTCGCAATTGCAAGTGGAAACATAACTTTATAGTTTATATCACTATTAACGTTATTGCCTTCTCCTACAATACCTTCTTTTATCATATTAATACCAATTATACTCAGTAATATAAAAGCAACTATATTATCAACCTTTGTAATTATAGAAGCTAAATAAAACCCACCTACATATCCAAATATTGGCATCATAAATTGAAACATTCCAAAATATAATGCAACAATAATCATATCTTTAAAAACAATTTTATTCATAGTAAGTCCTTTACAAATAGAAACAGCCATTGCATCCATCGCAAGTCCAATACCTGTCAAAATAATATCTATAAATAGCATTTAATCATCCTTATCTCTAAAACAAATAAATCTATGTATAATACTATGAAAAAGATTACTAAATATACATATATTTTAAAAGTAAGGAATAAAAAAATAAAAGTAGATATCTACTTTTATTTACAAGCTTCTTCTATCGCAACTGCAACTGATACTGTTGCTCCTACCATTGGATTGTTACCCATTCCAATAAGTCCCATCATTTCAACATGAGCAGGTACTGAAGATGACCCAGCAAATTGAGCATCACTATGCATTCTTCCCATAGTATCAGTCATACCATAAGATGCAGGTCCTGCCGCCATATTATCTGGATGAAGGGTTCTTCCTGTTCCTCCTCCACTAGCAACTGAGAAGTATTTCTTACCTTGTTCAATACATTCTTTTTTATATGTTCCAGCAACTGGATGTTGGAAACGAGTTGGATTTGTAGAGTTACCTGTGATAGATACACCAACTTCCTCAAGATGCATAATAGCTACACCCTCACGTACATCATTAGCTCCATAACATCTTACTTTTCCTCTTTCTCCATCTGAATATTTTATTTCTTCAACAACATTTACTTTTCCTGTAAAGAAATCAAATTCAGTCTTTACATAAGTAAATCCATTAATTCTTGAAATAATTTGAGCAGCATCTTTTCCAAGACCATTTAAAATTACTTTTAATGGTTCCTTTCTTACTTTATTTGCATTCTTTGCAATACCGATTGCTCCTTCTGCAGCAGCGAAAGATTCATGCCCTGCTAAAAATGCAAAACACTTAGTCTCTTCTGAAAGTAACATAGATGCAAGATTACCATGTCCAAGACCAACCTTTCTATCATCTGCTACACTTCCAGGAATACAGAAAGCTTGAAGTCCTTCTCCAATAGCTTTTGCAGCGTCAGCTGCTTTTACTCTTCCTGACTTAATAGCAATTGCGGCACCTAATGTATATGCCCAAGCAGCATTTTCAAAACAAATTGGTTGTACACCTTTAACAATTTCATAAGGATCAAAACCTAAATCAGTACAGATTTTTCTAGCATCATCAAAGTCTTTAATACCATATTTATCCATTACTGGTTTAATTTGATCAATTCTTCTCTCATAACTTTCAAACAATGCCATAATCTATTCCTCCCTAGGGTCAATTTTCTTAACCGCTTCATCAAATCTTCCATAAGTACCACTTGCCTGTTCAATAGCTTCCATTGCATCAATACCTTTTTTAATATTTTCCATCATCTTACCAAGATTAACATACTTATATCCAATTATTTGATCATCTTTATCTAGACCAATTTCAACTATATATCCCTCAGCTAATTCTAAATATCTAGGTCCTTTAGCTTTAGTAGAATAAATTGTTCCAACTTGACTTCTAGTACCTTTTCCTAAATCTTCAAGTCCAGCTCCTATTGGAAGTCCACCTTCAGAAAATGCAGATTGACTTCTACCATATACAATTTGTAAGAATAGTTCTCTCATTGCAGTATTAATAGCGTCACATACTAAATCTGTATTCAATGCTTCTAATATAGTTTTACCAACTAGAATTTCTCCAGCCATAGCTGCACTATGAGTCATACCACTACAACCAACAGTCTCAACTAACGCCTCTTGAATAATCCCTTCTTTTATATTTAAAGTAAGCTTACAAGCCCCTTGTTGTGGTGCACACCAACCTATTCCGTGAGTTAAACCAGAAATATCTTTAATTTCCTTTGCTTGTACCCATTTACCTTCTTCAGGAATAGGTGCAGCACCATGACTTATCCCTTTAACAGGACACATATTTTCAACTTCTTTTGAATAAATCATAATACTCTCCTTATAATTAATATATTTTTATTATACCATTATTTCCGTTTATTATAAATATAATCAGAATAATTATTTCTGTATTTTTCAATAGAATCCTTAGTATCAATCCAATAAACATTAGTAAGTTCATCATCATACCAATCAATTCCACTTCTCTCAAATACTCCTCCAAGAGCCTGAATTGTCTTTTCACTTCCAATATTAGTTGCACTACAATCAATCATTACTCTATCAAGCCCAAACTCTTCAAGAGATTTAATAAGTCCCAAATATAAATTAAGTTTAGCATACCCTTTTCTTCTCTCTGTTGGTCTTATACTATAACCAATATGTCCACCAAACTCAAGTAACTGTTTATTTAAATGATGTCTAATATTCATCATACCAATTAATTTATTATCATTTTCTCTTATTAAAAGAAAAGTTTTTCCAGGACACATACCAACACTTAAAGCATAATCAGTATCATGAAGACTCATTTCCTTTTCTAAAATACTCTCAAAAGAATCTCCATCTAATATATGATGAAATCCTCCCGTACCATTTATATCAGAATTATACTTCTTAAATTCTGAAACATAATCAGTAACATCATCTTTTCTATCTAAATTAACTTCTTCTAAATAAAATTTTTCCATACTATCACCAACTCTATTATACAACAAGATTAAATTCAAAAAAACACTAGAAATTACTCTAGTGTCTCTTTTATTTTTGTGAACTATTTAGAGATTCACTTCAATCATATGTCTTATTTTTTATAAGTCTTTTCATCATTATGACTTAAGTATGAAGATATATCAACACCCTCAGTACCAAGATCTTTTCCATTTTCCATATTTATTAGATGAACAAATTCAACTTCAATATAAGGATATTCATCTTTTATTAAGTTTAAATCATCTACTAAATCACTTGAAATAATTTCATATTCTCCATCTTTTTCTATAATTTTATAAGCCTTGTACATATGATGAATATTTCTTTTTTTTCCAGTTAAAGAAGGATTATTTTCATTTTCTGTCCATCCATATGTAAAATATTTCCCAGTCCACAAGCACCATTGATAAAGAGTATAATCACAATCACTATCTTGTTTATTATTAATTAAATCAATATTATCATCAATTTTTAATAATTCATGTTTAAAAGCATAATTATCTATAGGATTTTCCGCTCCATCTATATAATCATCATATCTAGTAAAACCATATATCATATTTTCTTCAGAATCAAGATATGCAGAATAACCACTACTATTTTTATATAAATGTCTATGCTCTTTCTCAACATCACATTTAACCCTACATCCAGACATAGTACCCGCTATTATAAATGTTCCAAGAAGTGCATTTATTTTTCTTTTTAAACTAATTTTCATTCTTTCCACCGTTTAATTGCTTTAATCTTAAAGAATATACTTTAGGATCTGGATCTAAACAATCATAAATATTTCTAGGTTTAACAAATCTGGTATTTGGATTTAATATATCATTTTCAATTGCATAATCAACACAATTTTCTATTGCCTCATTTATATTAAAAACATCAATTTCACCATCAACAAAATGACTTAAAAATTTCTTTTGAGAATCATCTAAATTAGCATAAATATTATGTTTTGCTCTTCCTCTATATCTACTAAGAAGAGATGCATTTAATTCCTCTGCAGCAGCACTATTAATTCTATCTAACTCTTCAGCTACAAAATCAGGTTCAAAGCATTCTACATTAGCCCCACCTTTTTTCTTAGATTTTACCTTTATAGTAGATATATTCGTATCAGGATTATAGTCAATTCTTTCCCTCTTACCCATTGAAACAACAATTGGCTGTTTTAAATTAATAGGAAAAAAATTATTAATTTCATTAATTGGTGAATTATCTTTTATAAGGTCCAATTGAATATTATTACCATTTCCTTTTATAATGGCTTTATCACCTCTACCAAAGTTTTGTACAGGAACGTCTTTTCCTTCAATTATTTTTCCATTTCCAAGCTTAATAGATGCTAACTTTACCTCTTTAATATCTTCAAACACTTCATCAATAGGTGTAGTTCTATAATCTGTAGAATATTCATAAAAACCATTTTGTTTCTTTTGATAATTACTAACAGGATAATTAGAAACTAATGGAAAAGAAAATTCAAATTCAGAAACTGACATATATTGAATTAATTCCTTTAATTTAGAAACAATCCCTGTTGGAATAGCTGGTTTATTACACAAAAATTTTAAATTAACCTTATCATTATCAATTACTTCTCTAACAACTGTAATATAATAGTCATCGTCAATAATAAATACTGGACCATCATATTTTATAGCATCAGCTTTTCTAACTAAAACTTCAGCATCATTATCAAAGGTAGTAACTTCTCCAAGTAAAAACCAATCACTACATAAATCAAATTTACTTTCTTGTCTAGCACCAACTTCTATTGGTTTTAATCTAAAATCTGTATTTGATCTAAATTCATTTGTCTCATCACAAATATCATCAAGTGATTTTCTAAGTTCAGCTTCATATTCTTCTGCAATTGGTTTAAAAAACATTTCATATAAATCAACAAGTAAAGATTTCTTATCAAAAGAAGATGCTGCTTCATTATCAAATACAGTTTTTAAATCTTCAAGTTCTGAATCTAATCTACCATTCTTCTTATTACCAGTTAAAAATGTTTGAATATCAACTTTAGTTTTTAGTAAATTCTTTATTATACTTTTATAAACATATTGTTTAGATGCACCACCTTTAGTTAAAATATCAGCTTCTTCTATTGCAATCATAACTTCAGATGCAGATGGTATTCTTGTATAATCATCTTTATTTTTATAAAGATTTGAATACATCATTACAATTAATACTTTAATTGCAGGATCTTGTTCTTTCATCTTCATTCCAATAATTTCCGCCATATCACCAGGAGTTGTATATTCAAGATCAATAAAATTTAGACGTCTTGTAAGTGGATAAGAAAGCTGAGCTCTATTATCATTCTTACACATAATTACTTGTAATTTTCCTGGTTCCTTTAACTTTAACTCCCCTGTTTGAGATGAATACATACTTGCTTCTTGTAGAAATTCAAGTAGAAAACTATCTTCCGCAGGTTTTGCTTTATCATATTCATCTAATCTAAGTACTACTCTATTTCCCTTATTACATTCATTAATTGCTTGAGCAACAAACCCAGGAATAATTAATTTTTCTGCATCATGAGTAATAGCTGCAACTAAGTTAACATCCTCAAATGTCTCTTCTTTTCCAGTTTTTTCATTACAAGTATATTTTAAAAATTTGATTTTCTCCCCAGTTAATTCCCCTAATACTTTAGAATATACAATTGCAAAAGAACTCTTACCAGTACCTGCAGGTCCATCTAGACAGAAGGCATAAACATCTTGTCCTTCCTTTCTTCTTCCCAATGTCTGCATAACACCAATGTATGTTCTCCAAATTAAATCTTCATTTGGCAAATAACCATATTTAATAAATAATTCCTTTATTCTTTCATAACTAATATTTTCCATTATTTTCTTCTCCCATCTGTTTTTTTAAGAATTAACTTTTTTTGTTGATCAACATAATCATAACTATCCATATGTAAAAAATGATTTCTTAAATCTTTAAAGTTTTGTGTGTAATATACATTACCTTTAAATTTTTTAAAATCATACTTTGGATAATTATATCTCTTTTCAAAACAAAACCAATATACTTTACAAAACTGCGATAAATTACAAACTGAAGCATAAGGATCAAAATCTGAAAACAATACACACTTTTCAGCTTTTCGTTCCTTTAAAAACTCATCAAGTCCTCTATTTACTTTCTCACCAATTCTATTTTGATAATTATCACTTACTAATGCTGATTTTAACTCTTCAATTGTTTTTAGACCATCATCTGCATAAATAACATTTTCTACATGTTCATTAAATCCACTAATAATTGATATACCATTCTTTAAAAGTAAAAATGCTAATTTTGCAAGAAAATCTGTATAGTGATACATTGAACCAGATATATCAATATAAAAGCTTAAAGGAATAGACTTCTCAGTTCCAATAGAAGGAGCTTCAATAAATCTTTGATTAGGAATATCCATATAATTACCAGTCTCCATCCTAGTAATTATTCCAGGAAAGTTATAACCTTCATCTCCTCCAGTTACACCAATTCTTTCGTATCCCATTTTATTAATATCACTATCCTTTTTAAAAGACGTATCAATAAAATGTTTAATCGCAAGTATAAGAAGCTGTTCATCGATATCATTTTCTTTATCTTGTTCCTCTTCAGTTATATCAGGCTTAACAAATTGATTAGTTGGACGAGTATTAATTGCTGTATTTTCAGTATTATTAATAAGCTCACCTTTCTTTTTATTTCCCCAATTAAATTCATAAAAAGGCATAAAAACACCTCCAAAACATTTAATATATATAATAATATAAAATTAAATCTATAGCAATTAAAAAAACAGTAAATTACTGTTTTCTTCTTCTAAATTCCATTCTCATAAACAAAATAATCGTAATAACTATTATTAAAATAAAATTAATATTAAAATATTCTGAATACTTTCCTCCATATAAAAAGCTATTATAATAAGCATGAATTAATGTTGGTATAATCAATCCTAATAAATAGTATAAATATTTAATCTTCCCATTTGCCTTTATTCCTTTTTGTAAAAAATATCCCATTATAATCGCAAAACATATATGACTAGGAATAGATGTAAATATTCTCGATATTGCAGCTCCCATACCATATGGAATAACATAATAAATAACATTTTCAAAAGTTAAAAAACCAATACTTGAAAAAATAGAATAAGTTACTATATCATAACTATTATCTTTTTTCGAAAAAAAAGACATTAATAATGTAATAAACCATTTATATCCTTCTTCAAATATTGCAACTCCAAATATTGCATAGAATAAAACTTCAAAGTAATTGGAATCTTTAACTTTTTTAAAATATCCTCCATAATGCATTTCAAATCTATAACATATATATGATCCAATTGCTCCCAATATTAATAGAATTATAATATTTAAAAATTTATCTTTAGTAACTTTTCTATCATTTAAAAAAAATAAAACACTTAATAATACGCCTGGTAAAATTCCTACTAATATTCTCACATAACCACCTAATTTACATTTTTTTTATAAATTTGAAATCATTATTATTAACTTTATTAATTGCTTCATCTAGTAAATCTTCCATATTATCAAAAGGTTTAATATTATACTCAAGTTCATATAACCAATCCAAATATTTAGTTTTTTTAGAACATTTATCTCTTCCATATAATATATTTCCATTTTTTAACCAATAACCAAATTCTGCATTTGTCGCATAACCTAATTTATCAGGATATTTATTTGGAATCCAAAAAACAATTATAGAGGCTCTTCCTAATGCTTCCATCTCCCAAGAAACTTGTTCATCATAAATATATTTATTCTTCCAATCAGAATGTTCAGGAACATAAACAACACCATCAAAGCCTTTATCTTCAAGTAATTTACAGGCCATTTTTCTCCAAGAAATAATAAAATCAGCATCTTTAGGAGTAGGACCTGCTAAATATATGGATTTATCAGCTTTTAAAATATCTTGATCTGAATAATTTACTACCATAATTGTCACCTCATGTATCTATAATTTTTTACCTATCTTATCATCAAACAACGCTTCATATACATTAACCCAATATTTTTTAAAAATATCATCTTCCTCAGGAATAAAAACTTCCTCTTGCAATTTTCCACCATTATTTTCAATAACTTTTGCAGAAGCAATATTATCTTTTTTACAAGAAATCATTACATCACTTAAACCTAACTCTTGACACTTAAATAACGCAAGATAGAGCATCTTAGTCCCATAACCTTTTCCTCTTTCACTAGGCCTTATATTGTAACCTATATGCCCACCAATTTTTTTTAAAAAATCTGTATCTAAATTATGTCTTATAGAAATACATCCAATAATTCTATCCCCCTCCATCATAAAATAAAATGATGAAGGAACTCTATCTTTCTCTAATATTCCTTCTCTTTCATTATTAATTCTATTTAACCAATCTTCATAATTAGTATTTTTACTATAACCAGATACAACAAACTCACTATTTTTATCAAAATATTCATTTGTATACTCCATCCATTCATCATAATCATCCATACTTGGATATTTTAAATATAACTCACTATTCATAATAATCTCCTATTTTTGATGTACATCAATTTGATTATATGGAACAGATAAATTATGTTTATCTAAACCAACTAAAACATATCTTAATGCATCTCTTCTAATTTGAACCTTTTCAAGTGGATTACAATATACTTTGATTTGATATTTTATAGAAGAATCAGCTAAATCATTAACACCTCTATATTCACAATTAATAACATTTTTATGCTTTTTTATTGTCTCTACAATATCTTTAACTGCATCTTCTGCATCATCCAACTTAACATCATAAGAAATTGGAATATCTATATTTATCAAATTAGAAACAACTTCAACCTCTTCTATATTACGATTAGAAATAGATACAATATTAAAAGTATAAACATCCTCAAGTTTAGTAGTCTTTAAACCAATAGAAAGAACCTTACCAGTAATATCACCATATTTGATTACATCACCAACATTGTAATAATTATCCGCAATTATATCGATACCTTTAATTATATCTTTTAAGGCATCCTGTATTGCAAAACCAATAATAATACTAATTATTCCAACTCCTGCTAACATCGAAGTAATATTAATTCCATGTATATTAAGAATAATTAAGATATTTATAACTATTAAAACATACCTAACAATACTTTTAAACATCTTTAAATAAGTATTTTTCTTTTTATTTGATGCTTTATTAGAACTACCTTTACTAATTATTTTAACAAATATATTATATATAATAACACTTACAATTATAGATATAAGAGACTTAATAAATCTCATCAAAAACTCATTTTCTAAAATACTACTTATCATTAATATCACTCACTACCTCTTCCAATTTATTTAAAAAATATAATTGATTATCTAAAATCATTTCCTTTGCCTTAGAAATCTCCATCCACTCATATTTATCCATTTCAGGAAAGTCACATATTTTCCCAGAATCCTTTGGATATTCTAATTTAAAAGTATTACTTTTACATTTGCTTATATTATAATCCTTCTCCAAATAAAATATTATTGCCAATTTTTTATGACTAACTTTCCTACTTCCTAAATATTTTAATTCGTCGTTTATTTCTAAATTAGTCTCTTCCTTAAATTCCCTTTTTGCTGCAGAGATAATACTTTCTCCTTTAGACAATTCACCTTTAGGAATAGCCCATGCACCCTTATCTATTCCTTTCCAGTAAGGACCACCAAAATGGCAAAGTAAAACCTTTAATTTATTATTATCAAACTTATAAACAAGTATCCCTGCACTTTTTTTAAGCATATAATTCACATCCATTCATCCACAATTATACCATAATATTATAAAAAAAAGAGTATAGAAATAACGATCCTTTCTATACTCTTAAAAATATGAACTAATATTTTATACATTAATATAAAATCTGATAAATAATATATTAACTGGTTTTTAGATAACAAATAATCATCGTTAATAATATTTGTTTTTTGTCATTTTTGGGTATCCTTCCCAAACAACTATTTTTCTAATAATGAATAAGGATCATACCTACAATAATAGTCTCAATTTCTCCGACCTAATATAGACATTTCTATTAGTATTTAAAAAGACACACATCCGAGTTTTATATATATATAATTATTATCAGTAATTATATATCATCTTATTCATAGAAGTTTTCTTTCTTCAAAAATAGTTTGTCAATAAGCTTAACCTGACAAAAATAATCTTCAGTAAAATAATATAAACATTATATCCATTCATATATTTATAAAATATAATCATAACATCTATATTATATAAGCTTATAATCAAATTATATACATCTTAAATTAAGTAGTCAATACATTTTATAAAAAATAAATAAACTACTTGTAAAAAAATGTAAAAAAAAAGAAAAACTAAATTTTTTTCTTTTTTCTCTTTTCAATATTTTTACCATTTATATATAAAAGAATAATAATAAATGTAAATAATACAATTACTTTTAAAACATTCATTCCTGTTTCAGGATTTATAATCTCATTCTTATCATTAAATAATGTATAAAGCGAATCATTAGCTTTAACCACATAATCTTTAGATACTCTATTTTTATCTTTATCAACAAATCCTACAAAAACATAGCCATCCTTAGAAGGATTAACTTTTGAAACTATTTCATCATAAGTAGTTCCATGAGGAAAAACGTAATTAACATCATCTATACTTACGTTATAAGTTTTTAAAGTAAAAGATAATTCAACATGTTGATCAGCACCTACATTTTTAATGTTTAAATAATTATCAGTTATTTCTGCAGCACTTCCATTAACTGTTGCCGATTTTAAAATATAACCATCGTTTGCAATAATTCGTGCAAGAAAATCATCTCCATGCTCTACTTCAACTACATCATTTATATCAAATTCATTTCCATCTTTAACATAAACAACCTTACCATTTTTATCAACTGTAAAATTAATCTTATATACCTTTTTTGAAAAAGAAGCATCAATATAAATTCCTTTATAATTATTACTTATATCCTCAGAATAAATAGCTTGATACTTATCTCCAACTTTTGATACTGTAAGTTCATCACCTAAAACAGGTTCAGAATCATTATACCCTGTAATAACAAAAGCTTTAATAGTATTTAATTTATAACCAAATATAGGTTGAGCATCAATAGAAATAACATAATTTTCATTATCAGCATTATCAACATATTTTGCTTCAACCACACCAGTAATAATATCATCATTAACAACAATAGGAAGTCTCTTACTTAATCCATCAATCGCATTACTAAGTCTATTATATGCATCAATATAAGGACTAGAATAAACTGAAGTACCAGAACTATCATCACGATTAACAATTAAAGGACTATTATTTGAATCATATGGATTTTCATAATTTATAATACCTGTTGAAATATCATACTCATTTTTTAATGTATTGTAAGTAGATTTTGTATATTTAATTCTATTATCAATTTTACTAGATGCAGAAGATAATAATGTAAGTAAACCTGATTTATCATATATATACCATTCACCAATATATTTTCCATCATACATATCATTAAAAATATATAAGTAATTATTTACTAAATTACCATTATCTTTAATAGTAGATAAATCTATTGTTTGAGCATTAAAATTATTGTTAAAAATTACATTAGAAAAAGTCTTATTATCTTTAACAGTATAACAATAATAACCATCTTCATTTAAAGTCATTTCTTCTCCTGGCCATTCTGATATAGAAGAATTTGAATTCCATCCATACAAAAATGCTTTATCACTAAATATAGATGACTTAGTACAAATTTTAACTCCCGGAGTAACTTCACTAACACCAATACTTACATCACTTAAAGCAAGAACATCCATTCCAGTAAAAAATATAAAATAACCTAATAGTAATAAAAACACCCTTTTATATACCTTTATCATATAATCACCTACTATAAATATATATCATATTTGTAAGTTTTTTTCAACATTAACAACAAGAAAAAAAGTAGAATAAATCTACTATAATATTTCATCTTTTGTATCAGTTGTATCTGAAGAATTTTCTTCTGTATTTTGATTTTCAGTTTGTTCCTCCACTGATTCTTCAGGTTGCTTATTTAAAGATTCTCCTGTATTCGGATCAAAGTTTGCCTCAGGTTGTTTATTTATAGGTTCTCCTGTATTCGGATCAAAGTTAGCTTCAGGTTGTTTATTTATAGGTTCTCCTGTATTCGGATCAAAGTTAGCCTCAGGTTGTTTATTTATAGGTTCTCCTGTATTCGGATCAAAGTTTGCCTCAGGTTGTTTATTTATAGGTTCTCCTGTATTCGGATCAAAGTTTGCCTCAGGTTGTTTATTTATAGGTTCTCCTG
>Ga0256405_10005428_pt1 | contig 21999 bp, 21 predicted proteins | sample RumenRJG_02DNA_FD_189096 | JGI IMG/M metagenome (GOLD analysis project Ga0256405, IMG submission 189096) | Bovine rumen microbial communities from Lethbridge, Alberta, Canada - RJG_02 | ecosystem: Host-associated > Mammals > Digestive system > Stomach > Rumen | place: Canada: Alberta... | reverse complement strand
TATCGTCGTTCTTTAATTTATAAGAGTGCCCATTTTAAAGATGGTAGGCGCATCTGCCCGCTGTTTCTGCCTCCACACCCCCGTCGAAACCGGTACATCCCCATAAAAGGGGGTGTAAACATTATTTTCAAATAATGTTTACAGGATCCCCGTCGAAACCGATAAACCCCGGCAAATGGGAATATCATAATAATTTGAGAAATTATTATGTTTGATTATGTCTGATTTCCCGTCGAAACCGGATAACAGGTGTAAGGTGAACGACACCTTAACAAGAGGACAGAATACTCAGAAGAAAAGGAACGTTGCTTTTAGACCTTTTCGGGTTCCGGATACTCCACGCCGAAGGTTTCTACCGTGACCTTCTTCATGACCTGTGGGATCCGGGGTTTGTCGTTGTAGTCCGTTCTTACCGCCGCGACATGGTCGACAGCCTCAATGCCCTCAATCACCTTGCCGAAGCCGGCATACTGGCCGTCCAGGTGCGGCGCAACATCGTGCATGATGAAGAACTGGCTGCCGGCGGAATTCGGATCCATCGCTCTCGCCATGGACAGGACGCCGCGGTCATGCTTCAGGTCATTCTGGAAGCCATTGGCCCGGAACTCGCCTCTGATGCTGTAGCCGGGTCCGCCGATGCCGACGCCCTTCGGGTCGCCGCCCTGGATCATGAAGCCGGGGATTACCCGGTGGAAGATCAGGCCGTCATAGAAGCCCTTCTTCACCAGCGAAATAAAGTTGTTCACCGTGTTCGGGGCAATCTCCGGATAGAGCTCTGCCTTGATGATATCGCCGTTTTCCATTTCAAACGTCACAACAGGATTAGCCATCTTAACGATTCCTTTCTTTCATCACTCGATCGATCTCGCGTCTGGACTCGCGCTCGGCGTCGCTCTCGCGCTTGTCATGGAGTTTCTTTCCCTTGCACAGTCCAAGCTCTACCTTGACCCGGCTGTCCTTGAAATAAAGCGACAGCGGAATCAGCGCGACACCGTCCTGCATCACGCGGGCCTGAAGCTTCAGAATCTCCCGCTTGTGCATCAGCAGGCGGCGCGGCCGGACCGGGTCCCGGTTGAAGATGTTTCCGTGCTCATAGGGGCTGATGTGCATGCCCCGGACAAAGAGCTCGCCGTCCTTGACGGTACAGAAGCAGTCCTTCAGGTTCACCTGACCGGCGCGGATGGACTTGACCTCCGTACCTGCCAGCTCGATCCCGGCTTCGAAGCGTTCCAGGACATAGTATTCATGAAATGCCTTGCGGTTGTCCGCAATCTTCTTAATGCCCAGCTGCTTCGGCAAGATCGTTCCCTTCTTTCTGCCGTATCATACCACATTGGAGCAGAATTGAAAAGTCTTTTTTAGCCGGTGGATTAACGCCCGGATTTCAGCACGGATTTGTGCACGAAATGATGCACGAAATTACGCACGAAATTACGCACGGATTCCCTCACGAAAAAGCGTTCTCCAGCTGTCGGACGGTACAGCCCTCTTCCGTTCCCCGGGGCGCATAAACCTCGATCACGTCGAAGCGCGCCTGCAGGTCCTGGGCCCAGGGTCTGGCGGAAAGATAATACTCCGCCGTGAGAAGGAGCTTTCGCTGTTTGGATGCCGTGACAAATTCCCGCGCCTCTCCGTGGGAAACGTCTTTCCGCAGCTTGACCTCGACAAAGACCAGGTCGTTTCCCCGCCGGGCAATGAGATCGAGCTCCCCCATCCTGCAGCGGAAGTTCCGCTCCAGAATCCGGTAGCCCTGGCGCTCCAGGTGTTCCGCCGCCAGGCGCTCTCCCAGCGCTCCCAGCTCCGCGCGCTGCGTGCCTCTGTTCATTCCGCCTCGCTCCTCTCCGTGCTTCGGGTTCAGGTTTCGGATCTCCGCCGACAAACCTGCCTCCGGTCACGCTGCATGCTTCACAGGACCCTGACCGGGACAAAGTCCACGGCGTCGGCGCTGACGAGCCGGAATTCCGTGCAGCCGACCCAACCATTATATGCCAGTGGGATCCCCCGTCCGTGGATATGGCCGTAATAGCAGCGGCGCACGCCGTAGTCCTGCAGCAAGCGCAGGATCTCTTCACAGCGGTAGTTGCGAAAAATCGGCGGATAGTGGAGAAAGACAATCTTCTCCCGGTCTCCCCCAGCCTTCAGGGAGGTCTCAAGCCGCAGGATCTCGCGCAGCATCATCTTGCGGTCGTGCTCGGTGCCGTGGTCCTCTTCATAGAACCAGCCTCTCGTGCCGCAAAGCGCCACATCGTTCCAGATCACCGCGTTGTTATGCAGGATCTCCAGACTGTCGAAGCCCTGCTCGCCGAAGAACTTATAGGCCTTGGTCGCCGTGCTCCACCAGTAGTCGTGATTTCCCTTCAGGATCAGCTTCTTTCCCGGAAGCTCCTGGATAAAGCGAAAATCCGCCTCCGCTTCCTGCATGCTCATCGCCCAGCTCAGATCGCCGCAGAGAACCGTCAGGTCCTCCTCTCCCAGAGCCGAGAAGCCCTGTCGCAGCTTGTCAGGGTGATTCTGCCAGGTCTCTCCGAACTTGTCCATGGGCTTGTCGCCGGCAAGGGAGAGATGCAGGTCTCCGATGGTATACAGCGCCATCACAGGAAACTCGGCCGATGGGCCGGACAGGGACCGAACTCCCGCAGCGCCGCGTAATGGGCCTTGGTTCCGTAGCCCTTGTGCTGCTCAAAGCCGTACTGGGGATACTCCCTGGCCAGCTCCACCATCAGGCGGTCACGGCTCACCTTCGCGAGGATGGACGCGGCCGCGATGGAAGCGCACCTTGCGTCGCCGTGGACCACACAGCGGCTCGGCACCTCGATCTCCTTGTTCCGGTTTCCGTCGATGAGGGCGAGCTCCGGTCTGAGGCTGAGCCCGGCAATGGCGCGGTTCATGGCCAGCATGGTGGCGCCGAGGATGTTTCGCTCCTCGATCTCCTCCACGGAGGCAAAGGCCACGCTCCAGGCCAGGGCAAGCCGTTGGATTTCCGGAAACAGCGCTTCCCGCTTCTTCTCCGAGAGCTTCTTGGAGTCGTTCAGGCCCGGCAGCTCCGTCTCTGGAGGCAGAATCACCGCCGCCGCGCAGACCGGACCGGCGAGGGGCCCGCGTCCGGCCTCATCCACACCGCAGATCAGCCCGACGCCCTTCGCGTGCAGTTCCCGTTCGATTTCCCAGAGGTCCAGCTGTTCCATCTTCCCGTTTGATTTCTCATTTCTCATTGATCATTGATCATTTATCATTTAGCATTTACCATTTATCATTGATTTGGCGCTTCGAGGGTAAGCCTCCCCAGTTTTCCGCTGTGATACTCGGTGAGCAGGGTGTTGGCCATCCGCTCGAGATCGGCTTCCCCGCCGGAAATAAGAAAGCCCCTCTTCCGTGCCGCCCGTTCTAGGAGCTCCCAGGGTGGGGCCTCGGGGTCCGGCTCCAGCTTGTAGCGTTCGCGCACCGCGTCCGGATAGAGCGCACAGAGGCGCTGCAGGAAGCGGGCGCCCAGGGCCTCCCGGTCCACGACCTCGGCCTTGATGGCGTTGGTCACGGCCAGCAGCTCGCCCACCGCGGGGTCTTCGAACTTCGGCCAGAGGATCCCCGGTGTATCCAGCAGTTCCAGGGTGCTGTCCACCGCGATCCACTGTTTTCCCCGGGTAACGCCGGGCTTGTCCCCCGCCGCCGCGGCCTTCCGGCCGGCGATGCGGTTGATGAAGGTGGACTTGCCCACATTCGGGATCCCGGCCACCATGACGCGGAGTTTCCGCCCGGTCAGGCCCTTTTCATGCCACTGTTCCAGGCGCTCGGCAAGCTGGCGGCGAACCGCGGGGGCGAAGGCGCCGCAGCCCTTTCCGCTGCGCGCGTCGCAGTCCAGAACCGCAAAGCCCCGCTCCTCATAGTGCTGCTTCCAGCGCTTCGTGAGGGCCGGGTCCGCCAGATCCGACCGGTTCAGGACGATGAGGCGTGGCTTTCCCGCGGCAAGCGAGTCAATCTCGGGGTTCCGGCTGGCATTCGGGATCCGGGCATCCAGAATCTCACACAGGGCATCCACCTGGTGGAGGCTCTCCTCCATCATGCGGCGCGCCTTGGTCATGTGGCCCGGATACCACTGGATGTTCAGTTGATCCATCCCATGTCTCCGGAGGGGAAGGCCACGTAGAACGCCCGACCCAGAATCATCCGGGTGTCCACCATGCCGATCTCCTTCTTGCGGCTGTCCGTGGAGGCGTTGCGGTTGTCCCCCATGACGAAGATGTGTCCCTCGGGCACCGTCTGCGGGCCGATGAAGTCCAGCTTTGTCTTGGTGAGCTCCGCGATGTAGTCCTCCTCCAGGGGCTTTCCGTCGATGTATACGACACCGCGGTCAAAGTCCAGGCTGATCTCCTGCCCCTCGGTGGCGATGACCCGCTTGACCAGGGCCTTGTTCGGGTCATAGGTGTCGGTCTTGAAGACGATCACGTCGCCGTATTTGGGCTCGTAGAACAGGTTGGAGACGATCATCTTGTCGCCGTTGTGCAGCGTCGGGAACATGGAGGACCCGCTCACGTCGATCACACGCACCACGAAGATAAACAGCGCGATGCAGATCACCAGCGCCACCATCAACGACTGAATCCAGTCGTAGAGGTCCAGGCGCAGCTGTTCATCGGGTGGGAGTTTTTCCTTTTCTTCGGTCTCTTTCTTCTTCATGATATCAACGGCCTTTCCTTTTGTTGTTCAAGTCGGTCATCAGCTTCACCCCGCGCCAGTCGCCCCGGCAGATCGCATCCGCGAGAAGGCGCAGGCGCAGCGGCGCATGACGGACATAGGAACTCTTTTTATATTCCGGGAAGCGGCGCAGGAAGTCATCGCGCAGCTGCCCCTGAATTTCACTCTTCGGATCGATCGCGTTCACGCGGGTGACGGAAGCCAGCAGCTCCTCGTACCAGAACTTGTACGTGAGTTCCGGGAGATAGCGCTCGAAGGCCCCCTCCCGGCGATAATACGCCGTCACCGTCTCCGCCACCGCAGGCATGTCCAGGTTTCGGGCCGCCTGCGCCGCGCTCATGATGGAGCCGGGGCGTTGATAGTAGCGGTACCACGCACGCCGGACCGGGAGGATCCGCTCCAGCTTCAGGCAGAGCTTCGGCACCGTGGCCAGGTCCTCAAACCACATCCGATCCGGAAAACGGATCCCGGATTCGAGAAACAGCGCCCGTCTCCAGAGCTTGTTCACGGCGTTGTGGGGGGAAAAGAGGAAGCCGGGATCGGAGGCGAAGGAGAATTCGCTCTCGTGTTCCGTGCCCCGGACAAGCCGCAGCTCGCGGCCCGCTCCGTCCACATACAGAAGGTCAAACACCACCGCGTCGACCCCCGGATTTTGCTTCAGCAGCTCCTGCATCTCCTCCACCGCCCCGGGCGCGAGATAATCGTCGCTGTCGACGAAGAGGACATAGTCCCCTCCCGCCGCCTCAAGGCCGGTGTTTCTTGCGTGGCCCAGGCCGCCGTTCGGCGTCTCGATCACGGTGAGGAGCTCCGGATACCGCCGGGCATAGTCCCGCAGGATCTCACCCGAGCCGTCTGTGGAGCCGTCGTTGACACAGATGAGCTCCAGATCCGGGCTTTTCCCGGAACCGGCGCCGCTTTGTTCCGCCCCCTTCGGCAGCAGCGAATCCAGGCATTTTCCGAGCCAGGTTTCGGTGTTGTAGACGGGGATCACAATGCTGAGCTTCATGGCAGTGCTCCTTCCCCGGCGGCCGAGGCATCCACGATCACCGTGCGGTAGTTCCGGTAGATCACCTTCCCGGGCAGGGAGCCCGAGGGCTTCTTCACATTCAGGACCATGGTGTAATCCACCGCGGTGCGGCCGCTGTCCCGGGCCTGGGAATACCAGGCCGCCAGCTCCGCCGCCGCGCGGATCGCCTCCGCAGAGGGCTCCAGCCCCTCACAGCGCAGAATCACATGGCTGCCGTGGAGCTGCTGGACATGGAACCAGTAGTCCGTCCGCCGGGCTTCCCGGGTGGTGAGCTCGTCGTTCTGCAGGTTGTTCCGCCCCACAAGAATCTCCATTCCGTCCGGGCTCTCAAAGCGCAGCGGCGCCATCGTTCTGGCGGCAGTCCGCTTCTTCGGGTTCACCCGGCGCTGGGCCCTGAGCCAGCCGGTGCTCTCCAGTTCAGATCGGATCTCGTCCAGTTCCCGGGAGGATCCGGCCCGGGAGAGCTCATCCAGCACGCTGTTGAGGTATTCCAGCTGCTTTTCGCCCTCGGCGATGAGCTGGGTCAGGTGCTCCTTCGCGCCCTTGAGCTTGCGGTATTCCTTAAAGCGGGCGTTCAGGTTCTCCTGGGGCGTCTTGGTGGCGTCCAGGGGGATCGTCACCATGGGCGCGTCCTCTTCGTAATAGTTCTCACACTCCAGAACCCGGTCCCCGCGCCGGACGCGGTAGAGATTGGCCTGGAGCAGCTCCGCCTGACGGCGGATGTCTTCGAGTTTTTCGGTTCTGCGCAGCTCCTCGCCCTGGGCGGCGAGCTTGCGCTGCTGCCGGTCGCGGGCGCGCCGGACGGATTTGACCAGTTCCTGGGCCCGCCGCCGCTGCAGCTCCTGCCGCTCCATGGCGCCGTAGCGCCGGTCCAGCAGCTCGCTGATGCCGGGCCGGTCGGACTCGGGGGCGCTCTCGGTCTCGGCGTCTTTCGCTTCCGGGTCCGCCTCCGCCGGTTTCGGGGCGAAGCCCTCCGGCACCGGCGGCAGTTCGTAGCGCAGGCCGGGAAGCAGGGCGCGGGTCCCGTGCTCGGAGAGCGGAATGCGGCGCAGACAGTCGAGGATGCGCCCGTCGGCCCCCACGAGGACCACGTTCGCGGCTCTCCCCATCAGTTCGGTGACGAGGCTGAGCTCGTCACTGTCGCCCAGTTCATTCCGGCTCTCCAGCCGGAAGACGATCAGGCGGTCGCCGTTTGGCTGTTCCACGCTGCGGATGCGCGCGCCGGTCAGGTATTTGCGCAGCAGCATGCAGAACATGGGCGCTTCTTTGGGGTTTTCAAAGCTCTGTTCCGTGAGATGCACCCGGGCGTTGGGCCCGGCGGCACGGACCAGAAGCTTTCGGTTCTCCCCTTCCGCGCGCACCGTCAGAAGGAGCAGGTCCTTCTCCGGCTGCTGGATTTTTTCAATTCTGCCGTCTGTGAGGCGTTGGGAGAGCTCCTCCGCCAGCGCCGAGACGGTCGCGGTGTCCAATGCCATGGTACTTCAGCCCTCCGTTACGGCGTCGAACAGCTCCCGGATCCGCTCCTGTCGGCCCGTGAGGTACAGCCAGCCCAGCAGGGCTTCCAGTCCCGTGGCGCTGTGGTACTCGCCGGGATTCGCGTGGGCGGGAATCCCGTGAACGTGGCTGTTCCGCCCGCGTTTATAGACCGCGGTCTCCTCTTCGCTCAGCAGCGGAAGCAGGCGTTTCATCGTCTGGGCCTGGGCTTTCGCCCGGACATAGGCGACGGTCTGACGGTGCAGGTCGTGCACCGCCGCCGGGCCCCTCGAGGCCAGCATGCTGCGCACCAGCAGTTCATAAACCGCGTCGCCCACATGGGCCAGGGCCAGACTGCTCATGGCGTTGGCCGCGGCGACGCTGATCGGCTCAGAATTCTTCATCCTGATTCTCAAATGCTTCTTCCGGTTCCGTTCCCGGATCCAGATCCAGGGGACTGTCGGCCGGGATCCAGCCCATCTTCACCTGCAGATCGTGCCAGCCGGCCTTGTCCACGGTGACGCTGCGGGGCTTGGCGCCCTCATAGGGGCCTACAATTCCAAGCTCTTCCATCTGGTCCACGATGCGCGCCGCGCGGGAATAGCCCAGCTTGATGCGCCGCTGCAGCATGGAGACCGAGCAGGAGCCCATCTCGATCACGACCTCCGCCGCCTGGGGCAGCATCTCGTCGTATTCGCCGGCCGGGCCCTCGGAGGCGCCGGACTTCTCTTCCGAAGCGCCGTTCTTGTCCTTGGTGGCCTTGAGCATATAGTCTTCGATCTCGGCGTTCTTCTCCGCCTCGATGTTGTTGTGTTCCTTGATGAAGGTGATGACGTCTTCCCGCTCCTCATCCGAGACAAAGGAGCCCTGGATGCGGGTGGGCTTTCCGCTGCCGATGGGCGAATAGAGCATGTCGCCGAAGCCGATCAGCTTCTCCGCGCCGCCCTGGTCCAGGATGATGCGGCTTTCAAGGGCCGACGACACCGCAAAGGCAATGCGGGACGGAATATTGGCCTTCATGAGGCCGGTGATGACGTCGGCGGAAGGACGCTGGGTCGCAATGACCAGGTGCATGCCCGCCGCACGGCCCATCTGGGCGACACGGCAGATGCTCTCTTCCACGTCCTTGGAGGCCACCAGCATCAGGTCGGCCAGCTCGTCGATGACGATGACCACCCGCGGCAGGGTCTCCCCGCCCTGTTCCTTCTGGATCCGGTTGTAGGCGTCGAGATCTCTCACCCCGATTTCGGAGAACGCGCGGTAGCGCTTGAGCATCTCCACCACGGACCACTGCAGCGCGCCGGCGGCCTTCTTCGGGTCGGTGACCACGGGGACGTAGAGGTGCGGGATGCCGTTGTAGATGCCTAGCTCCACCATCTTCGGGTCGATCATGATGAGCTTCACTTCATCCGGGCGCGCCTTATAGAGCAGGCTCAGGATCAGCGAGTTCATGCAGACCGATTTACCGGAGCCCGTGGTACCGGCGATCAGCAGATGAGGCAGCTTGGAGATGTTGCCCACAATGCAGTTGCCGCCGATGTCCTTGCCCAGGGCAAAGCTCAGCTTGGACTTGGCACCGGAGAAATTCGTCGAATCAAGAATATCCCGCAGGAAGACCGTGCTCACGGTCTTGTTCGGCACTTCAATGCCCACCGTGGAAATCTTGTCCGGGATCGGCGCAATGCGGACGTTCACCACGCCCAGGGACAGGGCGAGGTCGCCCGCCAGATTCGTGATCCGGGCGAGCTTCACGCCGCGGTCCAGCTCGATGTCATAGCGGGTCACCGTTGGCCCGCGGATGACGCCCGAGACTTGGGCGCTGATGCCGAAGCTCTGGATCGCCTCCTCCAGGCGGACGCGGTTGAGGTTCACCTCATCCGTGGCGTCGGCGGTCACGCCGCTGCTGGCCCGCAGGAGTGTGAGGGGCGGGAATTCATAATCGCTGAGATCCGTATTTGTGCCGGCGATCTCTTCTTCGATCTTCTGGCGTGCCTCGGAGATCTCATCCCGCTTGACCGTCTCGACTTTGGCCGGCTCCGGCTTTGTGGTTTTCGCGCTGCCGCGCTTCGGCTGGGGCGTGACGGTCTTCGGCGGCTCCGCCGCAGGCTCAGGGTGCAGCGCCTGCCGGGCAGCCGGACGGGCGGCCGGGGCCTTCTCGGGCCGAAGCGGCGTCTGCATCATGGCCTCCACCTCGGTGAGCACAGAGCCCTGGGTGGAGAGCGGCGCGGCCAGGGGCGGCGCCAGATAGTCCTCGTCCGTGAGGGAGAGGTCCTGAATGATCTCGGTTTTGGTGGTTTTCCGTGTCGAGGGGCGTGCAGAGGCGCTCTTCTTCACCTTCCCCGCCGCGGCGTTCACGGCAAGGAAGTCGTCCTCGTCCCCCAGGGGGATATCGACGTTGAACATGCCCTGCCGGGTTCCCTGCAGGATCTTGGTCGGCTGCTTCTTTGTGGGGGTGCGGAGATTGACGATGCCGCGGGCCGCGGCCTTCTGCTCGATCTTCTGGTGCTCCTGCTCATAGCGGACATAGGCGTTGTGGGAGCGGGTAATCACCGCCACCAGGCCGCGGAAACTGCCCCAGCAGCAGACAATAAAGCAGTAGAGGAAGCCCAGTACCAGCAGCGGCAGGGTTCCGTACATGCTGAGCGCCCTGTTCATCACATGGGCAATCAGGCCGCCGACGACGCCGCCGGACTTCATCACGTTGCCGAGGTCGAAGAGGTCGTTCGCCGCTTCGCTGATCGGGGTCCCTTCCCGGATCTCCGGCCCCAGCATCAGGGCCGAAAGCGCCGCCAGCAGCACGGGCAGCATCACCGTGGCAAAAACCCGCGCGCCGATGGGCCGGTCGCCGCAGGTGAAGAGCATCACCGCCGCGACGGCAAACGCCGGGGCCGCAAGATAAAAGCCCCAGCCAAGCAATCCTCTCAGCCAGGTGGAGAAGAAGTTTACAAAGCTGCCTTCGGTGTTAAAGTAGCTGATCGCGGAGCAGATTGCCAGGACCAGAAAGATGACCCCGCCGATGACGTTGCTGCCGTAAGCAGGGCCCGGTTCCGGAAGACTCTGGGCCGAGTTGCGCTTCGGCGGCGGGGGCGGAGCCGGTTTGGTTGCGGATTTTTTGGTTTTTGTCGTGGGTTTCTTGCTTGTTGTTGCTTTTCTTGCCATGAATTCTTTCCTGTTCTTTGGGTACAACCAGTAATAAAAATAGATCGATGATGTCTCCCCGCCTCCGGCGGGGAGACAGAACAAGCTGTTTTTGGGATCTTACCTGTAATAAAACAAATCGCCGCATTGTCTCCCCGCCTCCGGCGGGGAGACAGAATTATCCCCGTTTTGGGTACAAGCGGTAATGGAATAAAACAATTTGGAGCTGTTTTAGAAAATCAGCGTCAGGATGATGGTCAGCACGCCGATGACCCAGCTGTAATAGGCCAGCCCGCCGTAGCCGCGTCTGCGGACCAGGCGGCGGAACCCGAAGACGGTAAAAAAGCCGGTGACCAGCGCGGCCCCCGCCCCGGCGAGATACGCCGTCATGTAGGCGGTGTCAATTCCGGCGATGGCCGCGTCCGCCAGGCTCAGAATGAAGGAGCCGAACATCGCGGGAATGGCCAGCAGCATGCCGAAGCGGATGCACATGGGCTTCTGAAAGCCCTCCGCCTCACCCGCCGTGACGGTCAGCGCCAGCCGGGAGAGCCCCGGAATGATGGCAACCGCCTGACAGATGCCGATGATCAGCGCATCGGGAATCTGCATCCGGCCGAGGCCCTTCTTCCCCGGGAGCATCCTCTCGCAGATGTACAGCACCGCGCCGTTGAGGATAAACATCACGCCCACAAAGGACGTGCTGTTCCAGAGGCTGAAATAGTTCTTCCGAAACGGAAGCATGATCAGCAGCGGCAGCGTCGCCATCGCCAGCATGAACAGCAGCCTCGCTTCGGGATAGCGCTGGCCCTTCACCGGCTTGTGCCGGGAAAAGCCGGTCAGGCCCGCCGTGTCGCGGATCATGTCCGTGATGTCCCTGCGGTAGGCCAGGATCAGCGCCAGCATCACCGCCAGCTCCGTAAAGGCCTTGAACAGCAGATGAAGCTCCGTGAGATGCAGGTCGAACAGCGTGTTCACAACGGCCAGATGTCCGGAACCGGACAGGGCAAGCAGCTCCGTCAGCGCGTAGATGATCCCCGCGACGACGGCGTTTGTGATCGACATGACTTCATCTCCTTCGGATTGCTCCCATGGTATTCTGCATTGACAGAGAAGGTTCTCTGCCTGTCTGCAGGATCGGCAGATTTCGGATCTCTCAAACCTGTTCTTCGTCCGGATCCACCAGATCCTCCGGCAGAACGTTGATGAGGTCCTCCTTGCCCGGGTTCTCCATCCCGGCGACACGGTTGGACTGTCTCACCACCATGTCTTCAAAGCAGTTGCGTACATCGCGCCCGTTGCCGAAGTTCTCATCCCGCTCCTCATAGAGCCTGGTGAACATCTTCAGCGCGGCCTCGTCGGCCTCGGGGGTCAGGGTGTAGCTGTTCTTCTTGCACTGCATGCGGAAAATCTCCGTCAGCTGGTTCCCGTCATAATCCGGGAAGAAGAAGTAGCGGTTGAAGCGGCTCTCCAGGCCGGGGTTGGAGTGGATGAACTTCTCCATCGGGCCGGTGTAGCCCGCCACAATCACCACCAGGTCGTCGCGGTGATCCTCCATCGCCTTGAGGAGGGTCTCGATGGCCTCGCGGCCGAAGTCGTTCTCCCCGCCGGAGGAAAGCGAGTAAGCCTCGTCGATGAAGAGCACGCCGCCCAGGGCGGACTGAATCACTTTCTGGGTCTTGAGGGCGGTCTGGCCCACATAGCCGGCCACCAGGCCCGAGCGGTCCACTTCGATCAGCTGGCCCTTGGTCAGGACGCCGATTGCGGCGTAGAGGCCGCTGATCAGGCGGGCCACGGTGGTCTTGCCGGTGCCGGGCTTGCCGAGGAAGACCATGTGGAAGCTCATGGGCGGGACCGGCAGGTCGTTCTCCTGCCGGAGCTTGCGGACCTTGACCAGGTTAATGAGGTTCTTGACCTCTTTCTTCACGGTCTCAAGGCCCACCAGGCTGTCCAGCTGCTCCATCAGCTCGTCAAAGTTCGGTTTCTCGGGCTCCTTCTCCTCGGGCTTCGCGGCGTTGGCGGCGCCGCCGGAGGTCTGGACCTGGGCGCTGTGCTTCTCGACGAAGCTGGGCTCGCCGCTGGTGACAAAGTCCAGCGGATTCAGGCCCTCGCGGCTCTTGCGCACGCCGGTGGTGTCGCAGATGGCGGCCAGCCGGTCGGTGCACTCGGTGATGAACTCCGCTTCGGAATAGGTCACGTCGTCGTCCACCGCCGCAAGATAAAGCAGGATGTTGGTGAGCATGCGGATAAAGGTTCTGGAGGTCTCCGTGCCGCGCTTGGCATCGGACTCCGCCAGATTCCAGAAAAACACGGGCGGCAGGAAGACGTCTTCCTCACACACGGAGCTCGTCAGGTTCCAGAGCAGCCACTTGGGCTGCTGGCGGCCGCGGGAGTAGATCTGGTTGGCCATCGCGACATGGCGCTCTCCCAGACCGCCGGCCTTGCTCCAGAGAGACAGGGCGCACTTGGTCATGAACTCGTCCAGCTCCGGGGCCAGATTGGCGCTCCCGATCCGATAGAACGCATCGGTGTTGGCCAGGTAGATTTTATGGAATTCTTCAGGGCTGCGGCTCCATGTTGTGGGCATAGATGCGATGCCTCCGTTTCTGTTTCAAGTATGGCACTGCGACATGCGCATGCGGAGTTTATTATAGAACAGTCTGTCCGATCCGTCAAGAAAGGAACTTGCAAACAGGGGGAAAATATGCGATAATAGGCCGCATGGAAAGGAGCGATGCAAAGTGGCGCGTTTTTTCATCGCCGGTGCGAATTTTCTGGGCGGAGCCAGGGCGATCATCCGCGGCAGAGATGCCGAGCATGTTCAGGTTCTGAGGATCCGGCCCGGAGAGGACGTCACGATCTGTGACACCCAGGGCTCGGACTATAAGTGCCGTCTGGTCCGTTCCGACAAGCAGGAGGCCGAGTTTGAGGTCGTCGAGGTCGTCCCCTGCAAGGGCGAGCCCTCCGTGGAGGTCACGGTTCTCTGCGGTCTGCCCAAGGGCGACCGCGTAGATTATATCATCCAGAAGTCCGTGGAGGCCGGCGCCCACGGAATCGTCTTCTTCCAGTCCGCGCGAAGCGTCGCCAAGCCGGACGATCCGTATAAAAAGCTGGAGCGCTGGAACCGCATCAGCGAAGAAGCCGCCAAGCAGTCCGGGCGCGGCATCATCCCCCAGGTCACCTGGGCCCCGGATTACGGCGAGGTGCTGAACACCGCGGTCCATCACGATCTGGCGCTCTTCATGTACGAAACCGGAGAGCGGGAAGCGCTCAAGGACGTACTGGAAGGAAACAAGTCTGTCTCCAGCGTCTCGATTCTGACCGGGCCGGAGGGCGGTTTTGAACCCTTCGAGGCGGACCTTGCCCGGATCGCTGGGCTGCACATCTGCTCCATGGGTGAGCGGATTCTCCGCTGTGAGACCGCGCCGGTGGTCGCCGTCACCGCCGTCATGTACGCCACAGGAAACCTGTCCTGATGATTCGGTATATATCTCCCCGCCTCCGGCGGGGAGATTGTTTGTTTACGTCCCCCGCCTCCGCGGGGATTTTCTTTTCTTCACGTTCCCCGCCGGAGGCGGGGAACGTTCTATCGTTCCGTCATGAAAAACAGCAACTGCCATCGGAGAACACTCTGACGCAGCTGCTGTTTTTCATTCGGTTTTCGGAATACGGCGCAAAAGTTCAGGCTACATTCACAATGGCATAAATGCCGTTGTCCTGCGCCTCGAACCGGATGCCGCTGGTGGCGATCTCCCGGAAGTCTTCGGACCGCGCCACGATGTTCACGGTGCTGTCTTCCAGAATCTGCAACACCAGGAGATGATCCGCGGTATAGTTCCAGGAAGAAGGATACAGGCGGAAGCGCATCGGCTTCTGCGGATCCACGGTATTACCGAACTGATCGTGCAGAAGGACATGGAGTGCACGCGTCTCCAGCACCTCTCCGTCCGCCGCATCGTTCACAAGGCTTTTGATCATGTTGCCGTTAATCGGGCTCAGCGTCATCATCGTATCCGGAGGAACGGAGCCCTTACCTGCTTCAATATAGATCGTAATCCCGCTCTCATGTCCGGCAAAGCCGGCGACCAGAACAAATTCTTCATCGTCTTCTTTGGCCGGCTGAGACGGCGCGCCTGCCGGGGATCCTCCGACGGACTGATTCATTGTTCCTTCCGGCTGCTGCGGCATTTCGGTCTGGCCGTCCGGATTGGAGGGGAGAGCCGCATATCCCATGATGTCTCCGGAATTCGAGGCATATCCATAGGCGCCCACTCTTCCGGAGCGGCCTCCGACAATGACATCGAGCACAGCGGTTTCCCGATTCACCTCAGAGACAATGCCGACGCGATCCGCACGACCGTTTCCGTCGCGGTCAAAGAAAAGAAGGTCGCCGGGCTGAGCGGTGTACCCGTCTCTCTCGTGAAAGAGGCCACGGCCGCTCAGGGTATCCAGCCATCTGGCCGGATCGCTGTCATAAGGGATCGCGTCGCTTGAAACGCCGGCATAGAACAGACAGAAGGAAACGAACATCGCTCCCCACTCGCCGTAGGGTTCGCCGTACCACGCACCGTAGCGGTTCCAGCCGTACAGGTCATAGGCGTTGCGTTCTTCGCTGTAGATTGCCTTGAAATTCCGGATGCTCTCGGTGTAGCCCAGCTGACTCTGCGCCACTTGGATCAGATCACTTGCCCAGTTTCCGCTTAGCTGAAACTCTGCAAACATCTCGTCCCAGTCTGCACTTGTCTCCACGTCGGCCAGAAGGTCGCTCTCCGGCGGTTCCGGAATCTCCGGCGCCGCAGTCTCGGCGGAGACGGCTGTCCATCCGGCGCTCATCATTATGACGAAACAAAGCAGCAGGGAAAGAACCTGCTTCCATCGGCTTATCCTGTTCTGAACTGTTCTCATAACCGCGACCTTCTGTTTTAGTGTTTCTGCTTTTCGCTTCTGCCTTCTGCATGAAGGGTTCTTATGTTTCTGTCTCCAGCCCATCGGTGGAGCCGATGGGCTTTGTTCTGTTCTAATTTTGCAGCTTTTTCGCTTCCACTTTCTGCATGAAGCGTTCCTGCGAGACAATGAAACGCGTATGTGTTCCCTGTCCGATGATCTCATCGCCCGACCGGGCCAGAACACGGAAGCAAAGTTTCCGCCGATCCACCTCGAGCAGTTCGGCCTCTGCCGTCACCGGGAACCCGAGTGGCAGCGCCGCCTCATGGGTGACATGGATCTCTGTCCCCACGGTACTCTCCCCTTCTGCCAGATACGGCATGACGGCATCCATGGCTGCCTTCTCCATCAGACCTATCATCGATGGAGTGGCAAATACCTCCAGGGCGCCGCTGCCGACTGCGGCGGCCGTGTTCTCGTGGACAACGACGGTTTCCGCGCTGCCCTTCAGTCCGGGCTCAAGGCTCATGCTTTCATTGCTCCCTTGATCACATCTGCCAGACGATGCACACCCTCGACCAGGCGTTCGTCCGTCGCATTGGAATAGTTGAGACGCATGCAGTTCTTCACTGCGCCGGAGGGATAGAAGCCGTCACCAGGTACAAAGGCAACCTTCTTCTCCAGGGCAATCGGCGCGATGTCACGGGTGTTGATGTAAGCCGGCAGCTCACACCAGGTGAACAGACCGCCGTCAGGATCAGTGAACCGGCACTCTTCCGGGAAGGTCTCACGCATGGTGTTGATCATCAGCTCACAGCGATGCTTATAGACCGGAAGGATCTTCGCAACATGGTCATCGATGTCAAACATCTCCAGATACTTTGAAATTGCCATGGCGTTGATGGTCGCCGTCTGCAGCACCGCTGCCTGGGCGATCAAATTGACCTTGCCGATAATCTGCTCACTTGCGGCAATCCAGCCGATGCGCATCCCGGGAGAGAGGATCTTCGAGAAGGTTCCGAAGTACATGATCAGTTCTTTCGGATCCATGCTCTTGAGCGCGGGAAGATACTCACCCTTAAAGCGGAGGTCGCCATAGGGGTTGTCCTCAATGGCAGGGATCTCATACTTGTTGATGATGTCCATGAACTGCTTCCTGCGCTCCAGCGGCCAAGTGCGTCCGCTGGGGTTCTGGAAATCCGGGATGATATAGATGAACTTCACATTCTCGGTGGTGGCGAGAATCCGGTCCAGTTCTTCCATGATCATGCCGTTTTCATCCGTCGGAACCTCGACGAACTTCGGCTGGTACTGACGGAAGGCATTGATCGCGCCGAGATAGCTCGGGCTTTCGAGCACGACGACGTCGCCGGGATTCAGAAACAGCTTGCCGATGAAGTCCAGGCCCTGCTGGCTTCCGGCGGTCAGGATGATCTTGGCCGGGTCAATCGTGACATTGTTCTTTTTCAGCATGCGCTCGGAAATCTGCTTCCTCAGCGGAGCCCAGCCGTCGGTCGCACCATACTGCAGCGCGATCGGGCCCGCTTCGTCCAGCACGGCGTCATAGGCTTTTTTGATATCCTCGACCGGGAACAGCTCAGGCGCCGGCAGGCCGCCCGCGAAGGAAATAATCTCTGGCTTGGATGCAACCGCAAGCAGCTGACGAATGTCGGAAGCTTTGATGCCGCCCATTCTTTCCGCAAAACTAACCATCTGAACAACCTCCTGTAATCATGTTTTCGTCATACTGTGGACACTTCCCACAATATTCCTGTTTATACTATATCACAATTCCCGACCCGTGTAAAGCACAATGCACAGCGTCTCTCGCTGTGCATTCCGTGTTTTCTGTTCATTCTGCCGGGGAGGCATTCTTCTCGTATTCGCCGTAACTGGGGTAATAACTGGGGGAATTCGGCGGAAACATTCTGTCATTTTTTCAGCAGTTCCAGAATCTCCTCGACGGTCTTGCCGCTGGCCGCGATGGCGGCGTCAATCTTTTCCTTATCCTCTTTGGCTTTACATCACAGTCTGATGTTCATTTTCCTCATGAAATAGAACAAGTTCTCACACTGTATATCAAAATGCTCTGCGACATCAGGGATCTTGGCATTTCTGCTCGGATGCCCCGGTGTAATTGGCCCCGAACTTTTTTCATCAGTAATAATCACTGCATTCGTTTCAATTGCTGCCGCAATCAGCCAAGGGTCTGCTACCTGCATATTGGCCCATGAGCGCAAAGCCGCCTCTTGATAACGGCCCGACTCCTGCAAATAGTTCAATACTTCGCTATATCTTTGAATGATTTCCTGCGTTTTCACTGATGTAACACACAGGTCATTGATCGATTTCAGCCAATCCGAAAGATCATCTTCCAATCTTGTAAGCTCCGAAACCACAACATCCAGAAGAATAACTTCCTCGCATTTCAGGGCCTTTTCCATCTGATTCCAAAAGCTTCCGGCAAGGTCAAAGGGGTAATACTGTCTAAAGGGCGTAATAAGCGCACTCGAATCCACAATATACTTATCCAACTTCATACCCTCCGACAGCTTCAGCCAGTGCAGCAAATGTTTTTCCTGTCGTATTTGTCATCAGATAAGCGTCTCGATATTGCGTTTTTCCGTTTTCTGCACTGCTGCTCAAAGCTTTGACGAAATTAGGATCCCATCTGCTTCTCAGTGTGCTGTAGAAATCCCCTCCACTCCGCTGCGCGCCAGATTTCTGAGTCTCTCGAAAACGCTTTTCAAATAGGCGCACCAAACCTGCATATTCTTCTTTGGATAGTATATTACAGTCCAATCCTCTTCGCAGAAGCACAAAGCTGCTGCACACGAAGTATTTGTGGAGCTCTGCGATTCTTTCCTCTGTTGTTCCGGAAAGCTCGTTCCACCTTGCCATGAACAGCTGGCTCGGGACCAGGATTTCTGCCGCCACCGCATTACAGAATCGTTCCTCTTTGCCCTCCGGCATACTTGTTCCAAATTCATCATTATAAAAGGAGTTTTTTCCACGCCAGACATGAACGAGTTCATGAAGCAGAGAAAAGAGCCTGCCATTACTACTGTCAGCAGAATTGATAAAGATCAACGGTGCATAGGGATCGATCAACGTGAATGCCCTGAACTCATTTGTACTGAGTTTGCGATGGGTGTTGTTCCCGACAACACCATTCATCATCACCAGAATACCCAAGTCCATAATTTTGGCTCTTAAGGCCTTAAATGCGGCATCCGCATTGCGATAGATGCGAAACCAGTCCTCTCCAAGATTCAAGGCAGAACGAATATCGTCTGCGACAGTGTCTGTATCTTGCCTTTTTCCAGCACGCCCGACAAAAGGATTGGGCCCCATCCCGCTGTCCTGATTGTATTCTGCCATCCACTCCTGTGCAGTGGTCATTGTATCAAGTGTATCGAGCAGTTCTCGACTTGGCTTCACTACCGCCAGGCTGTCAATTGTCCGATAATCGACAATATCGCATTTTTCCACAGGTGGCTTTTTCAGGAAAAAGTATCCGAAAGGAACATGTGTCTTTTTGCCCAGATTTTCCAGCTGATAAAATGTTGGTTGCTGTTCTCCGGCTATCCAGCTATTAATCTGTTCAATCAACTCAGAATCTTTATGTTGTTCTTCCGCCAAACGCAGAACCCATCGAAGAATCTCCGGCTCCACGGTGATTCTGATCACGGACATTCAAACACCCCCTTTATCAATCATTATGCCTATTTAATATATATAGTATACTACTGATTCTTTTTGACGGTCAAGAGCCATTCTGATTGATGTGGCATGGGAACCTCAGCTTATAATCAAACTGTTTTGCAAAGATACAGCAAGAATATAACGGCAAGCCTGACGATCTACACAAATTTGAGATGCTCGATCCGGTGTGTCAGGAGAACCGGTCCCTCTGACACGCGCCGAACTATCCTCCATGTAATTTTTGCGGCATCCGCATTTTTTCACGTATATCGATTATTTGGAAATAAGGCTTTCATCCAGAAGGAAATCCTCGATGCCAACATACTGAATGCCGTTTTCATCCCGCCATGGTTTCACATAGTCTTTGACAACTACGATTTTCTTGAAGGAATCAGGTATTCTGATCAGGGAGGCAATCTCTTGTTCCTTCTTTTCAGGATCATCGACAGACAGCGCAGATTGAATATAATAACGTTCATCGCCTCTGTTGACCACAAAGTCAACTTCCAGCTGTTTGCGGATCTTCTTTCCTGACTCATCCCTGACATTCTGTTCGATCACACCCACGTCCACATCGAAGCCTCTGCGAATAAGATCGTTGTACAGGACATTCTCCATCAGATGCGTCTCTTCCAATTGTCTGAATCCGAGCCTTGCGTTTCGTAAGCCGGGATCGGAATAATAGTACTTGACAGGAGTCCTGATATATTTCCGTCCCTTCACATCGTACCGCTCTGCTTTCTGAATCAGAAACGCCTCCATAAAAAATCCGATGTATTTGTCTATCGTATCCGGCGCAATTCGGACCTGTCGTTCACTTGCAAACGTGTTCGACAGTCTGCTCGGATTGGTCAGAGAACCGATACCCGAAGCCAGCACATTCAGAAGGATTTCCAGAACTTCCGCATCATGATTCACCTGATGGCGCTCCAGGACGTCCTTTAGATAAGTGCGGCTGAAAAGGTCCCGCAGATAGCGGCTTTTCTCCTCATGGGACTCCATTTCCCAAACCAAGGGCATACCGCCGTAGGTGTAGTAGTCACGCCATGCTCCACGCTTATCTCCCTCATAATGCTCATAGACTTCCGCGAAGGACAGCGGATTGACGCGAATCTCATCACCCCTGTCACGGAACTGAGTGAGGATATCTGAGGAAAGCATCTTTGAGTTGCTTCCCGTTACATAGATATCGGCATTTGGAATCTTCATGAGTCCAAGCACCACATCGATAAAGGTGATCTTCTCATTCGGATCATCCACATATGGATTCCGGATTTCGTTCACAAACTGGATTTCATCAATAAACACATAATAGCGTTTATTCTTATCCGGCATCCGCTCCTTCACGACCTTGTTCAGCTCAAAGGGGTTGCGATATTTTGCATTATCGATCTCGTCCAGAGCAAGTCCTACGATCTGATCCTCTCCGACGCCGTTATCCAGAAGGTACTGACGATAAAGAGTAAACAGGAGGTAGGACTTCCCGCTCCGTCTGAGACCCGTTATGACTTTGATACGTCCATTGTCCTTTTTGCGGATCAGCTGATCCATATATTGCTTTCTGGCATACTGCATCGAACTATCCTCCATGAAATTTTTGCGGCATCCGCATTTTTTTCACGAGACTATTATACCACCGGACTTGTGAACATAGCAAGTCATTTATCTGTGAACTCACATATGTTCAAAAATTTGGGATAATCTGCAGAGCTTCAGGATTATGAAAGCCGGAGGCTGTTTCGCCCCCGGCTCACTTTTTCAGCAGTTCCAGAATCTCCTCAACGGTCTTGCCGCTGGCCGCGATGGCGGCGTCGATCTTTTCCCGATCCTCTTTGGCCTTCTTCTCGGCGGCGATCTTCGCCTCTTTCTCTCTCGCCTTCTCCAGCACCCGGAGTTCTTTTTTCTTCGCCTTCAGCGCGGCATTCAGCTCTTCGATCTCCTGCTCGACAGCGGCGATCCGCTCATCAACGGGAGCGGTGACGGTGACTTTATTCTTCGATCCTTTTGGACGCGGCATATGATGAACCTCCTGTAAAAGAAAGATGATGGAACCATTTTAGCAGATGAAATCCAGCGCCGCAAGAGGCATTTATCGCGCCAAAAACTTTAGATTTTTCCCACTGCTGACTTTAGATTTTTTCCGCCTGTTGACTTTAGATTTTTCCTATCTGGATCTGCGAAAAGACAAAAATGCCAGAAACGCTGTTTTTTATCTTGGTGATATCTCCATGGTAATTAACGGCACGTCTTACGTCTCCTGGCGTAACTGGGGAGAATATCTTTCTTAATGCCGCATGTGCCAGGAGAACCGTCCTGACACAATACTGCTGAAAATTTTGCTCATATTTATAAATAGTTTTCAGCAGTACTGAAAACTTTGCTTGACTTCTTCAATAGTTTTCAGTACAATGGGTTCATCCAGAAAAGGAGTGCTTTATCATGATTATCCGAAACCATTACATTGATCAGATGCGTCCCTTCTTTGAAAGCGACCTCATCAAAGTAATCACGGGCATTCGCCGCTGCGGGAAGTCCGTTATTATGTCTCAGATTGCCGATGAGTATCGTTCTGCGGGCAAGCCTGTTCTGTTCATAAACTTTGAATCGATAGAGTTCTCCTCATCCATTCCTGATGCTCCGGCGCTGGTTGCCTTTGTAAAGGAGAGGCTTTCCGAGACCGAGAAGCTCTATGTCTTTCTGGATGAGGTGCAGCTCGTCAAGGACTGGAATATAGCCTGTCGTTCACTCAGGCTGGAGAATCTGTCGCTTTTTATCACCGGGAGCAACTCCAAACTTCTTTCAAAAGAATTTACCAAGGAACTCAGCGGGCGTTATGTTTCCTTCGGTGTTCGCCCCTTTGTTTACAAGGAAATTGCAGAGTACGCCGCACAGCTTGGCAAGAGTTACCCCATTTCAGATTACCTTGTCTACGGAGGCTTTCCAAAAGTGATCGAGCTGCCGGATAAAGAATCGGTCACCCAGTACCTGAACGATCTGAATCAGACAATCATCATCAACGACATTATGAACAGATACCGAATCAAGAAGACAGAGCTGTTCAAACGCCTGGTCAATTACGTCCTCAT
>Ga0256405_10005426_pt1 | contig 22015 bp, 18 predicted proteins | sample RumenRJG_02DNA_FD_189096 | JGI IMG/M metagenome (GOLD analysis project Ga0256405, IMG submission 189096) | Bovine rumen microbial communities from Lethbridge, Alberta, Canada - RJG_02 | ecosystem: Host-associated > Mammals > Digestive system > Stomach > Rumen | place: Canada: Alberta... | reverse complement strand
AAAAAAGGCAATGCTATACTGGGCGCTTCAATACAACGTAAACGTGGAGATTTTGTATCCCGACTCTCTTCGAGAGGAGCTGAAATCCACTCTCGAGGCATTGCTCAAAATCTACAATAAAAAACCGAAAAAATAGTTTACACGCAAGTTTTGCAAAGATAAACAGCGTATTTTGAAAAATATTTACCTCAAAAGGAGAATATATGAACACGATCAAAATCAAAGATTTGCCTTATGAAAGGATTGACGTCAAACTTATAGAAGACGCCACGGAAAAGTTTTTGCAAGCAGAAAAGAACGCAAAGTCGGTCGACGATATTCTTGTCGCTCGCGATGAGTTTTTCAAAGCGTCAAGACACTTTGAAACGATGTTGAGCCTCGCATATACGAGATATACTTTAAACACATACGACGAGTTTTACGTCAAAGAGCAAGAGTATTACGATGAAGCGATGCCCGTGTTTGGAATGTGTATGTCAAAACTCGCGAACTGCCTGCTTTCAAGTCGTTTCAAAGAGGAACTCAAAAAACGTCTCCCCGAGACTATCTTCCCGGGGCTCGAACTTGCGGCGAAATGCCATAGCCCCGAAACAGTCGAGGACGAGCAAGAGGAAAACGCTATCGTCACGGAGTATTCTCAACTCATGTCTCAACTGACTACCGATTGGAACGGCGAAAAGAAAACGATAAGTTTTATTCGCGGATTCTTCGAGTCTCCCGACAGAGAAACAAGAAAAAAGGCGGCAAACGCAATCGGGCGCGCGCTCGAGAGCGTGTCGGACAAACTCGACGATATTTACGATAGACTCGTAAAAGTCCGCACGAGAATCGCAAAGAAACTCGGATTCAAAGACTTTGTCGAACTCGGCTATTGCCGTATGGGGCGCATCGACTACAATCGCGAAATGGTTGCGACGTTTAGAGAAAACGTCCTTCGCGACCTCGTCCCCGTCGTCTGCAAATTCAAAGAGGAGACAAAGAAGGCTCTCGGCATTGACAAGTTTATGTTCTATGACGACGGCGTAATCCCCGGCGGAAATCCCGTGCAAAAGGTGGACGCCGAAGGCATACTAAACGCCGCGCGCGATATGTACGACGATATGCACCCGGAGGCAAGTCGTCTCATGCGTCAAATGCTCTCCGTAGACGCAATCGATCCGCTCCCGAGAGACGGCAAGTGGGGTGGCGGCTATGCGACGACCTTCCCCGACTTCCATCAAACGTTTATCCTCGGCAACTTCACGGGATCGAGCGATGATATTGACCTCGTCACGCACGAGTTCGGACATACGTTTGCGATGAATTTTGCTTTTGACCATGACGAAGAGGCGGGTATCGGCTCGAGCGAGACCGCGGAGACGCACAGCATGAGCATGGAATTCTTTGCTTGGAAATATATGGACAAATTCTTCGACGACGTCAAAGGCTACAAACTCAAACACCTCGGCGGTTGCCTCTCGTTCATTCCGTACGGAGTCATCGTGGACGAATTTCAACACATCGTCTACGAACACCCCGAACTCACCCCCGCCGAAAGAAACGAGGCGTATCTCGAACTTGAAAAGAAATACCGCCCATACCTCTCGTTTGACGGCATCGAATATCTCGAAAAAGGCACGAGATGGCAATATCAAATGCACATCTATGAGAGCCCGTTCTACTACATCGACTACTGCCTCGCGCAAGTCGTCGCGCTCGAGTTTCTCGCCGAGTCTCAAAAGGACTACGACGACGCTTTCAACAGATACGTCGAACATTGCAAGCGCGGAGGACTCTTTGCGTTCAATCACTTGGTCAAACTCGCCGGGCTCAAGTCTCCGTTTGAAGACGGTGCCCTAAAAGAGATTGCCGCAACGAGCATAAAACTCTTGAACGAACTGAAGAATTAAGCGAAACCAAAAACAAAGCCCGTCCGCTTGGACGGGCTTTTGATTTCGGCGTTTAAACGGCGTTTTATATTTTGCTTTGCGCGTCAAAATCAAATCGCGCGATTCTTGTCGCAAGAGTTATTGCTTTGCGATATTTTCAAACCACTCTTTCACGAGGGCGTTGTTTTCTTTGGACGCTTTGCTCTTCCAGTTGAGGCTGAAACAATGATTGTCGCTTGACTTCGTGGAAAAATAACTCTCGTATTTCACTCCGAGTTCGTCAAGGCGTTTCATAAACGCTTCCGTCTGTCCCGGGCACACGATATCTTTCTTTGAATACGTCAAGAAGCATGGCGGAAAATCACCTTTTATGACGTCCGTAATGCTCCAAAACTCTTTCGGTTCGACGGAAAAACTGTCCTTGAACTTTGTGCCAAGCACCTCTTTCGTCAAAATCTTGACGATAAACTTCGTAAATCCCTTCTCAAGCATTTGATTGAAGTCAAAAAGCGCGCAGTTCAACCAAGCGTGAGAAAACTTGAGATTGGTGTCTACGCCAAACTTTGCCTGCAACTCCTTGTCGCAAGTGAGCGCGACGGTCATCGCGGCAAGATAGCCGCCCGCGCTGTCTCCGCCCATAACCACGCGAGAAAGGTCAAATCCGTATTCGTCCGCGCTTCTTTCAATCCAATTGAGCGCGGCGGACACCTGTTTCAACTGCTCGAACAAGTGCGCCTTTGGCGCAAGCACATATTCGACCATAACGACGGCAAAACCCGTTTGTGCAATCCACTTTGCAAGACCGCGCGAATAGTATTTGCCACCCGCGACGAAACTCCCCCCGTGAGTGTACAAAAGCACGGGAAGTTTTTCCGCCCTATCTTTCGGCGTCCAAACGTCGACTTTGCAGTCCTTGAAGTTTTCATCGTAAACGACGTCCTTTTTGCACTCGACTTCCACGCCTGAAAAGACGTTTTTCGGCTCGTTTTGCGTTTTGTCGGTCATCTTGTACATAAGACCGTACGCGCTCTTTAACAGTGACATAATTCTCTCCTTTTTGCACGAATGCAATCAAAAATCGTTTTCATCAAAGTTTTCTTCGTCAAAATCCTCGTCATCGAAGTCGAAGTCCTCATCGAAGTCCTCAAAATCCTCGTCTTCGTCAAAGTCGTCTTCGACTTTTGGATTATATATGTCGGGTATAACCTTTGGATTTTTGAACAGCGCTTCGATAAATCCGTCTCCGATTTGGTCGCGGTATCTCATATAAAAGTCGATTCCGCTCTTAAGATTTTTGGTGATGAGAAGCATCTCGGCTTTTGAATACGCCTCGCACCTGCCCTCTGTAAAATCTCTTATCATATAGCGTATGACGAAATGCGTAGGCGTTTTGAAGACGATGATTCTTCCGCCGATTTTGTGTTCTATATCTCCGTAGAGCGGCAACTCTTCCGGGTATTCGTCATAGTTTTCCGCCCTTGTCCAAAGCGCGTTCATAAGACGAGGCTCTTCAAGTTCAAAACGCTTGTTTAAGTCTTCAAAAAACTCTCCTGTCTCGTCCTCTTCGCTTACGACCTCTATGACCTTTTGGATCCGCTCCTTTTCGCACGGCAAGGCGCCTTCGGCAAAGTAGGACACGTCCGTGACGATTGCCCTCTTCGTTTCTTTGCCACCGCCGACGCCGACAAGCACGACGCTTCCTATCTTCAAATCGTCTTCGCAAGCATAGGTGTATTCCTTGCCAAACGGCTTAAATCTTACGAGTGCGTATTTTTGCCTTCCCATACGAATGATTTTAGCACACGCTTAAACAATATTCAATACAAAAAAAACAAAAGCGCGGATTCCCGCGCTTTTCGTCAATGTTTTTCGAGCCAAACTTTCATACACTCAAACACTTCGTCGTCCACGCCGTGCTCGAGTTTGCAAGCGGCGTCGTGAATTTTGTCACTCGGCACCCCCATAATCTTTAGGAGTTCGACGAAAGTCGTGTACCGCTCGTAGATTTTTTCCGCGTGTTTATATCCGTCGGGAGTCAAATGCACGTGGTTGTCCGAGTCTATCACTAAATCGCCATCCGCCGCCAAAGTTTTGAGCATATTCGTCACGCTCGGCTTTGAAAAACCGAGTTCCAAAGCGATGTCGATGTTGTGAACGTCGCCATTTCTTTTTGAGAGAAGATATATCGTCTTCAAATACATTTCTCGGCTTTCTGTGGTGTTTTTCATAATCTGCTCCAACCCCGTTGATTTCTTGTATTATAACATTGATTTTTGCAAATATCAATACTATTTTTCTTTCAGTTGTCGAATACTTCCGACACTTTTTCGAGGAGTTTTCGGATCTCGAGGTGTTGAGGACAAACCTTTTCGCACTTTCCGCACTTTATGCAATCCGCCGCCTTGCCGTTGTTCTTGGTGATGGCGTTGTCATAATAATATTTCGTGTTCCAATTGTGAAACTTTTCATGCGCGTTCAGCGCGGCAAACATAGACGGGATGAGAATATCCTTCGGGCAGTGATTTTCTTCAATGCAATATCTGCACGACGTGCAAGGGATGAGTTCGAGCGCATTGAAAATTCCGCGAACCTTTTTCACCGCCTCCATTTCGGCGTCGTCTAAAGGCTTGAAGTCCTTCATCGCAGAAAGATTGTCTTGCATTTGCGCCATATTGCTCATGCCGGAAAGCACCATTGCCATACTGTCAAAACTTGCGGCGAAACGAACGGCATAACTTGCGTTGCTTCCCCCATTCAAATCCCTGAAAATCTTGTCCGCTTCCGCAGGCAGATTGACGAGACTACCGCCCTTTACAGGCTCCATAACGATGACGGGCTTGCCATGTTTTACGCACACGTCGTACACCTTTTTGCTCTCCACCGACTCGTCGTCGTAGTCGACGTAGTTGAACTGGATTTGCACGATTTCAATCTCGGGATGTTCTAAGAGTATCATATCGAGCACTTCGGCTTTGTCGTGAAAGGACAACCCAAGATGCCTGATTTTGCCTTCCTTTTTCAAATCGTAAGCGATTTCATAAGCGTGCAAGCGTTTAAACTTTTGATAGTTCGTTCTGTTTTGCGCGTGCATAAGGTAGAAGTCAAAATATTCAACTCCGCAGGCTTTAAGTTGACTCTCAAAAAACGGGCGTATGTCCTCCTCTTTTGCAAAATACGGCTCCGTGAGTTTGTTCGTCAAAAGGAACTTGTCACGCGGAATACGCTTTGACACGCACTCTTTAATCGCCGTCTCGCTCTTGCCGTTGATATAGCCGTGCGCCGTGTCAAAATAGTTGAATCCCGCCGCCACGAAAGCGTCCGCCATTTTGCAAAACTCTTCCTTGTCGACTTCGCCGTCCTTCATCGGAAGGCGCATACAGCCAAAACCGAAATTGCCGTTTATCTCTTCAAAAAACTTATTCTTTTGCATATTTCCTCCAAAGATTCGATTCGCATGAACATTTTAACTCAAAACCATAGATTTCACAACCGATTATTCCGTGCGAAGCGCAACGACAGGATCTTTCTTCGCCGCAATCGCGGACGGAATAAGACCGCTGACGATCGTCGTTGCAAACGAAAATACGATGAGCAACAGCGCTTGCCACCAAGACGGCACGAGAAGATCTTTGATGCCGAGCGTGGCGTAAATGATCGCGTTGGCGGGGAACTGGAGTATAAGCCCTATAAGCACGCCGAACACGCCTGACGCTATGCCGATGAGGAAGGTCTCCGCGATAAACAATCCCGCGATATTTCCCTTGCCTGCGCCGAGCGCGCGAAGCACGCCTATCTCTTTCGTTCTGTCTTGCACGGAGATGTAGAGTATGATTGCCACGAGAATCATCGCAACGACGACCGCAAGCACCGCAACCGCGACGAGCACGTACGTTATCGTGTTGATCATCTGCTTCATCGACGATGAAATCTCGCTCAGTTCGTCGGTGTACGTGACCGTGTAGTCAACCGGCGACTCGTAGAGCGACGGCGTTGATTTGACGTAAGCGTTAAACTCCTCTATCATGCCGACGATCTTGTTTTTGTTCTCGATTGACGACGGATAAAAGTAGAACGCTCTCGGGCGTTTCAAGTCCATAATCTGCATGTCTTTCGTCCATTGCGAATAGTCGGACGTCGACATACTCTCACCGCTCACGACGTTTTTAAGTTTTGCGGTCGAAGCCTTTGCAAGTGCCGTTTGCTCTTCAAGCGGCAGATCCGAGACGGCGAGGTTTTCCTCTTCCATCTTTGCGGCGATCCTTTGCGCTTCGGCAAGCACGGCAAGATACGTCGCATATTCGGTCTGTTGCGCCTGAACGATTGCCGAAGAGTTCGTGGAGTTTATGACGTACTCCGCAAGTGCTTGGGTGTATCCGATCGTTCCGCCGATACAGCCCGCGGTGTAGCCTTCTTTAAGCCTCACGATTGCGGATACGTGAAGCGGTATCGACTTCTCTTCGATCCTCGCTTGAGAGTCGTCGTATTTGAAAAGCCCCGTGCCTTCGTCATACTCGTAGTAGTCCGTCGGCACCATAAGCGCGTACTCGCTCGTCATAAATTCATCGAAACTATATTCCATCTTCAACTCTTCCGTGCTGCCTTGAATAAAAGCGACGAAGAGATCGACGACGTCTATTTTGTTGAGGAAAAGGAGAGTATAATCGTAGATTTGATTGTATTCGTCAACGACGATGACAAGCCCGTTTCTGCCGTATTCCGTCGTATAATCCGGCCACTCTCCCGCCAGCACGTCGTATTGCGACGACAACACTCCCACATCGTCCACCATCATAGACCAACCCGACAGCGTGTCGACCATAGACTTGATTTGCGTTTTCGTGTCTTCCTCGATTCCGCCCATCATATCGCCGACGCCCTTCATCAAGATGTCTGACAGCGGATTGATTTGCTCGTAGCCGTCCTCTTCCGTCTTGTCGTAAATGAAGAGATTGAGTCCGTAGTCCTTGCGTACGGTGCCCCAACTTTCATCGTAATGCGTGTCAAGATAGTCCGAAAACTTGGATATATCGTTGTCGATTTTGAGTTTGTACTGCGCAGATTCCATATCGTCTACGGCGGCGAGAATCGACTTCTTGAGATATATGATTTGCTCTTCCGTAAACTTTTCTCTAAGCGTCGACTCTTCTGCAAAAAGTTCCATGGTCGCCGTAAGGTCAACGTTGTCCGCACGCAGTTTTTCACCGTCAAGCGAGGATCTTATCATCTCAAGCAAGTCGTTTGAAGAACTCCTCGTTTCAATCGGATATTTTGAGAGAGATTCGCTCTCGTAGTCCGCAATATACCTCGAAAACCCCGTGTTCATCGCAAGAATCAAAAATATGCAAATGATGCCGATGCTTCCCGCGATTATCGTCATCGCGGTTCTGCCCTTTTTGTGTATGAGGTTCAAAAAACTTTGCTTTATCGCCGCCCCCGCGCTCATGCGGGCTTTCTTATTTTTCCTGTTCGGTGTTTTTTCGGGGTCTTCGACCCGTTTACTATTATTGTCGTTGTATGAAACAGGATTTTCGTCGGCACTTTCGCCAACGTCACCAATACTCGCGCCTCCACTCGCAGTGGGGTCTTCGACCCTCTTGCTATTATTTTCGGTGGGGTCTTCGACCCTTTTACTATTATTTATATTGTCTGCACCAGTGTTTTCGTCTGTACTCGTACAAACGTCACCAATACTTGTGCCGCCGTTCACAACGGCGCCGTCCTTCATTGTGATGATTCTGTCTGCGTAGAGGTTGGCGAGTTCCGCGTTGTGGGTGACCATAATGACGAGTTTCGTCTTTGAAATCTCTTTCAAAAGGTCCATAATGACGACTGACGTTTCGCTGTCGATCGCGCCTGTCGGTTCGTCCGCAAGGATGATCTCGGGATTGCTCGCAAGCGCACGCGCGATAGCCACGCGTTGACATTGACCGCCGCTTAATTGGTTCGGGCGTTTTGACGTCTCCGCTTCGAGTCCGACCTTTTTGAGCATATCCGTCGCAATCTCTTTTCTTTCAACTCGCGAAACACCTGAGAGCGTGAGTGCCATCTCGACGTTTGCAAGCACCGACATGTGCGGAATGAGGTTGTACGACTGAAATACGAACCCGATGAAATGATTGCGGTAGGTGTTCCAATCCTTCTCGAGATAATTTTCGGTTGAGATACCGTCTATGACTATACTACCGCTCGTCATTCTGTCAAGCCCGCCTATTATGTTCATAAGCGTGGTTTTGCCGCAGCCGGATTGTCCGAGTATGCATACAAGTCCGCGGCGTTCGAACTCAAGGCTCACACCCTTCAAGGCGTGAACGACCGTATCGCCCGCAATATAGTCCTTTTTTACGTCCGTAAGTCTTAGCATAACGTCGTTTTTCAATGTCTGTTCGCTGTCCATAGAGACCTCCTCTTGCAAAGCAAGGAACGCTAAACTACTTTTATAATAACATCAATTATAAAAATGTAAAGAAAAAGTTTTTTCTTTGCTTTTATAGTAGATTTCAAAATATTCATTTCTCGTCATCAATCCGCTTGCGGATTGTGTTTTAAAAATGCTATAATCTCAAAAACAAATAAAAAGGTGGCACTATGGTCAACGAATTTTGCAAAAAACCTTTATGGCAATCCTCTCGCATGCTCGCGGACGTCGCAATGGGAAGGCGCCCCGCCGACCTCGTAATAAAAGGCGCGACTCTCGTCAACGTATGCACGAAGGAGTTGCTCGAGGACATAGACGTTGCCGTCGCGGAAGGCAGGATCGCAATGGTCGGCGACTGCAAGCATTGTATCGGCGAAGGCACGACCGTCGTGGAAGCAAAGGGCAAATATCTTGCGCCCGCGTTTATGGACGGACACATACACATCGAGTCGTCTATGCTTACGGCAAGCGAATATGCAAAAGCGGTCGTCGCGCACGGCACTGCGGCGATCTTTATGGACCCTCACGAAATCTGCAACGTCTTGGGACTTGACGGCGTAAAGTATATGCTCGAGGACGCGGCGAGGACTCCGCTCAAAGTCGTCCTCACTTCCCCGTCCTGCGTGCCTGCGGTCCCCGGGTTTGAAGACACGGGCGCGTCGGTAGGTCCTGAAGAAACGGCGGAAATGACGGCATGGAAAGAGTGCGCGGGGCTTGGCGAAATGATGAACTTTCCGGGTATCATATATTCGGATGAGCGCACGCACGCAATCGTCGGCGAGACGCTTAAAGCAGGCAAGATCGTCACGGGGCACTACTCCGTGCCGGACACGGGCGCAGGGCTCAACGCATATATCGCGTCCGGCGTTCGTTGTTGCCACGAGTCCACGAGAGAAGAAGACGCTCTCGCAAAAATGCGCCTCGGCATGTACGCTATGTTCCGCGAAGGCTCCGCTTGGCACGACCTTCAAGAAGTTGCGAAATCCGTGACAAAACACAAAATCGACTCGCGCTTTGCATGCCTTGTTTCAGACGACGCGCATCCTCACACGCTGAAAGAGCAAGGGCACCTCGACCATATCGTAAAGAAAGCCGTAGAATACGGCATCGATCCGATCGAGGCAATCCAAATGGTGACGATAAACGTCGCCGAGTGCTTCCAACTCGACCACGAACTCGGCTCTATCGCTCCGTCAAAGTGCGCGAATATGGTGCTTATAGACGACCTCAACTCCTGCCATGTGACGAAAGTTTGGATTGACGGCGATCTCGTTGCCGAAGACGGCAAAACTCTTGCCAAGTGGGAAGCGTACGAATATCCCGACAAAGCCACTCACTCCGTACACCTCGACCCGCTCTCTCTCAAAGATTTTGAAATCGCACACGCGGGAGAGCGCGCAAACGTCAGAGTCATCGAAGCAATCGGCGGCAAGACGAGTACTATCGAACGCTTTGCGACTCTTCCCGTCAAAGACGGCAAGGTGCAAGCGGACGCAAGTCAAGACGTTCTCAAAGCGTTTGTTTTTGAGCGTCATCACAAGACGGGAAAACGCGGATTCGGATTCTTGAAAGGTTTTGGCATAAAGTGCGGCGCACTTGCTCAAACGGTATCCCACGACGCGCACAATCTCCTCGTCGTCGGCACAAACGACCAAGATATGCTCCTCGCCGCCAACCGCCTTATTGAAATCGGCGGAGGCATGATTGCGGTGCAAAACGGCAAAATCCTCGGCGAAGTCCCGCTTGAAATCGCAGGACTTATGAGCGCAAAACCGCTTGACGAAATGGTGGCGCTCGTCTCCAATCTCGAAAAAGCGTGGGAAGATATGGGTTGCACGCTTCCGTCGCCTTTCATGACGATGTCGATCATTCCTCTTGCCTGCCTTCCCGAACTCAGACTTACGAACCGCGGACTCGTCGACTGCCGCACCTTTAAATTCGTCAACCCGATCGTCAACTGAACTTTTTTGACTTAAACGAAATTGATTAACCGCCAAAAAGCCTTCGCCGTGCGGAGGCTTTTGCATATCAAAAAACGGTACAATATATTTAAACGTGAATATCGCGTTTACCCTCATCTCGTTTGCGTCGCTCATCGCGCTCGTCGTCGTGTCTCCGGAGACGGCGTTTTCGACGATGATAAGCGGAGTGCGGTCGGCAATCCTTCTCATGCTCAAACTTGCCGCAATATACACGGTATGGCTCGGCGTTCTCAAAATGATGCAAAAGACGCGTATTGACAAGGCACTTTCAAAATTGCTTCGCCCCCTCATCAAAAGATTGTTCAAAGGCGAGAGCGACGATTGCTACGATATGATTTCCGTCAATCTCGCGTCTAATATGCTCGGAATGGGCGGTGCGGCAACTCCCGCGGGCATCAAAGCGATAGGCTCCATGCAAGCGACGGGAGACAAAGCCACCGACAACATGATACTCCTCGTCGTCATCAACGCAACGTCGATTCAACTCGTGCCCGCAACGGTAATCTCGATTCGCGCGGCGGCAGGCAGCGAGTCTTCGGCAAGCATATTTTTGCCTACGCTTATAGCGACTTTCGTCTCAACTTTTGCAGGCGTTTTGATATGCAAAGTTCTCTCTCTCAAATCCGACAAGTCCCCACAAAATATTTCAAAATCAAATGTTTATCAGACCAAAAACAGAATATTAAAGCCTTATTTTGCAAAAACAAAGCGCAAAAAGGCGGGTGCAAAGTCAAAGTGAGCGCATACCTTCTTCCCATTCTTGTCATACTCTTGATCGTCGTCTGCGTCCTAAAAAGAGTCAAGGTGTACGACTGTTTTTTGGACGGCGCAAAAGACTCGCTCTCACTTATCAAAACCATATTTCCATACATCGCCACAATCTTCATCGGAGTAGAACTCTTCTCGGCAAGCGGGCTTTCAAGTATGCTCGCGAACGTCCTTTCAAAGCCCTTGTCCTTCATCGGCATACCAAGCGAGATCGTAGAACTCATATTGCTCGTTCCGCTGTCGGGCAACGGCACGATTGCGCTGCTTGAAAAGATTATCGCAAGTTGCGGCGTCGATTCATATCCCGCTCGTTGCGCCGCTTGTATCGCAGGCGGAACGGAGACGGTTTTCTACATCTCGGCTGTTTATTTTTCCGCGTCTAAAATCAAGCGACTCCGCTACGCCATCCCCGTTTCGATATTTTGCACCTTGCTCGGCACGGTGGTTGCCTGTCTGCTCTGTCGCTTTATGTAAAAATCCCCCGAAAGTTCGGAGGATTTTTGCCCTATGTTTTTTTCTACTGATTTAACTTAGGTGTTGTCTGTTGAGGTCAACGAACTCTTGCATATTCTTTTTGATGAGTTCAAAAAAGCCTTCCACGACTTTTTTGTCCTCGTCGTTCCCTCGAATTGCAATCGTCATCGTCATAACGCCCTTTACGGTTGTGAGAGCAAGTTGCATATACGGTTTAAACTTGACCGCTCCCGTCATAAAGCCGTCCACGAGGTTTGCGTCGCCGAGTTTTAAGAGCGCGTCGTTCAAAAGCCCTATATTCGACATACCGATGAGCGGATTCATATATCCTATCTTGATTGCCGTTTCGCTGATGATATACGGAAAAACGGCGTAGGCAAGTTTGAGAAGCGGAAGCGAATAGAGCCCGATATATTTGTCGTCCTTTGACTTTCTCACAGAGCGAAGCACCTCGATGAGCGTATCGTTGATTGTCTCGCCTTTTCGTTCCACGCTGCACACCATAAAGCCTGTGTGATTGGTGAGACCCGTGTTTGCACCGCCCTCTTCAATATGCCTGCGGAGGTCCACCATACACGGGATAGACAACCTTTCGTTTTCGTCGAACATACCGACGTCGTAAAGCGCGCGGATGTAGAACGCAAGCATAAGGTCGTTGACTGTGACGTCAAGTTTTTTGCCGATAGTTTTGAAGTCGTCGAAGAGTTCCTTCTCCACCTTGCACTTGCAAATCATAGTATGGTCGTCTTTAGATGGAGGCGTAAGCGGAAAATAGTGTTCGTCTTTGACCGCGCTGATATTCTTGTAAAGGCTCTTTGCTACTTCCTTTTCTTCTTCGGTGAGATTCGAATACACTTCGTCAAGCGCACGGCTGCCCGTCTTTATGGAAAATCCGCGCTCACCTGAAATCTGCTTATTATAGTTTTCGGCAAGTTTCTTCATAAAATACTTGAAGTCTCCGCCGTCCATGCACATGTGGTTGACAATCATCGCGACAGCCCAACGCTTGCCGTCCGAAAAAATCGCAAACTTATATTGAACGTTGCTGTCAATCGGAATCGTCTTTGTGATAAAATCGTCAATCGACGCGTCCAAATCTTCGCACTCGAGATTGACGGTCACAATATCGCCTATCGTGTAGTCCTCGACCACCCAATACGGTTCGACGGCGTTGGCTCTAAACGACGAATGCAAAATAGGCGTTTTTTCCGTTGTCCAAAGCAACACGTTTTTCATGGCGTCAACGTCAATCGGCGCGTCGTAGATTTGAACGCAATGCACCATTCTGTCATAAAAATCGCGGAACAAATATTGCATTTTGTCCCAGATTTCAGCCTTCAATATCTTTGGCATAACCGCCTCCATTATTTCAAAATCACAATTTAAACTGCGACTTTAAAACGATAAACTCTCGTTTTTGCAAACCGAGCCCCGTTCGTCTTACCACTCCGTCCAATATTTTTCGTCGGTCTTGACGAATTTGTCATCGCGTTTTTGCTTCTCCGCCTTGTCTTTCTTTCTGTTGTGAATCGCGGTGAAAACGATTGCCTCGACAAGCCCTGCAATCGGTCCGAGCACACACAAAATCCACCCCGGATGCCATACCGTTTTGATGAGAATGCCAAGCGTGACGTACAACATAACCGCAAAAATCTCAACAAAAATCGGCAGTTCAACCCACTTGATTTTGCTGTTCGTGAAGAATGCGATTGCCGTGTCAACGCCCGCGATCAATGCGACCATCGCGAGGAACGTAAGCCAACTGCCCTCGAGCGAAAACACGATTTGCAAAAGCAAAAATACGAAGACGCCCAGCAAGACTTCGGCGAGTGCGACGAACAGCCTAAGCACTAAATAACGCTTTTTTGCAACCGCTTTGACAGACGCGAGCGCAAAAATTACGCAAAGCCCCAAGAAGAGTCCGCCCACCATAATGAGCCACGTCGGATGCCAAACGTGAGTGAGCGCGCCGATGAGAACGTACGTAAGGCTCAAAATCACCACGACCGCGACCGCGACGATCGCACCGAGCAAAATTTGTCTCTTTGCCGAGCCGACTTTGATTTCTCTCGCTTCAAATTCTTTGAGTTTGTCCGCAAAATCCTCATAGTCTTCAAGCACGGTGTCGACGATGAGATCCTCGTCCGTCATACCTTTTATGCGGAGTTCTTGCGCCCTGTCAAGCATCGCCTTTAAGGTCTGCTTGCGGTATTCCATAGCCGCTTTTGTCGGGGATATGGCTTTGAACTCACTTTCCAAAAACGCCTTAAATTTGTCTTCCATGGTCTTCTCCTTTTTGTCACTTATGATTGTATTATAAAAAAGAATATGGCATTTTTCAATAGGGAATTAAAAATATTGGCGTCAAAAAAATAGAAAAATATCAAAAATTATATTATAAAAAACAAATTTGACAAAATGTATAGTTTCTATTTATATAAAAAAACCTCGGCAAGCCGAGGCTCTTCGTTTGATATTCACAGCACGCTTTCAACGACCTTTGCGACCTTGACGATTTCGTCCTTGATTTTTTCAAATCTATCGAAAACAGGACTGTCTATGTCAAGCACTCCGACAATCACTCCGCCCTTTTTGAGCGGCACGACGATTTCGGAATTGGACGCGCTGTCGCAAGCGACGTGCCCTTCAAATTCGTGTACGTTTGGGACGACTTGCACCGCGTCTTTTGCAACCGCCGTTCCGCATACTCCTTTGCCGATTTTCAGGCGAACGCACGCGGGCTTGCCTTGAAAAGGTCCAAGCACCAATTCTCCGTCTTTGACGAAATAAAATCCCGCCCAATTCACGTCGTCGAGTTGGTCGAATAGAAGCGCGGACACGTTCGCAAGATTTGCGATAACGTCACGCTCTCCTTCCACGAGGCTTTCCGCCATTTTTGCAAGTTTTGATACGTCTTTCATATTGCGTCCTAACTTATATTATTTCCATCATTCAAAACCGCACACTTCACACACTTCGCGCACTTCGTGTGGTTTGTATTCGTGTGCTTTGTAATCTATCCGTGCAGTTTGCAAAACTGCACACTTCGTGTGGGTTTGTTTATTCCGCAACTCCTAACTCAAAAACTGCTCAGAATGGATGAGATGCTAGGAAGGACGCTTTGAGCGAAAGCCAAGTGTACATAGACGTACACGGTGCTTGAGAGCAAAGTGTGCTGACAACGCAGGTCGCCATTCTGTGCGGTTTTTCAAAAATTGGTGAATATATGACAATAACCGGTTGGATTCTTCACCAAATACTTTTGGTGATACTCTTCCGCTCTCCAAAAGTTGACGAGAGGTCTCACCTCAACCGCGGATTTTTTGCCGCTTTCCTTTTCGAGTGTGGCGATGAGTTCTTTTGCGATCTCGCCGTCCTCTGCGTCCACGAAGTAGACGCCCGTGCGATATTGCTCACCCTCGTCTTCGCCCTGCTTGTTGACTGAAAACGGGTCTATAACTTGCAAAAAGCGAGAGATGAGTGCCTTCGTCGTCAAAACGCTCTCGTCGAACTCAATTTTGACGGTTTCGGCATAACCCGTCTCTCCTGTCTTGACCTGCTTATACGTCGGGTTGTCGATTCTTCCGTTGGCATAGCCGACTTCCGTAGCGACAACGCCCTTCGCGCTGTCCACGAACCTCTGCATCCCCCAGAAGCATCCCCCCGCCAGATAAATCGTCTTCATAATGCTTATTTGATTGCGTCGAGAGCGGATTTTAAGTAGTCTTCGGCGTTCAAAGTTTCGACTTCGCCGGCGTCGACTGCCTTGGCGATTTCTGCGTCCATTGGCATACGCCCGAGGACCTTGAGGTCAAAGTCTTTTGCGACTTCGTTCAACTTGCTCGTGCCGAAGAGGTTGATTTCTCTGCCGCAGTCGGGGCATTTGATATAACTCATATTTTCGACGACGCCGAAGATCTTGACGTTCATCTTGTTTGCCATCTTGACCGCCTTTTCGACGATCATAGACACGAGTTCTTGCGGAGACGTGACGATGACGATCCCATCGAGTTTGATAGACTGAAAGACTGTGAGCGGAACGTCGCCCGTTCCCGGAGGCATATCCACAAACATATAGTCTACGTTGTCCCAGCATACGTCCGTCCAGAACTGTTTGACCATGCCCGCGATGACGGGACCGCGCCAAATGACAGGGTCTGTTTCGTTGTCAAGAAGAAGGTTTGACGACATCACTTTGACGCCGAGGCGGGAGATCGCCGGATAGAGTCCGTTTTCGTCCCCTTGAACTCCGCCATAGATACCGAACGCCTTTGGAATGGACGGACCCGTAATGTCCGCGTCCAAAATTGCAACGTCTTTGCCCCTCTTCGCCATACCAACGGCAAGAAGCGAGGTGACGAGGGATTTGCCGACGCCTCCCTTTCCGCTTACAACGCCAATGACTTTCTTGACGGAAGAATACTCGTTTTGCTTTTCAAATGTGATACGGCTTGCGCAATCTTGTCCGCAAGAACCGCAATCGTGTGTGCAATCGCTCATAATTGCTCCTTTTGAATGTTTTTTATCTTTAATATGATAACACAAAAACGAAGTTTTCAAAATACTTTATGTATAAATTCTTCGAGTTTTTGCAATAATCATAAAAACGAAAAGGAGAAACAATATGAAACTTTTGGAAAGCAAAACAATTCACAACCTCGCACGCTCCTTTGCGGGCGAAACACAAGCCTCAACGCGCTACAAATTCATCGAATACGGCGCAAGAAACGAAGGCTTCAACTACCTCGCCGAAGTCATCGACAAGATAGCCTTCAACGAGTTCAACCACGGCAGGATGTTCTACACCTACATTCAAGAGGCAAGCCCGAAACTCATCGAGAATATCGACATCACCGCAGGCTACCCCTTCAGAGAAAAGTGGGATCTCGTCGAAAACTTGAAACTCGCCGCCGAAGACGAAGAACACGACAGACAACTCTATAAAGAGTTTGAAAAGACTGCGCGAGAAGAGGGGTTTGAAGAGATCGCAAACCTCTTCAAAATGACCGCCTCCGTCGAGGAGTGCCACAAAAAACTCTTCCTCGACCTCTACGAACAATTCTCCACGGACACCGCCTACAAAAAGAACAAAAAAATCAAGTGGAAATGCTCCACCTGCGGCTACGAAGCCGAACTGACAGAGGCTTGGGACAAATGTCCTCTTTGCCAAGCCGAGCAAGGATTTGTCATGTTAGAACTGTCTGATTGAGCGAATAGCATTGTCAAAGCCCGCCTGCTCAGGAGTTACGTACGGTCAGTACGCGCCTCCGTCGCAGACGGGCTTTTTCGCGCTCTTCATCTCAATCACACAGTTCTAAACAAAAATATAATTAAAATCCAAACAAGTCTTTAATGCAAACAAAAAACGCCACTCAATCGTGTGGCATTTTATTTGCTAAGCAAATCCTCAAGGGAAACGTGGAAAAACTCTGCTAGGTCAAGTATCTGTTTTATGCTCGGCTCAGTATAGCCGGTCTCCCAATGAGAAATCGTTTTGACCGTAAGATTGAGGGCGTTTGCCAACTGCGATTGCGAAAGTCCGCCCTCTTTTCTCATTTGTTTCAAATTTTCCTTGAAATTATTCTCCATAATTCAAGTGTATCAAATATTGAGAATTTTATATTGACATCTCAAAAATTGAGAATTATAATTGTTATATAGTTGTTTTAGGAGTCTTATTTATATTATGGATTATGAAACGTTAATCATTATTTATATTTTTTCAGGAATAATTGGAGGAATTATATCTGGGTTGATAACAGGCGGAATTGCAAGTGCCATTGGCAATTCAAAAGGATATGAAGGGCCTGCGTTTACGCTCGGATTTTTCTTAGGCATACTTGGAATAATTATCGTAGCGTGTATTCACGTGGAAGATAAAAACTCAGGCAACTCCCAAACTGTCGTCGGTTGGGTGTGCCCACATTGTTATACTGCAAATGCGCCCGACGCACAGTTTTGCAAAGGTTGTGGAACCAAGAAACCTGTGCCAAAACCAGTTCAACAAAATAATACTAAGCCATTGAAAAAAATCGTCGGAGTATTTACAGATGGCAACGTCAAAATATTGATAGACAACGACTCATTCATTATCAGCTCAAACAGTCTCGGGACGAGACAAGGGAAAGTCACCTACCACGACAATAACAAAATCAATTTAACCGTTAACGGCACAAACAAAGAAACAACTCTGACTTTGGTTAATGACAATATGCTCGTATCGTCAGGCGGTAAAGTTTACAAAAAATGCCAAAATGACATTGTAGAGTGCCAAATGTGTCAAAAAAAGGCATTACTTTCTTACCATGTAAAAATTGTAGACCCTGTGGGTATTATTAGATATAGAATTGTTTGTCCGGAGTGTTTGCAAAAATACAATTGCACTATTCTTAGCGAACATCAATCCGGGGAATAAATCAAAAATATTAAAAAGCCACTCAAGCGAGTGGCGTTTTATTTGCTAAGCAAATCCTCTTTATAACCATCTAAAAACCGCTCAATTTTGATGAGATGCAAGGAAAGGCGCTTTGGGCAGGCAACCCAATGTACATAGGCGTACATGGTTGGCTGAACAAAGTGACTTGACACAGCAGGTCGCAAAATTGTGCGGTTTTTTAATTCTTGTAGATTGCAACGCTGTACGGCTCTATGTCCACGTCTTCAAGGATCTGACTGCCGTCAAAAGCGAAAATGTGTCTATGGACGGGATACGGATTGGCGTTGGCAAAGACAGTCAAGCGTTGACCTTTGGCTCTGCGCTCGAAGACGACGAGTTGGTCGTCATGCAGGAAGACGGTTTCGCCTTGCAAGAAATCTTTGTACGTCTTTCTGAACTCGCCGAGCGCCTTGTAGTGTGCGACGAGATCTTCGTCCTCTCTGCCCCATGGGTAGGTGCAGCGGTTGAGCGGATCCTCAAAGCCTTGCACACCCGCTTCGTCTCCGTAGAAGAGACACGGAATGCCCGGGAGAGTGTATTGAAGCACGGAAGCAAACTTCAAGCGTTTTTTTGCGAGTTCGTACTTCTCGCGTGGCAAAACGTAGTCCGCGCGTTCCCGCTTGGTTTCGGGAGTTTCCACACCGCTGAGCCTTGTGAGTGCGCGCACGGTGTCGTGGCTGTCAATGAGATTCATAAGGCAGTCAAGGCTTTCCTTTGGATAGTTTTCGATTATGCGAGTGACTGACTCGACAAAGGCGCGCCTGTCTCCCGTCATGACGAAATCAATGATCGCCTCTTTGAAAGGATAATTCATCACGGAATCAAGTTGCCCGCCCATGAAGTATGGACGCCACTTATCGTAAGAGATTTTCGTGGTCGCGTCTTCCCAAACTTCGCCGACGATGAGTGCGTTTTTGTTGACGCTCTTAATCTTTTGGCAAATTGCGGAAGTGAGATCTATCGGCAATTCGTCCACGACGTCAAAACGCCAACCTGCAATGCCTGTCTTCGTCCACTTTTCAAGCACTCCGTCCTTGCCGAGCAAAAGTTCTTGATAGCCTTTGGCGCGCTTGTTGACGGTTGGCACGACCGTGCTGCCCCACCAGCAGTTGTAATGATCTGGGTATTCTTCAAAGTCATACCAATCGTAATACGGAGAGTCTTTTGATTGATACGCGCCGAGCGTATCGTAATGCCCTTCGCGGTTGAAATATACGCTGTCCGCACCCGTATGATTGAACACTCCGTCGAGCAATATGCCGATGCCGCGCTTTTTTGCTTCGTCGACGAGAGATTTGAAGTCCGCTTCCGTGCCGAAGAGACTGTCAATCTTCATATAGTCGCCCGTGTCGTAGCGATGATTTGAGCCGGATTCAAAAATCGGCGACAAATATATCATCGTCACGCCAAGCGATTTTAAGTAGTCAAGTTTAGAGATTATGCCCTTTGCGTTGCCACCAAAGAAATCGTCAGCGCGATAATCGTTGCCCTCTTCAGCAATATCGGGACGCTCGTACCAATCAGCGTGAAGCCTGCCGTGCTTGTCAAAACGCACGTCGCCTTCCCTCGCAAAACGGTCGGCAAAGATTTGATATATAAGCCCGCCTTTTTGCTGATTCGGGGTTTTATAGTCGTATTTTGATACGGTTAACTGCCATTCCGGGAGCCAATCGCCCATTATCGCAGTTCCGTCGTAGTCCCTGCCGAAGAAAGCGAGCGAGCCGTCTTGATACTCTCCTTCAAAGCGGTAGTTAAACACCCCGTACTCGCCGAGAGCAAACGCACCCTCAAAATAGTCTTGTCCGTTTTCTCTTCTTCTTAGAGACAGTTCAAAGCGAAGGTTGTATTGATAGGCTTGCGCACCATGCATATCGTCATGCGTGTCAAACGCACCTCCCACTTCGCCCACGGAGTACGTGTTGTCTCTCAAACAATCGCAATATTCACAGCCTACCCCAAAGATTTTTCTCAAGACAATAAAAACCCTCTTGATTCCAAGCGAGGAATCAAGCGGGAAAGTGATCGTCGTTTCTTTGCCAACGGCTGTCGCACCGTATGGGCGTTTGTGAATGAGAGGATTGTACATATAGTTCGTGCAAGCACTCACAGTGAATTGATGGCGACGCCATCATCGTGAATTCTGCTTCGCTCAGTGAATTGACACGCTTTGCGTGTCGTGAATTTTCGCAGGCAAGCCCGCTCAGTTGTGGGAAAATAGTATTATTTATCCGCTTAACATATCATCTCATCCATTTTTTTGGATGAGATGATAATATTTTTCTCAACCCTGTGCTGTAAGTGGTGTTCCACCCTTTTGCCTTTCCGGTGCGCTGATTGAGATGAGATGCTAGGAAGGATACCCAACCCTGTGCTGTAAGCACAATATTGAGATGGATGTCAAGGAAGGCGCGAACGCGAGCCTGAGCGTACTAAGCGTACGTGATGGTGAGCACCCGCAAGGCTGACGCAGGCAGGCGCTCAATAGTGCGCTTACCTTTCCGGTGCTCTGATTGAGATGAGATGCAAGGAAGGGTGCTTTTGGAAGAAGGGAGCGTACTAAAGCGTACGTGACCGACTGCCAAAAGTGCGCTGACAACGCAGGTCGCTCAATCAGAGTACCGGCTTGAGTCCCCAAATGCGTTGAGCGTATTCTTCAACTGCCCTATCTGCCGCAAAGAAGCCGGCTTTCGAGATGTTGACGAGGGACATTCTGTTCCATTGTTCGCGATTCTTGTAGGTTGCGTCAACCTTGTCCTGAGTCGTGGAATAGCTGTCGAAGTCGGCAAGCACCATATAGCCGTCGGGTTGTCCGCCGCGACCGATTGTGAGCGAGTCGGCGATTTCGCCGAAGGACACGCCGCCGATGCCTTGGCGGAGGGAGTCGATGAGGCGTTTGATGCGCGGATTTGTTTGATAGTAGTGAGACGGATTGTAGCCGTTTCTCCACATCTCTTCGACTTGCTCTGCGAGGAGACCGAAGAGGAACATATTTTCGTCGCCGACGTTTTGGTGAATTTCAACGTTTGCGCCGTCGAGAGTACCGATTGTGAGCGCGCCGTTAATCATAAACTTCATATTGCCGGTGCCGCTCGCCTCTTTGCCCGCGAGAGAGATTTGTTCGCTGACTTCCGATGCCGGCATAATCATTTCCGCAAGCGTCACGCGATAGTTCTCGAGGAAGACGACCTTGATCTTGCCGTTGATGTCGGGATCGTTGTTGATGACGTCGCCGAGCGTGCAAATAAAGCGGATGATTTGCTTTGCCATATAATATGCGCTCGCCGCCTTTGCCGCAAAGATGAATGTGCGCGGCCTAATGTCGAGGTTTGGATTCTCTTTCAAGCGGAAGTAGAGATCCAAAATGTTGAGCGCGTTGAGAAGTTGGCGCTTATACTCGTGAAGTCTCTTGACTTGCACGTCGAAGATGCTGTCCGGATTGACTTGTACGCCGTTTTGTTCAAGGATAAACTTTGCGAGGTCTTCCTTGTTGGCGTGCTTGATTTTTTCGAGTTTGTCAAGCGCTTGTTTGTCTCCCATAAACTTTTGGAGTTCTTGGAGATAATCCGCGTCTTTGAGCCACTTGTCGCCGATGAGTTCGTTGATAAACTTTGCGAGGCGAGGATTGGCTTGCTCGACCCAACGACGATGCGTGATGCCGTTCGTGACGTTGGTAAACTTCTCCGGGTGCATACGATAGTAGTCTTTGAAGACGTCGTATTTCAAGATGTCGCTATGGAGCGCGGAAACGCCGTTGATCGTATGAGCAGTCGCAAGGCAGAGGTTTGCCATCTTGACTTGACCGTTTGAAAGGATCGCGTTGCGCGTGACGGTGTCCCAGTTGCTTGGATAGAACGCCCAAAGTTCGTCGCAGAAGCGTTGATTGATTTCGTGCACGATTTGGAAGATACGCGGGAGAAGTCTTGCAAAGAGGTCTTGCGGCCACTTTTCGAGCGCTTCCGCCATAACCGTATGGTTGGTGTATGAAATGACGTGTGTCGTGATGTCCCACGCTTGATCCCAGCCATAGCCGTACTCGTCAAGAAGGAGACGCATAAGTTCAGGGATGCAGAGC
>Ga0256405_10005425_pt1 | contig 22022 bp, 13 predicted proteins | sample RumenRJG_02DNA_FD_189096 | JGI IMG/M metagenome (GOLD analysis project Ga0256405, IMG submission 189096) | Bovine rumen microbial communities from Lethbridge, Alberta, Canada - RJG_02 | ecosystem: Host-associated > Mammals > Digestive system > Stomach > Rumen | place: Canada: Alberta... | reverse complement strand
AAGTAAGGCTGATTTTTCACCACATTCAAATTAAATGATTTGCTTGCGGAATCATGAATCTCATTTCCATCATAAGCCAATTTCACAGCATATTTTTTTGAATCCAATTTAATTTTAAGGCCTGCTTTTCCATTAGAGGTTGTGATAGAGTACTTATTACCTCCAATCTCTATTGTTACATTAACGCCATTTATAGGATTGCCCTTAGCATCCTTAAGATAAACATAAAGATAATATCCTTTCATTACTTCAGTAGCTGATACTGTAAATACTGGAGTAATTTTCAAGACATTTATTGTGAATGCTTTGCTGGATGGGGCATATTGATCATTTCCAAGATAATAGACGGTTATGTCATATGCACCTGGCACCAATGATATTTCACAAGCTGCTTTCCCACTTGAATCCGTAAGAGCTGTATGATTTGTGCCATTGATTTCAAAAGTTATGTTTTGATCGGCCAAAGGAGAGTCTTTGGAACTTAAGATAATCTCCAGATTCTGGCCATATACCACTTCTGAGTCAACAACAGCCAAATCAGTGCTATTTAATTCTGTATTCTCATCAGGATCATCTATAGAAGAATCTCCATCATCAGAACCGTCACCAGCAGAATCTGCATCTCCATCACCGGCATCAGTTTCATCATCACTGAGTTGCTCGCTAGCATCACCGGTTTCTAAGATATCGGAATTCTGAGAATCTGATTCTGGATTATAAGAATCATCCAATGAAACCATATCACTGGAACTTAAACTATTTTCATCAATTGCAAGATTATTATCGACATCATTCGCCGATACTGAAGAAATACTTAATATTGCAAATATCAATAACAATACGAGTATTGTCATTCTCTTCGTAATTTTAACACCTCCATTTATACAATTGACTAAAATTGAAATTTTTACAATTAACAAATATTTAAAAATTTTTTATCTAATAGCTTAAAAAAAAACTAAATTGTTTTTAAATTTTTAAAATATTTACATATATAATTCTATTTTTCAACATATATAAAGGTTAATGAATTTTAGGGCTTAAAATTAAAAAATAAGCACAAAATGAGACTTTTTTTAATTTTTGCTTTTTAAAAACAGAGATTGGAAATCTACTTATAATGTTTTAGACCTGTCAATACCAAAGATTTTTTAAAATCATTATTGTGATATTCGTTAAAAGCAGATTTATCATAAGCATCCTTTTTATTCAATAAAACAATAAAATTAATTGATTTTAGGATAAAATAAGCAAAAATAAGATAGTTTTTATTAAAATAAAGATTTTTAAGACAAAATAAAAAAATTCATAAAAAATATTAAATACGGTAAAATAAGTAGTATTAAAAAAATTAGAATTAAGTAAAAACATATTATTAAAAAATATAGAGTAATGTAAAAAAAGTAGTTTAAAAAAATAAAATAAGGTAAAAATAAGTAGTTTTAAAAAAAATAAAAAAAAGAATTATCTTAAAAAATTAAGATAATCTATTTATTTAACTTAAAGTGAACTGCTTGTTCTGCACAACTGTGTTTCCGGAATTATCAATATAAGAGTAGCTTATGTTGTATACTCCAGCAACTAGATTTGGAATAGTAACCTGTCCATTTGCATTTGTAGTCAGCTTATAAGTCTTTTGAGCTGAAGGAATGGTTCCATCCAATCCAACACTGAATCCGTTAACAGCAAAATTAAGGAAATTGGAAGCCAATTCGCTTGCAGTAGAACCATATACATAGTCCGCGCCCACATTTGTATTTATAAAAGATCCAGGATTTGCAAGACCTGTGAAGATAGGCGCACTGTAGTCATCATCGTGAGCCCTTTCAAGCCAGGTTTCAGTAGCAAGATTCCTTGTAATAGGAGGAGCCAGGAAACCTAAGACAATCTGGTTGTTATTCAGGTTTAATTTATTCTGGAACCAGAAAGCGCTTTTATCAACAAACATTCCAGCATCTATACCACCATATATGCTGAAAACGCATACATTTTTTCTATAGCTTATATCCATATTGTGTGTGTTCGGACCTATTGTAGTATTGACTGTGACATTGTATCCTTTTGACTCGAGTATTGTTTTTATGTCATTAAGCAGTTTCAAGTCTTTGGATGTGCTGTAAATATTGTCAGAGTCAAGAATAACAGTCTTTTTACTTATCTTATTGCCAGAACCTGTCGGAGCAGCCAAAGTCAGATTGACAGCCATATTTGAGAGAATTGAGCTGTCAATTCCTGTTAATGCTATAGTGAAATTGCGCAGTCTGCTGCTGTCTGTCACATTTGAAAGAATGGACTGACTATTGTCGGAACTGCTTTTAAATACGCTGCTTTCAAAAGTGCAGTAGTTAGGCAGGTATTTATTAGCATCATAGAATACCAGTATTTTTGCAAAACAATATGTATACAAGTCAAATCCTGCATTGCCGACTTTTGAATTGGAACTTGAATAAGCAGCAGCATATCTTGCAGGCACCTTGTTCTTCTGGATGTAAGTCATTGCACGATTTGCCAGATCCACATACTGTTCCTTGTAAATCTTGGCGTTCATAGAGTCTCCGCCGGATTCAACATCCTGAATGCCTTCCAAGGTTGAAACACTGCTTATGCTTCCCTTGTTGAGGCCAACTATGGTTTCGCTCATAAGATAAGAGAATTCCTCAATGGAAATCTTGTATGATCCAACAGTTACGGTTTCAGGCAATCTTTTATATGAATTCACATAATTGCGCACCTTTGTAGCTGCAGCTAAAATATTTGCAACAGAATTTTTGCTGTTGTCATTTACCACATTCAAGGTGAATGATTTGCTGGATGCTGAGTATACACCAGTTTTATAGAAATTAAGGCTGGTTGTGTATTTCTTAGAAGCCAAAGTGACCTTCAAGGCAATTCTTCCATTTGAATTTGTAGTCATGGCATAAGTCTTGCCGTTTAATTTGACAGCAACTTTTTGATTAGCCATTACAGAGCCTGCTTTATCCTTTAGATAAACATAGAGGTAATTGCCTTTGACTACAGTGGAATTCGCTATAGTGAATGAAGGCTTGTTGTTTACAATATTCAAAGTAAAAGACTTGCTTGAATATGAGTAGACCCCTGATTTATAGAAGTAAACTTTTGCAGCGTACTTGCTGCCTGTCAGTTTAATCTTCAAGGCTGCTCTTCCATTGGAATTTGTGGTCTTGACATAATTTTTGCCGTTGATTCTTATTGTGACCTTCTTGCTGGCCATTACAGCGCCTGATTTGTCTTTCAAATAGACATACAGGTATTTACCTCTTATTACAGTGGCATTTGCCACAGTGATTTTAGGCTTGTTGTCTGAAATCTTGAGAGTGAAAGACTTGCTGGCGGCTGAATATATTCCGCTCTTGTAGAAATAAACTTTAGTGGAATATTTGCTGCCTGTTAATTTAATCTTCAAGGCTGCTCTTCCATTGGAATTTGTAGTCTTTTCATAAGTCTTGCCGTTTATTTTAATGGTAACCTTTTGGTTTGCCATTGCCTTGCCATTCTTATCCTTTAGATAGACATACAAGTATTTTCCCCTGATTACTGTAGTACTTCCAACAGTAATGCTTGGAGTATTTGCAGTGACTTTAAGGTCAATGGTTCTTGTTGAACCATTCAGAGTATCGTCCCCTGCAAAATATATTTCTAGTGGATAAGTTCCTGCAGCCAGGCTTACAGGCAGGCTTGCCTTTCCATTAGAGTCTGTTGTCGCATTGTAAGTCTTGCCTGATAATGTGAACTGCACCAGTTTGCCTGATGCTGCTGCATTATTTGAATCAAGCAAGGTGATTGCATATGAGTTTCCTCTGACTACAGAATTGCTGGAAACGGAAATGGAACTTGCATTCCTAACATCTGCTTCCTCTTCCTCTTCTTCAGCAACAATAGAACTGTCGGAACTAGACAAATCTGATTCTTCAATATCAGAAGAACCGCTGTCATAGGAATCAGCACTGGAATCACCAGCGCCTAATGATTGATCAGAAGAAATTGTCTCTTCATCAATATAATCTGTAACACTTAAAGAGTCTTCAATATCACTCTCTAAGCTATTAGTGTCAGTTATTTCATTCGCTGATATTGCGCCTATGTTAATTACCAAAATCAACATCAAGGCTATCAGAGTAAATCTTATCTTTAACGATATATTTACACCTCCTTCGAAAATAACCTAATATTCAACTATCGTGTGTAGTAAATTTTATGTAATTCATAATATTTAAATGTTTAAGCTTTTTTAGTCTTTATTTTTTAGAAATAAACCGTCTTAGAATGTTTTAAAAGATTTAAAAACGAATTAAAGGACTTTAAAATAAATATCATATATTTTTTACACTTCAAATAAAAATAAGGAATTGGAATATCAAACAAATCAATTTTCAAATAAGAAGTGGCAGATAGACTAAAAAAGCCCTTATAAGCAGTTTGGATAATAAAATTGAATTTTAAAGCCCTTTTTATATTAAAAAATATTGGAAAAAATGTTTGTAATCTTAAAAACAAGCTATTCAAAGCTTTTAAAGTAAAAATAATCTATTTTAAACCAAGATACTGTTTATTTAAAAAAAATGAAAAAATCCGGCTTAATCTGGTAATAAACCTAAACAAGTAATAAACCTAAACAAGTAATAAACCTAAACAAGTAATAATCCTTAAGCGAATAATAAAATATTTAAAATTAAATATTAGTTAATTATTTAAATTCAAATATACATAATTTTATTAATATTTACTTTTTAAAAATAATCTAAAGTGATGAAAAATGGATTTTGACATTAAAGAAGCGATTACAATTTTTCTCAAAGGTCTTTTCATGGGATCTGCAGATATTGTTCCAGGAGTTTCCGGAGGAACAATTGCATTAATTACAGGAATATATGAACGTCTGGTGCATGCGATAAGCAGCATAAACTTCACTTTCATAAAACCATTGCTGAAAGGTGATTTCACTGGATTCAAAGAAAAATTGTTCGAAGAAATAGATTTTGAACTCTTCATTCCATTGATATTAGGTATTGGACTTGCAGTGCTAACCCTTGCACATGTAATCAGCTATCTGCTTGAAGAGCAGACAGCATACACATTCTCATTCTTCCTGGGACTGATTCTTGCATCATCATATATCCTATACACACAACTGGATGAAATCAACATCAAAATATTAATCGTTACAGCAATAGGAATAGTTCTTTCATACATATTCGTCGGCTTGAATCCAATTGCAGCCAACCATTCACTGCCTGTAATATTCATATCCGGATTAATCGCCATCTGCGCAATGATCCTGCCTGGAATTTCAGGCTCATTCCTTCTGCTGCTTCTAGGACAATATCAGTACATGCTCAATACCTTGAATGCTCTAAACTTTGCAGACATCATTACATTCCTCATAGGTGCTGTTATTGGAATTCTCGGATTCTCCAAGATATTGAACTACCTGCTTGAAAATCACGAGTCAGTTACAATGGCATTCCTGATTGGAATAATGATTGGAACATTAAGACTACCTGTTGACAAGATTTCAAGCAGCCTTACAGGCTCTTGGATAATATGTCTCCTTCTTGCATTAATAGGCATAGCTATTGTGGTTTTACTGGAAAAAAGATTCAAGTACATGGAATAATTTAAAAATAGCATATAAAAGAAGAAACTTGGTGAAACTATGGGATTATTTGATTTTTTAAAAAAAGATGATTCTAAAAATGAAAAGGAAGAAATTAAAAAATCCGGCAACAGACTTGAAGATAAGAGCGGAAACAGAAAAGGACTTTTTAAAAAATCATCAAGCAAGGATTCCATAGATTTCAGCCCAATTTATAAGACTATAAGCGAAGAGGAACTTAAAAACAACAAGGAAAAACGCCTTAAAAAAGACAAGAGAACCGAAGAAGAGAAAATCCGTGATGAAACATTAAAGGAGATTGCAATCTCACATAAGAATCGAAACAACCGAGTTGCCGCAGTTATGGAGATTAAATCACAGGACGTCCTGGAAGATATGATAAATATAAAGGACAGGTTTGTCCGAACAGTTGTAGCATCAAGAATCAGCGACCCTGATATCCTGGAGGAAGTGATTCTGACTGCAAAATACAGCGATGCAAGGAGAATAGCATACGACCAGCTGGGAAGAGAGGAAAATGTATTTGCTGAAATAGCTAAATTCGACAGGAAAAGCGCCAACAGAAACCGGGCACTTGATGAGATAAGCGACGAAGTAATCCTGCTTGATATTGCAATAAATGCAAATGACAAGAAAATCCGATTGAAATCCACTGAAAAAATAGAAAACAATGAAGTTCTGGCGGAATTGTTGAAAAATACCGATGACAAGGAGATCATTAATAAAATCATCACTAAAGAAGGATTTAATGATCAAGAAATATTATCCAGGATAGCTGTTGATGAGGATAATACCTATGACAAGTATATCAGAAGCGAATCACTGGACAAGATTGATGATGATGAATTATTCAAGGAAATAGCCTTTAATGAAGAAAACGAGCTTGTAAGGCTTAAGGCAATAAGCAGATTAAGTGATGAGAATGCTTTAAATACTATTGCAACTGAATCATCAGATTCCTCCTCACGTCTTGAAGCCGTGAAAAAGATTGAAAACGAGGAAATCCTCTCTGAAATAGCTAAATCAGATAATGATAAGTTCGTTAGAATCGAAGCCATAAAAGGCATAAATGATGAAAAAATATTGGTAGATATATCTCAGCATGATGAAGATAGCTTTGTTAGAAGCGAAGCTGTTAAATATATCAATTCCCTTGAAGATTTAGCATATGTTGCCACATCAGATAGTGATTTAATCGTAGCTAAAAATGCTTTAAATAAAATCATTTCAAAGTCTGAAAATGAAGATATCAAAGATACCCTTGGAAAAATTGCCACAATTGCAAGGGATGAGGAAATAAGAAACCTCGCCATTAGCGAGATAGATGATGATGAAACATTAATGAAGATAATTGATGAATCAAAACACATAAGTTCAAGGCAATCAGCTTCACTAAAAATCATATCTGAAGAAATATTATCTGAACTTGCCAAAAGAGATAATGATGAGAAAATAAGACTTTCCTCAATATCAAAAATTAAAAGCGAGGAATTGCTCGAGGATATTTCTTTGAATGGAGAGTTTACAGATTCACGTACAGAAGCAATAGCCAGAATACGAAATCAAGGACTGCTTGCAGGGCTTGCACAGAATGACAATGATGCAAAAGTCAGAGAAGCTGCTGTTAAAAAGATCACAAGCCAAAGCGTGTTAAAGGAAATCGCAGTTAATGATTCAACAGATTACGTTAGAAAAATGGCTGAAATGAGATATAATTCTCTTAAAAAATAGGAATTCTTATAAAAACTTTAAAAATAGGATATAATAAAAAGAATAAAGAAAATTAATTAATAAAAAAACTAATTTTAGAAAAAAAGATTAAAAAAATAATCAATAAAAAAACTGATTTTAAAAGAAAAAACTAAATAGATATAATCTATTTAGCCATATCTTCCACTAGTTCCTTGGCATGAGATGTAATATTGTCCTCCAGAACTTCTTTTAAATACAATCCAGTATATGTTCCAGATTCTGCAATCTCCTCCGGAGTGCCTGTGGCAATGATTTCTCCTCCGCCGTCTCCACCTTCAGGACCTAGATCTATGATATAATCAGCTGTTTTGATAACATCTAGATTGTGCTCGATGACTAGAACTGTGTTTCCAGCATCGGTGAGACGATCTAAAACAGAAAGCAGCTTCTTTATATCATCAAAGTGAAGACCTGTGGTAGGCTCGTCAAGCAGATAAAGTGTGTTTCCAGTGCTTGTTTTTGAAAGCTCCTTTGCAAGCTTGACTCTCTGTGCTTCTCCACCAGATAAAGTTGTTGCAGGCTGGCCTAGCTTGATATAGCTTAATCCCACATCATATAATGTCTGAAGCTTTCTGGAAATTTTTGGAATGTTTTCAAAGAACTCCAAGGCTTCTTCCACAGTCATTTCCAATACATCATAAATGTTCTTTCCCTTGTAGCGGATATCCAGAGTATCTTCATTGTAGCGCTTTCCATGACATACTTCGCAAGGAACATAGACATCAGATAGGAAGTGCATCTCGATTTGGACAATTCCATCTCCATAACATGACTCGCATCTTCCGCCCTTTACATTGAAACTGAATCTTCCTGGCTTGTATCCACGAGCCTTGGCTTCAGGAGTGCTTGCAAACAATTCCCTGATAGGTGTGAAGACTCCAACATATGTTGCAGGGTTTGAACGTGGAGTTCTGCCTATCGGAGTCTGGTCTATTCTGATGATCTTGTCAATGTTTTCTATTCCTTCAATGGAATCATGCTTTCCAGGGTGCATGTATTTCTTGTTGATCTTGGTTGAAAGGCCTTTGTAGAGAACTTCATTGACCAGGCTGCTTTTTCCAGAACCGCTGACTCCGGTTACACAGGTAAACAATCCTAAAGGAATAGCAACATCCACATTTTTAAGATTGTTCTCCCTTGCTCCCTTGACTGTTATGAACTTGCCGTTTCCAGGACGCCTTTCCTCTTTTACAGGAATAAAGTCCTTTCTGGACAAGTAGCGGCCTGTGATTGACTCGTCGGAATTCATGATATCCTCAGGGCTTCCCTGAGCAATAATCTTTCCTCCATGCTCTCCAGCTCCAGGACCGATATCAACAATGTAATCAGCTGAAAGCATTGTTTCTTCATCATGCTCGACGACAATCAAAGTATTTCCAATATCCCTTAAATGCTTCAAGGTGCTGATAAGCTTTCTATTGTCCCTTTGGTGAAGCCCTATGCTCGGTTCGTCGAGAATATATAGAACGCCGACAAGGCCTGCTCCGATTTGGGTTGCAAGCCTGATCCTTTGAGCTTCCCCACCGGACAAGGTACCTGAAGACCTTGACATGCTGATATAATCAAGTCCGACATTTACTAAAAATCCAAGCCTTGCCTTGATTTCCTTGAGAATCTCCTTTCCAATATACATCTGCCTGTCGTTGAGCTCCAACTCGTTGAAGAACTTGTATGAATCCTTGATTGAAAGGTCACATACGTCGATGATTGACTTGTCTCCTACAGAAACAGCTAGAACTTCAGGTTTTAATCTTTTACCATCGCAGACCGGACATTTCCTGTCGCTCATGAATTTAGAAATGTACTTTCGGTTGTAATTGGACTTTGTTTCGACAAAGAGGCGCTCAAGCCTTGCAATGACTCCCTCGAATTTACGGTTGACACGATAGCTTCTGTTTCTGCGCTTGAAGTTGAATGAGACCTTTTCGTTTGTGCCGTAGAGGAGTATGTGCTGCTGCTCTTCTGTCAAGTCCTTGAAAGGTGTGTCCATGCTGAATTTGAAATGCTGGGCTACTGCCTGGAGCATCTGATAGTAGTAATTGTTCTTGTTGTCTGATTTTGCCCATGGAACGATGGCTCCTTCATTCAATGACAGGTCCTTGTTTGGAACCACAAGATCCGGATTCATCTCCATCTTGCTTCCAATTCCATTGCAAGCCGGACATGCTCCTTGAGGCGCATTGAATGAAAACATGCGGGGAGTCAGTTCCTGGAAGCTTATTCCACAGTCTGTGCAGGCAAAATCTTCTGAATAGGACTTTTCATATTCAACTGTCTTGCCATCTTCATCCTTTTTGGAATACATTATTGTGACAATTCCATCTGAAAAGCTTGTTACGGTTTCAAGAGAATCTGTCAGTCTGCGCTTGAAATCTATGCCTGAGCGAATTACAAGCCTGTCGACAATAAGGTCTATGTTGTGCCTGTAAGTTTTTGCCAGCTTTATGTCCTCGTCAAGGTCCCTTATCTCGCCGTCGATTCTAGCCCTTACAAAACCGTTTTTTCTAAAATCATCCAGCAAGTCCTTGAATTCACCTTTTCTGTCCTTGACCATAGGGGACAGGATTTGTATCCTGATGCCTTCCCCTTCTTCTATGATGGCATCGGCTATTTGTCCCACGGTCTGGTGTGAGATCTCCTTTCCGCAGTTAGGACAGTGGGGAATTCCTATTCTTGCAAACAATAATCTGAGATAATCATAAATTTCGGTAATGGTACCTACTGTTGAGCGGGGATTTACCCTGGTAGTTTTCTGATCTATGGAAATAGCAGGGGACAAACCTTCTATATAATCGACTTCCGGCTTTTTCATCTGCCCTAAAAACTGTCTTGCATAAGCGGACAATGATTCCACATATCTGCGCTGTCCTTCAGCATAAATAGTGTCAAAAGCAAGTGTGGATTTGCCTGAGCCGCTTAGTCCTGTGACGACAACAAACTTGTCACGAGGTATTGTCAGGTCGATGTTTTGAAGGTTGTGCTCTCTTCCACCCTTTAAAACTATGTTTCTTCTCTCTGTCTCTCCCATTTTTTCACCTAAACATAATAATAATTGTGGTTTTAATAATTTTAATAATTATAAATTTATAATCATATTGTTATTTTTATTCTAATATATAAATCATTTTAGATAGAGCATTTGAAAAGTATTGAGCTTCAAATGCCATGATAAAATCATATCCAAATAATTGTTTTATTATAATAAAACTATATTGTATTTATGTAAATATAAAGTTTTGTATTTGGATTTAAAAAATAAGTAATAATATGATTTACCCAATTTATACTGGATAAAAAAAAGAAAAAATTACTTCAATGAATAATATATCCATTGAGTAAAAAGAATAAAAATAAATCAGCTGTAATCAGCCAGTCTTTTTATTCTCTTGAGCATGTCAGGGTGAGTTGACAGTAATTCCATGAATACACCTCCCCTTGCAACACGTATGTCATTGTCTTTCAAGCGTTGAAGCTCTTCAGCGCTAATGACGCCATCATGATTCAAATCAAGCTGTGACAATTCAGTTATCTGACTGCCTGCTTTGGATACGTCAGTTAGGAAAAATGCCTTGGATCCTTCAATATCCTTGATTTCATCCTGTGGAATCTTAGCAGCTCCATAGACAAGCTTATACAATGCTGAAGCTAATTTTTCAGGCTTGCATCCAAGCTCAACACTTCCGGCATCAGCATAATATTCCCTCACACGGGATATGAACAGCACTATCAGCTGGCTAAGGAAATAAGCAATCATTGCACCTAATCCAATCAATATGCCTGCACCATTATCATCCCTGCTTCCTCCTGAAAACATTAATGAAAATGACAAGTAGTAGCATACCAATGGAATTGCACTTACAATGGTTGTAATTGCCATGTCATTATGCTTGATATGGGATATTTCATGACCAAGAACAGCTTTCAGCTCCTCCCTGTCAAGCAGGCCTAGGATTCCCCTTGTAACGCACACATGGCCGCTGCGCTTGCTTCTTCCATAAGCGAAAGCATTAGGAACCATAGTATTGGACATGCCTACCTTAGGCTTAGGAATTCCAGCTTCACTAGCCAGTTCCTCCACAATCTTGTGAATTTCAGGAGCTTCACCTTCGGACAAGTAATGAACGCCCATTGATTTTTCCACAATCTTAGGTCCTGCAAGGTATTGTATGAACAGTACGACAATACCCATTACAAAGTAAAAGCTTATGCTTCCACCAAAGCCCAGTAAAGAACCTGCAAGCATTAAAATAAAGTAAACCAGGCCGAACATGACAAGCATGGCAAACCACAGTCTCAATTTAAGTCTCCATGTTCCCTTCATAAAAAAAACCTCTTTTTTATAAATTTAATTTAGTTAGTTTAATTAGATAGATTTAATTTGATAAATTTAACAGTATAAATCAAATAATAATTGATATAAGTATTATATCAATTAAAGTATATTAAGGTTACTAAAATATTTAAATCTATCTATTTATCAAATGGAATAATTTAAAGAATAAAAAATTTTACAAAAAAGGATTATTGGTAATTAATGAATAAAAACTATTTAAAAAAGCGCATATGATGATTAAAAAAAATAGCTACAGAACTTGTGTATTGGAAAAATAAGAAAATTCTTAATTAATATTAAGAATTGTAAAAAAATAATAAATTATTATTTTTAAGAATTGTAAAAAAATTTAATTTAGACATACCCAAAAACACATGTTCAACTTATTTACTTATGATTTTATGAAATTGCATTATCTTAAAATCATATGAATTAGAAATTAAACAAGGATGTCTGACCTTTATCCCTAGGCTCTTCAACAGGTTCTCTAGTTCTTTTTCGAGACTTTGTCTTGGATTTGGAAGAGTCATCCTCGCTAACCGGATTTAAACGTGACTGCTTTTCCATGCCTATTTCCTGAGCTATCTCATCCAGCTCATCATCAGAAATCTCATATGAATCGCTGTCGTCAATGAATATCTCGTCTTCAATATTTGCTTCTGATTCGAAATGGCCATCAATCTCAAGTCCGCCTTCAACATCCGGCGCTTCTTCGATTATGTCCCTCGCATCATTTTGAGAAGCATAAGCAAATATTCCCTCTTTAACATCCTGACGCCATTTTTCAAGCTCTTCAGCCCTCATTTCAGCTTTGATTGCCTCCATTTTGGTGACTACCTTTTTAGGTATCTTTTTCTTCCTGAAACGCTTGATTTCATCATCATCAAGTTCCAAGAAGTCGGAAATCTCCCATGCTGTCTCGTCATCTTGAAACATTATCTCGAAATAAGGGAACATGGTATATGCAATCTCCAGGGAGACATGCATCTTCTCCTCCATCTTAGCTGCGATATTGTCTCTAAGAGCCCTTTTTCCACGGGAGCGGCCCATAAGGCTGAATGAACCGGGACTTTGAACCTTGGTGAACTTCTTGTAGGTCTCTCTCTTGCTCATTGCAACTCCAGTGCCCATGAAATCTGAAGCATATCTCCAGAATCCGTAGTTTCTTGTGGCCCTTGTTCTTCCAAAGAATAAGTCCGCCTTTGAAATCATGTCATAAGCCTTTTTGATTTCCTTTCTGCTTTCATATTCCCTTGGAATGTTCTCAGCAATGTATTCCATGACAAGAGAAGGCTCTTCATTGTTTTCAAACAATGTCCTTTTGACCTTGACAGGATCCTTGCTTTTTAAAACACGGGTTACAGTATCGAATATGGTTGCAGTATTATCTTTCTGGCTGGTTGCATTCAAGGATTCCTCGCTTAGCTCCTCACCGTTTTCAACTATGGCCTGAAGGGTATTCAAGGCGGAGCGTATGTCGCCGCTTGAACGCTTGGCCAGCTTCTTTACAAGCTCCGGATCCGCTTCAATGCCCTCACTCTTCAAAACCTTCTTTAAAAAGGCATTCAATGAGTTGGAGCGTATCTTGCTCATTTTTATTACATGAGAATTCTTTTTTATAGTGGTGAGCTTCTTGCTGTAGAAATCATTTGCCATCATTACAATAGGCTGCTTGCTTTCCTTGATGATCTTGTTTAAAGCCCTTGTTCCTCCACGGTCGTTGGTTCCGTGTATTCCATCAACCTCATCCATGATCAGAAGCTTCCTGTTTTCTCCGAAAAGGGACCTGGTTGCTGAGGATTCGCCTATTGTGTTTAAAAGCACATCCTGGGAACGCTTGTCGCTGGCATTCAATTCAACATATTCAGAGAATTCATTAGCTATTATATGAGCCATTGTTGTCTTTCCTGTTCCCGGAGGACCTACGAGCAATAAAGCAGGCTGTGGAATGCCGTTTTTCCACCCATCAAGCCATGCTTGAATCTCCTTTTTCTCCTTGCCGTTTCCAATAACCTCGCTGAAGGTCTTTGGTCGGTACTTTTCTGTCCATAACATAATTACACTCATTAATTTAAATGCTATAAGAATTGTGCCAGCAATGCTTCCAATTGGATTCTAGGATTAGCCCCTTCACGGATTCTGAAATCCGCTTCAGCTATTACAGAAATCAAATCCATGTAGACATCGCCATCCATTTTTCCATCCATCACGCGTCCGGAGACTTCCTGGTAGATCTGATTCACCATATCCTCTCCGCTGGTTCCCTGCATGATCATCTCTTCCCTAAGGATATTACGGGCTTTGAGGAAATCCCCCATCAATGCAGCATCAACCATGTTCTTGATTTCATGAGGCTTTGCCTTTGATACTACATCATAGACATGGTCTTCAGTAATTGAACCTTCAGATGCAGCTGACTGAAGCATGTTGATGGATTTACGCATATCGCCCTCGCCGAATTTGACAATGAGGTCGATGGCTTCGTCGGTATATTCACAGTTCTCGCTTTCGGATATGAATTTTAGTCTCTCGGCAATCTCCTCGCCCTTTATAGGAGTGAATCTGAAAATCGCGCATCTTGATTGAATAGGATCGATAATCTTGGAGGAGTAGTTGCATGAGAGTATGAATGAAGCAGTTTTTGTATACATTTCCATTTCACGTCTAAGTGCGCTTTGAGCATCCTTTGTCATGTTATCTACTTCATCCAGGAAGATTATTCTAAATGGAGCGCCTACAGGTTTCAAACGGCAGAACTGCTTGATGTTATTCCTTACAGTATCGATTCCCCTTGCATCTGAAGCATTGAGCTCCAGGAAGTTCTGCCTCCAATAGTCTCCAAGCATTGATTTGACAAGAGCAAGAGCTGATGTGGTCTTTCCTACTCCTGCAGGACCTGTAAACATTAAATTAGGCATGCTCTGCTGCTCCACATACTTGTTCAGCCTGCTTACAATATGCTTTTGTCCCACAACATCATCCAAAGTCTGAGGTCTGTACTTTTCTACCCATGGCCCTATCACATAATCACCTTTAATAAGTTTTATCATTTATTTTAAATATTTGCTTAATCGTAAATCTATAATTCAATTAAAATTTAAATCATTGAAATTTAATTAAAAACTCAAAATAATCTTCAATTAGGAAAAAATTCCAAATCCGGAAAATATTCCAAATTGAAAAAAAATACCAATCAGGAAAAATATTCCAAATTGATAAAAAAATTTCAAACTTGAAAAATTTATACAATTATTAATTAGTTTTTTCTATTTTTTAAAACTTATTATTTTCAAAAAATTTCTTTTTGAAATATGATTAAATAGTTTTAAATAGTAAAATAGACTCATTAAATCAATAAATAGTTAAAAATAGTAAAATATAATCCTTGATTTTAGATATGGAAACCAAAAAGAGTATAAGAAAAATAAAATAATGATTTATTATAAAAAATAAAAAAAATAGATTGATTAAATTAAGTTGAAAACTTAAATAATCAATAAATTTTAAATTTCAACAGATTCCGGAAGGTCTCCAGTCACTCCATAGTTTAAAACAATCTGGGAGTATAGATACAACAATTTATCCGGAGACAAGTCCCTAGGGCCAATGCTTGAGATTCCGACATAATTAGGAACAGCATTGTTGTTGTCTATAAATGAAACAATTCTTCCAGCCATGCTGATATAATCTTTCTTGCTGATTTCCTGACTTAAATCCTCGGCATTTGGATTAGGAGCCTTGCTTATAGACCTTACTGTTATTGCAGAGTCATCGCCGCCATCGATCTTTAAAACATATTTTGAGAAGATATAAATGCATTGGGACTCGCTGTAGCTATTGCCCTTGTAATCAATGCTGGAGAAGTCATAATTCCTGTCTGCGACTTCCTTTGCAAGATTAGGAACATCTTTCATCTTGATTTTAAAACTGGAACCTTCATCCGGGTTTTGATTTGAATCGTTTGTTTTATTATTCATGTTAATCAGTCCGCTTTGGGTTTTATTATCTGTTTTTACTTCTGTTTTATTATCAGATTTAACAGGGCCAGTTTTATTTTCCGTTTTAACAGTTTTATTTTCCGTTTTAACATCGGTTTTATTATCTGTTTTTACTTCTGTTTTATTATCTGTTTTCACTTGTTCAGTTTTATTATCAGATTTAATCTGATTGGTTTTATCAGTCTTGTTTTCACTCTTTGCCTGATTATCGCTTTTATTAGTCAGATTCTTATCATCCGTCAGATTTTTGACATCCTCGGTCTGATTGTCATCCAAGTCACTGCCGTTATCATTCAAATTAGTGTTGTCATCGATTTGGCTGTTATTTCCATTCACCAATGGGAAGAAAGGCTCGTCATCTCCGCCATTGTCATTTCCACCATATATTGCGATTCCTGTAACGGCTCCAATAGCTAAAACCAGAATCAAAGCTGCAATAAGCGCGGTCTTATACTTGTTGAAAAATGATGGTTCCTCTCCTTCGGATATGACATCCTTCTTAAAGCTGTTTACAGGGCTTAAAGTAGCTCCACATTCATCACAGTATTTGGAATTATGCTGATTGACTTTTCCGCACTGAGGACAGATTCTTGAGGCATTCAATTGAAAACCGCAGTTCTTACAGTATTTCTCATTATCAGAGTTCACAGTATTACATTTTGGGCATAACACTATAACACCTCCCCTAATATCATATGCGTCTAATCTAAATTGAATAAATTAATTCAATGCAATAACTATATACTACAATTATATATTTAAATATTTGTATTTAAAAAATTTACTTTAAATTGATTTAAACTTAAAAAATAGAATTAAAATATAGTAAAAATAATAATTAATAAATTATAGCCAAATTAGAGAGTTAAAATCACCAATAGCTAAAAAATAAACAATAAAAATAAAAAATAATTAAATAAAAAAAATGTTTACATTTAATAAAAATGAGAAAGAATAATTTATCAAAAATAAAAATGGAAAATAGGATCAAATATTTTAAAAAATCATAATCCTTTCAAATATTGATTGAATGAATCCTCAGGAAGCAGAACTGCCTGTTTTTTCATCTGGCCCCATATTTCCTCGGCATCTTCGCGAGTTATGATTTTCTTCTGATAAGCTCTTTTTATAATATCCGCCGTATTAAAGGACTTCAAAGAATACTTTTCCAGATAAAATCCGACATTCTTGCAGTCATTGCATAATACTATGGCCTTGTGCTTTACAGCAAGAGCTATTGTAGATGCCTCTCCCTTGCCTATGTACTTGTCTGTCTTACCGTCATTGATTAAAGAGTAATAGATATCAAATTCATTAGTATTCAAGCTGATTTCTTCAATTTTAATGAATTCCTCTCGAACCAGTTCATTTATTCCGTTTCGAATATCGCTTGAAATACTTGGATTTGTATAGAGTTCAAAAACCTTGTTTGACATGTAAATCTTATCAAACACGTTTTTTAATACATCCAAACGGTCAATTAACAAAAAAGAAACTAAACAATCTATATCATAAAAAATAGACTTCAAAAAAATCACTCCCTTTACATATTATTCATTAGAATGATAAAATAAGATTTAGATTAAAAGCATTTTAATGAAAATCCTATTTTATCAATACATATTACCCCCTTCACATATGCCTTACATATGTTTTTCTACTTTACATAATTAAATTATGAACTTGAATCAAAACTGGAAACTATTTATTCTCTAAATTAAATGAATTAATCACAACTGAATTATTTTTTCTTAAAGGTCAAATCTCCTCTAAAGCCATCCAGAAGCAGCTCGTCCTTCTTACCAACGGAAATCTTATTGGAGGAGTATGCCTTTCCAACAGATTTTACATAATTTCCCAATGAGAAATACTTCCTATCCTCCGGGCTTGGATAGTATAAATCATCATTAAATCCTCTTATGCGAGCTTCATGACTGATTTTCACATTCTGGAATTCCTCGCTTTCCTCTTCAGTGATGAAATTCTGTTCGACAAGCCTGAACAGCAACGCCATATGGCTGATTTGATAGTATTGTTCAGCTGCGATAACATCATCCAGAGTCCATTTGCTTATATTCATATTTTTAACATACCTTTTCAAGCCTTCATAAGGTATCAGCAAGTATGAAGCGAAAATATTTGCTTCAATCTCTGAATCGCTTTCGCTTGAATAATCGCAGATAACAAAATTATTCTTGTTTTCCTCATACAGCAAATGATATAATTCATGAGCCAGGGTAAAATTCTGTCTGCCGATGGACATGTTTGAATTGATTCCAATTAACATGTCTGAGGAGATCTTGGATTCAAAATCTGAACCTGTACTTGAATCCTCATCCAAACCATTAAAAGAACCTGTACTTGAATCCTCATCCAAATCTGAACCTGTACTTGAATCCTCATCCAAACCATTAAAAGAACCTGTACTTGAATCCTCATCCAAATCTGAATCTTTTAGATTTGAGAATTCACGGTCAGGACTTGAATCGCCATTTAAATCTTTTAAATTTAGGATGTTGGCATCCAGACTGGAATCATATATGTCTTTAACACACATTCCACTTGTATTATCACTCATGGGATAATACAGGATTGTAAGATTGGGCATCCTGGATAAGACTGTGTTTAATAAATTAACAGGACTTAATGAGTTTATTTCCCACTCATGCCTTAGTTCAACTGCAAATGAATTTAATTTTAGTCTGTCTATCATGAAATTCACCGATTGAAAAATCCCAAAATTAATAATCATCAATTAACCAGATTTAATTTAGATTAAATTTTTCCAACCTACAAATGATTATCATTTACCACCATTAATCTAAATTACCCCTGCAATATCAAGATTCCCCCTTAATCAAAAAAAATATTGCTAGATTAACTCCTCCATAGAAAATGATTTCTTCCACCTGTAATCATAAGCATCAGAAGTTATTAGAAAACAATCATTGATTGAAATCCTTTTCCGCATTGATTTTATTCAAGAACCTTAAATTGAGAATCATCTTATTTATTGCAGCTACGCAGTCCAGATCTTCAACAGCCGCATTCTTGGATCTGAAAGCAAAACGAATGTCGCTGTAGTGGTCATCTTCCCCAAGAATATAAGAATTTGTACATCCGAATAAGGAACAAAGCTTGTCAAGCAATGTTAAATTTAAATTTCTGTTTCCAGCTTCTATCTGGGATAAAAGCGGTTGAGATATTCCAAGATAAATGGCTAAATCTGACTGGGATAAAGCTTTTGACTCTCTAAGTTCTTTTATGCGTGATCCAACAGTACTCATAAAATATCTCCTGCTTTTGGCTATTAAATATAATCATAATTCGAAAACTTTCAAATCACAAATTTTAATAATAAAAGAAGGATATTAAATCCCATATTTATCTTGACAATAAAATATATTGTAATAATTCTATATAAAGTTTTGTATTTAATTATTACAAAATTAAAAAAATAAAAAAATTACAAACCACAAATATGTATGCATATTATTGAAAAATAAATAAAACAAATTATAACACATTTATTTAGTAAATAAAGTTAATATTTTTTTTAAAATCAAATATAACTATAAAAAATACTTATTTTTTTAATTATAATAAAAAATAAAAAAATTAAAAAATTATTACAAAATCGCTTTTTTTAAAAAAATGATGTACAAAAAATATACAATTTCGATTGAAATCTTAAAAAATATAAGTTTTTCAAATGAAATTATTACACAATTTCATTAAAAAAACAAGCTTTTTAGTTAAAAAAATGGAAAAAATGGAAAAAAAGACTTTTTAAAAAATTAATTAAAGCCGATATTTTGAGAATTGCTAAAAAAATTATTACAAATAATCCAATGCAATAAAATATTAATAAATAAATACTATTTTACACAATATTTAATTAATGAAATTAGGCGAATGCTATTTTACATAATATTTATTATTATGAAGAAAAAATAGCTATGCCATTTTACATAATTTTATTATTATGAAGAAAAAATAGCTATGCCATTTTTCAAGAATGCGAATTAGCAAACACTATTTAATTTAATCAAAAGAAAAAAAATAAGGAGAGATATCATGGTTTTACCTCAAACTAACGAATTGCTGCTGCCTTTGCTTAAAGTAATCGAAAACAAGGAAGAATACAAGGTTCAAGAAATCATAGACGAAGTCGTTGACACATTGGAATTGAGTGAAGAAGACTTGAATGAGAAGATGCCGAACAAGGAGCCGGTAATATCATCAAGAATAAGCACAGCCAACATGCGCCTTAAAAAGGCCGAGCTGGTGGAGCTTAAAAGATTCGGATACTATTCAATTACAGAAAAGGGCAGGGATTTCCTATCTACCAATCCGGAGGAGCTGACAGAAGAGGACCTGATGAAAAACCCTAAATTCAAGGAATTCAAGGAGATCTTCGAACCTGCCAAACCTATAAAAGATGATAACAGACCGATTGGAATCAGCAAGATGGGACCTGCTTCAATGATGGAAGCTGCCTTTTTAGATGAAATGGAAAGAATCCAAAAGGACATAGAAGAAGATATGAAGAAGGGAAACGATGTCAAATATTTCAAGCCAAAGGGTGCTGAAATACACGAAGCTAAAAGCCATGCCAAAACCAGGCATCATCATCATAACTCAAAGGACAATCCGAAATACGTCATCCAGTTCTCACCTGCTGATGAACTGCTTAAATTCGCAGATCTTCTTGAGAGAGGCTACATAAGCAGGGAGGAATTTGACAGAAAAAAGGAAGAGTTATTGAAATATTAAAATAACTCTTTTTAAATTATCACTTGTTAATAAATTTTTATTTTAATTCACTGAGTATTTTATTAAATCAATAGGAATTTCTTAGCAAATGAATCTCGTTTAAATATTTCAAGGGGGGATGAAATGCCAGAATACAAATTTGAAGAAACCAAACTGAAATGTCCAAAATGTGACAAGGGAAAAGTAAGGCTTGTAATAAGCAGGAAGGAAGGCAAAGAGTATAAGTTCTTCAGATGCTCAGAATATGATTGCGACTGGAATGGAGGATTCTTCAACCAGGACCTCAAAAATATAGACATAATAGACAATTGTCCTTCATGCGACGGCATACTATATGTTCGAAATGGTAAAAAAGGTCCTTTTCTAGGCTGCTCCCATTTTCCAAAGTGCAAGCAGACAAGAGAGCTTACAGATGAGGAGGCCAAGCTGCTTGAGAGCAGAACTGAAAAGAATCTGGATAATTTCATTGAAGAGAACAAGGATTCCTCTCAAGAAAAGGACGATGATTTAAAAGACGCATCCCACGAAACTTTCGATGATTCAAAGAAGGAAAATTCCAGTGATTCCAAAAAGGAAAATTCCAGTGATTCCAATAATGAAGAACCAGTTTATGAAAGAATAAGAACAGATTTGAAATGTCCTGAATGTGAAAAAGGAGATGTTGTTCTAGTTATCAAGACAACAAAGGACAAGGAGACAAAATTCTTCAGATGCACGGAAGATGACTGCCATTGGAATGGTGGTTTCTACAACAGGGATGAGATTAAAACAGATGTTCTTGAACATTGTCCGAGATGCAAGGGAATACTTTATGAAAAAATAGGCAGGAAAGGACCCTTCATGGCCTGTTCCAATTTCCCGAAATGCAAATACACAAGAAATATTGAAAAAATTGATAAAGATCTTGAAATTAAAGAAGATTATGAAAACTCCGAACAACTTGATATTCCACCAATAGATGATATTAAAACACCACAAGACGATGCAATCACTGAAGAACTTATAGAAACACCACAAGAAGACTCTGAAATCATCACTGAAAAAGTTGAAACTCCTGAAATCATTCAAGAATCCAGTGAGGAAACAGAAGAAGGCAAATCCTCAGAAAAAGAAAAGTCTAAAGCGGAATATGAAAGATTTGAAAGCAAACTCTTATGCCCTGAATGCATGGAAGGGCAGGTGATTCTAATTAGAAACATGGACACCGGCAAGGGCTTCTTCAGATGCACAAACAATGACTGCGATTGGGATGGAGGACCATACAGCCAGCCATTGAAGCAATTGAAGCACATCACCTACTGCAAAGAACCTGGATGCAAAGGCATAAACTACCATACCGAAGGAAAATTCGGCCCTTACAAGGCTTGCACATGGTTTTCAAAAACAGGCTGCAGACCTAAAAAGAAAAGATAGTTAAAAGTTATTAAAATAAGATAAAAAGCATATAATTAAAAACCGATAAATTAAAAAAAAAGATAAAAAACCATAATTAAAAACCAAATAAAGGGTGTCCGCCAAAACAAATTTT
>Ga0256405_10005423_pt1 | contig 22030 bp, 17 predicted proteins | sample RumenRJG_02DNA_FD_189096 | JGI IMG/M metagenome (GOLD analysis project Ga0256405, IMG submission 189096) | Bovine rumen microbial communities from Lethbridge, Alberta, Canada - RJG_02 | ecosystem: Host-associated > Mammals > Digestive system > Stomach > Rumen | place: Canada: Alberta... | reverse complement strand
TGAACACGACCACGAGCATGACCATGGGCACGATCATGGGCATGACCATGAACATGAACATGACCATGGGCACGACCACGGGCATGACCATGAACACGACCATGGGCATGACCATGAACACGACCATGAACACGACCACGGGCATGACCACGGACACGACCATGGGCACGACCACGGGCACGACCATGGGCACGACCATGGGCATGACCATGACCACGACCACGGGCATGACCACGGCCACGACCATGGGCACGACCATGGGCACGACCACGGGCACGACCATGGGCACGACCACGGGCACGACCACGGGCACGACCACGGGCATGACCATGGGCACGACCACGACCACGGTGATGGCTGCAGCTGTTGCGAGGTGCATGATCACAGCGAACATGAGCTGGTGCACCACAACGCTTCTTATACCCATGAGGCGCATGTGCCCGGCCATCCGGACGCATGTGACTGTGAGGTCTGCAATTCCCACGAAGAGTACTGCGATTTTTGCGGGGAAAGTCTGGCCCACTGCAAGTGCCGGATGCCGGATGCGGACAATGTCAAGCGCGTTTACAGCCTGATCAATCTGGACTGCCCCATCTGCGCCTCGAAGATTGAGCATAAGATCAAGTCCCTGCCGGGCGTATCCTATTCCTCTGTCAGCTACAGCACGAAACAGCTCCGCGTTTCCGCCAAGAATCCGGACGCCATGCTGCCGGTGTTTCAGGAGATCTGCCGTTCCTTCCTGTCCTATGTGACAGTGGTTCCCAGGGATGAAGGACCGGAAACGTCCAGCAAGTTCCGCACCTATAACGTAAAGGGCCTGGATTGCGCCGCCTGCTCCATCAAGGTGCAGGATGCCATTGCCGCCATTCCCGGCGTAAAGATGGCTACCCTGGTCTACGAAACCGGCCAGTTGCGCGTTACCGCGGATGATTATGACGGCCTGTTGCCCAAAATGCAGGCGGCTGCCGAAAAAGCGGAGGACGGCGTCATCATTACGGAACGGGTTCGCGCCACTGCCCAGAAGAAATACCGTGTGTATAAAGTGGAAGGCCTGGATTGCGCCGCCTGCTCCGTAAAGGTACAGGATGCCATTGCTGCGCTGCCGATTGTGGATGAAGCGGTATTGGTTTATGAGACCGGCCAGCTTCGCATCAGCGCCCGCAGCTACGATGGATTGCTGCCCCTCATGCAGGAGGCTGCCGACCGGGTGGAAGAGGGCGTGAAGATCTCCGAAAAAGAGCAGTTCGGCGCTGGGAAATCCCGCACCTATGAGGTGCAGGGCCTGGACTGCGCGGTCTGCGCCGGCAAGGTGGAGGATGCCATCAAGGCCCTGCCGGAAGTGGAGGAAGCGGTGCTGGTATACGCTACCGGCCAACTGCGTGTTACCGCCCGCAGCTATGACGGCCTCACTGCCAGGATGCAGGAGGCTGCCGACAAGGTGGAGGATGGCGTGACCATCGTGGAACGCAAGGAAGCTGTTCCGGAACGGGAAAGGGAAAAGAAATCCTTCCTCAAAGAAAACGCCAGAGAACTTTTTGAACTGGTTGTAGGCGGCGCCATCTTCATTGTGACGGAATGGCTGGGCCTGGTGCCGGAAGAATACCACATGTACTTCCTGGTCATCGCCTATGTGATCCTGGGCTGGAAGATCGTGCTTACCGCATTGAAGAACCTGGCCAAGGGCGAATTCTTTGACGAGAACTTCCTGATGACCGTAGCCACTCTGGGTGCCTTTGCCATTCAGGCATGGGAGGAAGCGGTAGGCGTTATCTTCTTCTACCGGGTAGGCGAGTGGTTCCAGGACAGGGCCGCAGACAGGAGCCGCGACCAGATCATGGATGCGGTGGATATGCGCCCGGAAGTGGTCAATCTGCTGATTGGCGAAGATGTGAAAGTGATTCCTTCCGCGGAAGCCCGGGTGGGCGACATCCTGCTGGTGCGCGTGGGGGACCGCATCCCTCTGGACGGCATTGTCATCGACGGCGAAAGCCTGCTGGATACGTCTCCGGTAACCGGTGAGCCGGTGCCCGTCCGCAAATCCTACGGCGACGAGGTGCTCTCCGGCTGCGTGAACACTTCCGGCATGCTGAAGATCCGCGTGGAAAAGGAACTGCAGGAATCCATGGTGACCAAGATCCTGGATTCTGTGGAAAACGCAGCGGCCAACAAACCTTATATTGATAAATTCATCACCCGTTTTGCACGGGTCTATACTCCCATCGTTGTGGCATTGGCCCTTCTGGTGGCCATCGTGCCTTCCCTGGTCACCGGCGACTGGCACAAATGGATCTACACGGCCCTGACCTTCCTGGTCATCAGCTGTCCCTGCGCTCTGGTACTCTCCGTTCCCCTGTCCTTCTTTGCGGGCATCGGTGCCGGTTCCAAGCTGGGCATCCTGTTCAAGGGCGGCAACGCCATGGAAATGCTGAAGAATGTGGCAGCGGTTGTCATGGACAAGACCGGTACCGTCACCAAGGGCAACTTCGTGGTGCAGCGGGTCGTCACGACCAGTAGTGCCAGTGAGGATGAGATCCTGCAGGCAACGGCCGGGGCGGAACAGGTTTCCACCCATCCGATTGCGGTCAGCATCGTGGTTGCGGCCAAAGAGAGGAACCTGCCCATTGAGCGCCCGAACCGGTTTGATGAGATTGCCGGTGAAGGGCTGGTGGCCTATTTCGGCAAGGATGTGCTCCTGGTGGGTAATACCCGCCTCATGGACCGCTACAAGATCGATTACCGTGCCTACCAGCCTGCAGCTTACGGCAGCGAGGTGCTGGTGGCGAAGAATGGGACCTTCCTGGGCAACATCTTCATCAACGATACCTTGAAGGAGGATGCCAAACAGGCCGTGGCAGAAATTGCCGGGCTGGGCCTGACAACGGTCATGCTCACCGGCGATGCCCGGAGGGAAGCGGAAGCCGTGGCAAGTGTTGCCGGTATTCAGGAAGTGCGGGCGGAACTCCTGCCCCAGGACAAGCTGAAAGAAATGAACGCCCTGCGCAACAAATACGGTGGCGTCATGTTCGTAGGCGACGGCATCAACGATGCTCCCGTGCTAGCAGGCGCGGATGTGGGCGCGGCCATGGGAAGTGGCGCGGATGCGGCGATTGAGGCGGCGGACGTGGTCTTCATGAATTCCGAGATGGGGGCCATCCCGAAGGCCATTGCCATTGCCAAGGCAGTCAACAGTGTGGCCTGGCAGAACGTGGTCTTTGCCCTGGTGGTCAAGGTCATCATCATGGCAGCGGGCCTCTTCGGCTATGCCTCCATGTGGGCTGCGGTATTTGCGGATACCGGCGTGTCCGTGCTCTGCGTGCTGAACGCCTGCCGCATACTGTATAAGAAGTTCTGATAAAAAGAAAAAGCCCGTAAGTCCTTATGGGAAAAGGACTTACGGGCTTTTAAATTAAAAATAAAACAACTTTATAAAGTTTTTAATATATGTTTTATGCAGGTCTGGACATTAAAATGTTTCACGCGAAACATGGCTCAATGATGTATATACGTCGTAAAGAACATATATTCTCCGCAGTGTGTGACATCCATGGAGGAAATCCATCCATCGTATGGCATAACATTATTCAGCAGATATGAATTGGAAAAATGACTATCCATGTAGTCCTCATCATAAGGGCACATGACATAAGAGAGTTTCCATCTTAAGGTATTATCTGCGATTTTCTCGAAAGCCTCTTCTGCTGTCGACGCATACATACCGAAATATTTTCCGCCGGTCAGGGCATGTTCGCTGGTAGTGTAATAATAATTTTCATCTGGATATTCTTGCAAGTCAGGAGGTTCAGCGGCCGGATCCCAGAAATGATCTCCTGAGATGACAGACCTGGGGGCGTTGAAGTAAATATGGCCTATATAATCTGTGTCATTCAGATTAAACGCGTCATCATCAAAAGTGACATCAACAAAATAGCTGCTGTCATCAAGGTATACGACAGCCCATGAGTGGGAACCTGTTTTTGTCCGGCCGGAAATCTTGCTTGCATCGATTCCGCACATCCTTGCCAGCATGACAAAAGCATCGGTATACCCTTGGCAATTTGCCTTTCCATTGAGGATTGCTCCATTGGCGCCTATGAATGGAGCATTATGGGGAATCGGTGTCATGGAATCGTAAGTGATGCGATTAGCCAGCAGGTCATGAATATAAAGCTCTGTCTGAAGAAGCGTCGATTGCGCGTCTGCCTTGTCGACGATACGCACAGCCTCGTTGTAAAGGTGGAGTTCCTCATCGTTCAGGAATGACGTGTCATCATTGAGATATGCATATGCTACACGTTCCCCAGGGCTATGTGTGATATGTCCTGTTACATAGGAATCTCTTCCGTCATATTTGACGACCTTTATGGTTGCACCATAAATCGGACTTATGGAAAAAAGATGATCTTCATCTACTTTCATGTCATCAAAGACCACTGCGAACTCTGATTGCAAGTCTTCATTGCATTCTCTGATAAATTGTAGATACTCCTCCAGATCACTGAGATGCAGGGCAGAGTTCCAATCCACTTCCTTGGCGGAAGCAGCATTCTGAAAAAGCAGGGTGCATCCGAACAGCACAAAAAGCAGACTTTTCTTGAATCTTTGCATCATGATATCATCTCCGTCTTCATCTGGAAGCAACTCATACACATTCTGTTTACCTATTGTTTTCCAGCATCGCCTTGGCGAGTTCTACGGCCTTTACGCCATCGGCAGCGTAGGCATCGGCTCCGGCGGCATCGGCGTATTCCTGTGTGAGGGCGGCTCCGCCTACCATGACTTTTGCTTTGGAGCCGGCTTCGTGAAGTTCTTTGATGACCTTGTCGATCTGCACCATGGTGGTGGTCATGAGAGCACACAGGCCCACGATATCGGCACTGTTTTCGATGGCGGCCTTGACGATCTCCTGGGAATCCACGTCCTTGCCGAGGTCGATGAGCTTGAAGCCGCTGTTGGCGAGAAGAGCCCCTGTGATATTTTTGCCGAGATCATGGACATCGCCCTTCACCGTTGCGATGACAAAGGTTCCCTTGTCGGCAGTGCTCTGGGCAGGGAGGAGTTCCTTGAGCTTGTTGAAGGCTTCCCGCATGGTCTCTGCCGAAAGGAGCACCTGGGGCAGGAACATGCGCCCTGCGCCGAAGTCCTCGCCGATATCGGTCATGGCAGCGGTCAGGCTCTTTTCCGTGATCTCATTGGCATCATGGCCTTCCTGTATGGCCTTTTCCACCAGCTTTGCAATGCTGTCCTTTTCCCCGTCGATGACGGCGAGCTTGATGGCGGAGAGGACATCCGTTGTGATTTCCTTGGCCTCGGCAGCCTTTTTGGGGACGCTGAGGTTTGCCTCGTTTTTGCTGAAAGCAAGCCCGTTGGGATCTTTTCCCAGGAGGGCGGCGCTTGCCATGAGGGCGTTCTGCATGGCCTCGTCATAGGGATTCATGATGGGGGCATCCAGCCCTGCCGCGAGGCACATGGCGAAGAAGGTGCTGTTAATGAGGGGACGGTTGGGAAGTCCGAAGGATACGTTGCTGAGTCCCATGGTGGAGGGATAGCCGTACTCCTTGCGGTAGCCCTTGAGGGTGGACAGCACCTCATGGCAGGCATTGGCATCGGCAGATATGGTCATCACAAGGGAATCCAACAGGAAATCCCCATCCCTCAGCCCCTGTTCCCTGGCGGCCTTGATGATGGTTCCCATGACCTTGATGCGTTCTTCTGCCGTTTTTGGAACACCGTCGTCGGTGATGGGAAGGCAGAGGATGGCGGCGCCGTACTTTTTCGCTAGGGGAAGGAATTCCTTCAGGCGGCTGGTTTCCGCTGTGACGGAATTGATGAGGGCGCGTCCGGGGTAGGCGCGGAGCCCCGCTTCCAGAGCCTTGGCATCCCCTGTGTCGATGGCGAGAGGCGCGTCGGTGATCTGGGCGATTTCCATGACAGCCCGCTTCATGGCGGCGCTTTGGTCGATGCCGCCGACCCCCATGTTCACATCGAGAAGATGGGCGCCTGCCTTGACCTGGTTCACGGCTTCCTTTTTCACGGAGAGCAGGGAGCCCTCACGGATTTCTGCGGCGAGTTTCTTGCGTCCCGTGGGATTGATGCGCTCGCCAATGAGACGCGTGGGAAGGGTTTTGTCTATGGCAATGGTCTTGCTGCGGCTGGAGAGCATGAGGGGGCGGGCATCCTTTTTCCGCTCCGGTTCAGAAATGCCTTTGAGGGCTTTGACCAGTGCCGTGATATGAGCCGGTGTCGTGCCACAGCATCCACCGAGAAAGGTTGCGCCGGCCTCGACAAGTTTTGCTCCCCAGGTGCCGAAATCCTCCGGCCCCATGGGGAATTTTGTTTCCCCGTTCTCAAGATAGGGCATGCCGGCATTGGGCTGGACGCTGATGGGAACATCGCAGTTCCCGGCCAGTGTCCTGACAATGGGAACAAGCTGCTCCGGGCCAAGGGAGCAGTTGACGCCGATGATATCGGCTCCCATGGCGGAGAGGGTGACGGCGGCGGATTGGGGATCCGTTCCTGTGACCGTCCGTCCATCCTCGCTGTAGGAAAGCTGGCAGATGACCGGGAGGTCACAGGCGTCCTTCGCTGCCAGAAGTGCTGCCCGCATTTCCTGGATATCAATGCAGGTCTCGATGATGATATAGTCTGCACCGCCCTTTGCCAAAGCGGCTGCCTGTTCATGGAACACCTGATAGGCTTCCTCGAAATCAAGGTCTCCCAGAGGCTTGATGAAGCGGCCTGTAGGCCCCATGGAACCTGCGACCTTTGCCTTTCCCCTGGCGGCCTTTTTGGCGATATTTACCGCGGCGATATTGATTTCCTCCATGCGGTCTGCAAGGCCGTAATGGGCCAGTTTCAATGCGCTGCCGCCGAAGGTGTTCGTCTCAATGATGGTGGAACCCGCCTCGATATAAGCCTCATGCACTTTTTGGACAACCTTGGGATGCTCGATGTTCATGGACTCCGGGCAGGCGCCGGATGCAAGTCCTTCTGCTTGCAGCATGGTGCCCATGGCACCGTCGAAGATATGGATCATATGGTTACTCCTCTATTCTGTGTTGTTGTATTGATATCATGCCCTGCGGGAGGGGCAGTCCAGCTTGTTACAGGCTGCACAGCCCTTTGGTGTATGTGCAGGAGCTTTTGTTGTTGTGATGTCTTTTTTGTACAAACCGATGATGGCAGTGATGGATTTCCTCGGCATGAGCATGAGGGATTCCGAAAGGGATATGCCGATTTCCGCTGCATGACTCAGACGAAGGAGATCCGGCTGCTGTTCCAGGGGCCAGTCGCCGTACCCGGGACTGAATCGCCAGCGCATGTCATAGCCCTTGGCGGCAGCCTTGGGACGGATGGCCTTTTCCATGGCATCCGCAATCTGTTCCACTGCTGTTGTGGCAGCGGCATCCAGGAGCACGGAGAAGGCGTAGTCGCCCTTCTGAAAGCGTTTTGTCACGGTTTCCTCGATGTCCTCGCCAACGGTGGCAGCGAGGAGGATGACCTTGTCGCAGCCAGCGAGGTGCTCTCCTATCTTCTCGCCAAGGATGGTGAAGGGAGGATCAGCTGCTATTCTTTGGGCGTTGCAGTCGTAGTCGTATACCTCCCAGATTCCTTTCGGCACGGCCAACAGAAGGGCCGCTTCACAGGCTTCCTCAATGCGGCTTTCATCAAAGTTCTCTGCCTTCATGAGACCGGCATAGCGTCGCGTTTCCTTTGGGTCGATTTTCATCAGGGGAGCATTGTAGATGGGCATAACAGCCTCCTTCAAAATGTTTCACGTGAAACATCCTTAATGATGTGTATCCGTCGTAAAGAACATATAGTCTCCGCAGGTGTTGATATTCATGCTGGAAGTCCATCCATCATATGGCAAGAGATCATTCAGCAGATACGAATTGGAAAAATTCGCATCGTTGTATTCCTCATCATAGGGACACATGGCATACGAAAATCTCCATCCATTGCTCACGACATTATCTGCGATTCTCTGTAAAGCATCCTCCGCTGTCGAAGCATACATGCCGAAATATTTCCCGTGGGTCCGGTCATATTCGCTGGTCGTGTAGTAATAATTCTCATCCGGATATTCCTGCAGGCCGGGAGGTTCGACGGCCCAATCCCAGGAATGGCTTCCTGAGATGACATCCCTGGGGACATTGAAGTAAATGTGATCCGTGAAATCTATGTCATTCATGTGGAATGAGGCATCATCAAAGGTGACATCAACAAAGTAGCTGTTGCCATCAAGGTACACGACAGACCATGTGTGCCTTCCACCGCCTGCATGGCCGTTGATCCTGTTTGCATCTATTCCGCACATCCTTGCCAGCATGATAAAAGCGTCGGAATACCCTTGGCAATTCGCCTGCCCGTCAAGGATTGCCCCACTGGCGGCGGAATATGGCGCAAGATAGGCAACCGTGGGCTCGGTAAAGTAGGTGATGCGGTCAGCCAGAATGTCATGAAGAAGGAGCTCTGTCCGAAGAAGCGTGGGCTGTGCGTTTGCCTCATTGACGATATCCACAGCCTCGTTGTAAAGCTGGATTTCATCATCCTCCAGGAATGACGTGTCTCCATTGAGATATGCATACGCTACACGTTCCCCGGGGGTATGGGTGAAGCTTCCTGTTACATAGGAATCCCTGCCGTCATAATTGACGAGGTTTATGTTTCCTGCCCAAATCGGGGCAATATCAAAAAGCTCATCCTCATCCACGTACATATCATCAAAGACCACGGCGATTTCTGATTGCAGATTCTTATTGCATTCTATGATATATTGTATGAACTCCTGTTGGTCGCTGAAATGCGGCGCAGAGCCCCAATCCGCTTCATGGGCGGAAGCAGTATGCTGAAGAAATAGGACGCACCCGAACAGTATAAAGAGAAGGCTTTTGCTGATTTTTTGTATCATGATATCATCTCCGTTTCCATTTGAAAACAATTTATGTACCCATATAATGAAAATATTCAAGAAAGAAAGGGATTCTCCTGCCATAAGGCCAGGTGGCGTTAGAATTTTCCATAGACAAGGCTAAATGTGCATTGGTATTTCATCTTTTCAACTATTTTATTACACTATATATTTAATGTTTCTGTTACAATATATCGTACATACTGTAATTTACACTAAATTACAGTATGTAAATTATGTTATATATGTAACAAAAAACAGTTATTGTTATCATTTTACATAAAAGGTATGATGTACCATACAATTTTTCAGGGGACGGGGAAAAGGGTGGATACTCAATTTTGCTGTCGGCAAAATCTGAACAATGCGTTATAATATAGGAAGCACTAGGGAAACACTGATTAATTCAGCCGCCCATCTTGGCGCATCTTGAATGTCCTCCCTGCGTTGACAAATCCTCGACATATCACCACTATGACTGCGGTTTGTCGCCTTGAGATGGACATGCAATCTACGCCAATCTGGGCAACTTCATTTAGGGCGTGTTGAAAAACGGAAACTGTGCGCTACAGCGAGACAGTTTTTCGTATGACAAGGAAGCGAACCCGCAGTCGTAGCAGAGCTACGTCAAGGGTTCGTTGACGCAGACAGACGGAAAAATGGCCGCTGTAGTGCGCAGGTGGAGTTTTTCAACACGCCCTAATCAGCGTTTCCCTAAAAATCAAGGGATGGAAAGGATGAATGTGGAATGGGATACTTACGTACAATTTTGAGCAGTTCTATTTTATCACTTGCCATTATGAGTGCAAGCGTATTTACAGGATATGCGGCAGAGATCCCTGCCGATTCCCCGGAGATCCAGTATTTTGGCCGTTGGGATGCCCAGGAGGGGGTCTATCGCTGCGGGTATGGTGCAACCTATATCAAGGCAAATTTTACCGGCACCAGTCTCAAGGCAGATATCTCAGGGGATGGAATCTGGTGGCGCGTCAGTATTGATGGCGGGGAATTCCGACGCTTGAAGCCGAAGGGAAAGGATACGGTCCTTGCGAAGGATCTTGCGATGGGGGAACATAAGGTGCTTTTTGTCCGCTCAACGGAAGGGCAGGCAGGCATCAGTGAGTTCCGCGGCTTTGCGGTGGATGATGGATCAGGGCTTGCAGCCCCGGATCCCTTGAAGGAACGTCGGCTGGAATTCGTCGGTGACTCAATCATGGCAGGGGCGTGGAACGATGGCGAGCGGACTGGTAAAAAATACCATGATGTGGAGGACAATGATATGTCCTATGGTCCACAATTGGCGCGGATGCTTGAGGCGGATTACAGCGTCATCGCGAAATCCGGCCAAGGGGTGGTACATAACTATGCAGGGGAATGGCCCGATAGGGGCGTCCATGCAAGCGACAGTTACCCATGGACCTTCTTTTCCAATCGTTTCGATGAGGAACACCTGATATGGGATACGGAAAGATTTCCGGTGGATGCGGTTATATTGGCAATCGGGACGAATGATTTCTCCGATAAGGAACGCAAACCGACCTCCAGTGAGTTCAAGGAAGGCTACAGGAATCTTGTCACTGTTGTCCGCGAAATGAACCCAGGGAAGCCCATCATCTGCACGGAGCCGATTCCCTCCGTTATCGGCCCTGATGCCCGCAAGTGGATAGAGCAGGTTGTCAGGGAGGAAAACAAGAAGGGGGACCGGAACATCTACTTCATTCCAATCAATGAACATGGAGCCTTGTTGGAGGAAAGCGATTATATAGGGGACAACACCCACCCAACGAAAGCCGGCTCCGGGAAGATCGCTGATTACCTCAAGGACAAGGTAGCAGGTATCCTTGGTTGGGATAGCGGAACTCTCGAAATGGAAAAGGACAGGTAGCGATATGGCATATTTCCTGATTATCCTGATTGCCCTTCATGTGGCAAACCTCGCTGTGGTACTCAATGCTTGGCGAACCGAGTGGACCGTGACAGGATGGGACTCCTTTCGGGTGTTCCTGCTGTCCATGCTTCTTTCCATCTGTCTGGAATTGGCTATTGCATCCTTCTATCGATGGATCTGAAGAATATTTCACGTGAAACATTTTAACAGGGCGGAGTTTTTTACGCATCTTGAGAAGAAATGAGATAAAATACTAAAAAACACTTGCCCTATGAAATTTTCTGTGGTATGCTTGATACAATTTCAAAGCAGATATTTGCATCTGCGATGGGAAAGACGATGAACAGGAAAAGTAGTTGTTAGGATGTCCTGCAGAGAGCCGGGGTGCTGGGAGCCGGTGGACGGAAGAGCAACGAAGTTCCCCTGGGAGTTGCCCGCTGAACCCGATGGGCGTAGGCGGTGACGGAGTCCTCGCCGTTACAAGAGGAGCGCGTTGATGGACGCGCATGGAGTGCCTTTTTCGGAAGGCAATAAGGTGGTACCGCGGGCAGAGCCTCGTCCTTTTCAGGACGGGGCTTTTTTGTTTCCGGGTTTGCAGAAAGTGAGTTGGTCTTTATGGTAATCATTATGAATTCAGACGCTACGCAAAAGAACATCCAGGATGTCATTGATGCCATCGTATCGGTTGGATTGGAAGCGAAGGTCATGGAGGGCGCCCACCAGAAAATCGTGGGAGTCATTGGGGACAAGGTGCGCATGGCATCCGTTCCCGTGGAGGCCATGAAGGGAGTGGAGAAGAGCGTTCCCATTTCCAAGAGCTACAAGCTGGCCAGCCGTGAGTTCCATCCCCAGCCCAGCATTGTCCGGGTGGGAGATGTGGAAATCGGTGGGGAAATCCCGGTGGTCATGGCGGGTCCCTGCGCCGTGGAATCCAGGGAGCAGCTCTTTGAGGCGGCGGACATTGTCAAGGCCGGTGGCGCGCAGTTCCTGCGGGGCGGTGCCTACAAGCCGCGCACCAGCCCCTACTCCTTCCAGGGGCTGGAGGAAAAGGGACTGGAGTATCTTGCCGAGGCCAGGGAGCGCACGGGGCTGAAGGTGGTCACAGAGGTCACTGTTGTGGAGGCGATTGAGAAGGTCTGCCAGTATGCGGATATGCTGCAGATCGGCGCCCGCAACATGCAGAATTTCGGCCTCCTGAAGGAAGTGGGGAAGTGCGGGAAACCCGTCATGCTGAAGCGCGGCCTTGCGGCGACCATCGACGAATGGCTCAATGCGGCAGAGTACATCATGGCTTCCGGCAACTCGGATGTGGTTCTCTGTGAGCGGGGCATTCGCACCTATGAGACTTATACCCGCAACACCCTGGATATGAGTGCCGTTGCTGCCATCAAGCATCTTTCCCATCTGCCTGTCATTGTGGACCCCAGCCATGGAACGGGCAAGTGGCGCATGGTGAAGCCCATGGCCTTTGCCTCCATTGCAGCCGGGGCAGACGGCCTGATGATGGAAGTCCATCCCAATCCCGCAAAGGCATTGTCCGATGGGCCCCAGTCCCTGACACCGGAGCATTACCGGGACATCATGTCCGGCATTGGCAAGCTTGCCCATTTCATGAAGTCAGATCCTTCCTTGCAGCTCTATGGTGAGGAAGATTGAATTGTTTCACGTGAAACAATCAGAGATTGATGTGCGCCAAAGCAGCCACTCATTCTAACCAACCGCCACAACCTCGACTCCCATGCGTTCTGCTCTTCGCAGAAAATCCATGTCTGCCATCTTATCCGTGACGATCATGTCCACGGCATTGAGGGGACATACCTGGGCAAAGGAGACATGGCCGATCTTGCTGTGGTCGCAGGCGACGACTTTTCGGCTGGCGCGTTCCGTCAGGGCAATCTTTACGGCCTGGTCGTGGAAGTCAGGGGTCATGATGCCCGTATCCAGGTCGATGGAGGAGATGCCCAGAAAGGCGATGTCGATGCGGAAGCTGCGGATCATGCGGCAGGTCATATCCCCCACGAATCCTTTGAGGGTCGGATTGTAGATGCCGGGCATGGAAATGAGCTGTATCTTCTCGGAGTTGGCAAGAATATTGCAGATGGGCAAAGAGTGCGTCAGGACAGCGATGTTCTGGCGCATTTTCAATGCCTCCGCAATCTCCATGACGGTGGTTCCCGTGTCCAGATACACCGCGTTTCCCTCCTTGACCAGACCGGCGCAGCAGGCGGCAATGGCGCTCTTTTCCTTGGACATGCGCGTGGCCCTGGCCCGGACGGAATCCAGGGTTGCCGTGCCCTCGTTGAGGACGGCGCCTCCATGGATGAGCGTCACCATGCCAAGGTCGGCCAGGCGGTGCAGATCCCGCCGAATCGTCATGTCGGATACCTCCAGGGAATCGGCCAGCTCTTTCACATAGACGGTCTTTTGCTGCTTCAGTGTCGCCATGACCTCTTTCCGTCGATTTCTTGCCTGCATCATCAGCACCTCGATTTTTCGGATAATTGTTTGATTGTTGTCCTTGTTACAAGAATATCATGCAAGTCCAACAAAAATCAAGGAAAAGAGGCCTAAATCATCAGGAAATGAACAAAATATGCTTGTAAGGAGAGCGGATCCTGTTTATACTATACTCGCGAACAGTAAAATGTACATCTCGGCACAACTCGCTCGCGGTATATGCAGAGAGCGTAAGAGCTTTCCCTTCGGGAAATTCTAACGCTCTCTAGTATAAAACCAGACAAAGACAAAGCGATGAATACAGGATCAAAAGGAGAGATTTTTCATGGAACCAACAAAGAAAGCTGCTGAAATGAATGCGAAGGAATTGGCCCGCTATATCGACCAGTCCGTCCTGAAGCCGGAGTTCACCCAGGAGGACATCAGGAAGTACACCCAGGAGGGCATCGACTTCGGCTGCGCCACCATCTGCATCAATCCTTCCTCCCTGGAGATGGTCTCCAAGATGGTGGAGGGAACCGAGACGGGCATCTGCGTGGTCTGCGACTTCCCCTTCGGGCTGTCCACCACGGAGTCCAAGGTGAAGCAGGCGGAGGAATATTGCAGCAAGTACAAGATTATGGATCTCGATATTGTTGCCAACTATGGCCAACTCCGAAGCGGCAACCTCGACTATGTGACCAGGGACATCAAGGCAGTTGTCGATGTCTGCCACAAGTATGGCACGCAGGTCAAGGTCATCATCGAGACGGACTCCCTCACGAAGCAGCAGATCATTGACAGCACAAAGTGCGCGGTAGCCGCAGGCGCGGACTTCATCAAGTCCTCCACGGGATTCTTCACGGGCGGCGAGTGCGTCGGCGCAACGATCGAGGTCGTGCAGACCATGATGGAGGCCGGCGAGGGCAGGATCAAGGTCAAAGGCTCCGGCTGCATCCGCACTCGCGAGCATTTCCTCCAGCTCATCGACATGGGCATTGACCGCATGGGCATCGGCTACCGTTCCACGCCGGTGGTATTGGGCTTGAAGTAATAGAGCTTGTTTTAGAACTGTTTTGAAACTGTTGTGGGCTGCCGCATATGCGACAGCCCTGTTTCATAGAAGGGAGATTTGGAGATGGCAAAGTTCCTGACCATCTACGATGCCGATCCATTTGCCTCTGCCTTCATCGACAACTGCATGGAAAAGGGCAAGCTCCTCAAGAACGGCGGCTGTCAGTATGATGTGATTTCCCAGTCCAACATCGGCCCTGCGGTGCTGGGCAACTCCTTTGCCGCCATCAAGAAACTGGTCTTTGATGAAAAGAAGGTTTCCTGGGAAGGGCTCAAGCAGGCAATGGAAGCCAATTGGGAGGGCGAGGATGGAAAGCGCATCCGCAAGCTCTGCAAGGAGGCTCCCAAGTTCGGCAATGACGAGGACGAGGTGGACGGCATCGTGGCGGATATTTTCGAGTCCTATCTGGAGCTTTTGCCCGCTTACAAGACGGACCGCACGGGAAAAGGCCCTGAGATCAGCTGCTACACCATGTCCACCAGCAACATCACCTCCTATGTCCCCAACGGTCTGGATGTGGGCGCGACACCGGACGGGCGCATGGCCCGTTCCCCCCTCAACGAGGGCTGCTCCCCCACACAGGGCACGGACGTGAACGGGCCGACGGCGGTCATCCGTTCCGTTGCCAAACTGCCCAACTGGAAGGTGGCGGCAGGGCAGCTCCTCAACATGCGCTTTGCGCCGGGAACCCTTGCGGGAGAGGAAAATCTGCACAAGTTCGTCGGGTTCCTCCGGGCCAGCCAGCGCATGGGCATTTACCATAACCAGTTCAACGTCATCGACTCCAAAACCCTCCGCGATGCACAGAAGCACCCGGAGCAGTACACGGATCTGATCGTCCGGGTGGCGGGCTATTGCGCCCAGTTCGTTTCCCTGATGCCGGAAACCCAGGATGCGGTGATTGCCAGGACAGAAAATGTGTGGAGAGGAAGATGGAAAAAGGACTCATATCGACCATACAGGGCTATTCCATCAAGGACGGCCCCGGCATCCGAAGTACCGTTTTCTGCGTGGGCTGTAATCTGCGTTGCCGGTGGTGCTCCAATCCTGAGCTCATGCTGCCGGGAAAGAAGGTCATGCGCTTCCAGTTGGAAGGCGAGGAGAGGCAGCAGGAAGTGGGCTATGAGATCGAGAGCCGGGCCCTTGCGGAAAAGCTTGCCCATGACCGTATGTTCTACGAGGAAACGGGAGGCGGAGTGACCTTCTCCGGCGGCGAGGCGGCGCTCCAATGGAAGTTCGTGGCGGAAACGGCAAAGATACTCTCCGGGATGGGCATTTCCAGTGCCCTGGACACGGCGGGAGATGTGCCCTGGGAGGTGCTGGATGCCGTCACGGAGGATATGGAATATGTGCTTTACGATGTCAAGACCTTTGACGATGCCATGCACAGGAGATGCACGGGCAGGAGCAACGCCCGCATCCTGGAGAATCTGAAGAAGCTGGCAGCCAAAGACCGGATGCTCATCATCCGCATGGTGATCGTGCCGGAGTACAATGATGATCTGGAAGATGTCAGAAAACGCATGGAACTGGTCAAGAGCCTTGGCGCCTGTGTAAAGCGGGTGGACATCCTTCCCTACCACACGTTGGGGAAGGGCAAGTACCAACGGCTCGGAATCCCCTATCCCATCAAAGGAAAAGAGGAAATCCCCCAAACCTACTGGAACGAATTCCGGCAATTAGGGGTGGGGATTTCCATCGTGATTGCGGGGGAACATGGTTGATGGGCCCTGCTGCAAGAGCGCATGAGAGCCGGCTCAAAGGAATTCGTCCCACAGTTCCGTGACCGCCCAATAGCTGAAGAGTATGGCAATGCAGCCGAGGAACAGAAGGAGGAAGTCCTTGAGAGGTTCGCCGGTGGACAGTTTGGCGAGTACCGCGCATCCAGCCAGCATGAGCGTCATCACAGAGAAGGCAAGGCTGGCGGGCGCAAATGACAAACGGTGCAGGTCCCTGTCCTCCGGCAGCATGGCATAGGTATGGACCGCCTCCCAGCCCGGGGCAAATTCAATGGTGCTTTCGCCGCAGTGATTTCGGCTGGCCCATTTGAGATAATGCGTCTCCTGATACGTCTGGTAATTGACGTACATGCAAAGCAGGTTCACGGTGATAGAAACGGCCAGCGCAATCCATAAGTTTCTCATAAGTGTCTCCTATGGTGTGAATGAATCAAATCAATAAGTAGTCTTCAAAACAATTATACCATAATGAGATCCCCTGCCTGTCAAGTGAACGGGCAGGGGATTTTTGTCGGTAGGGGCTATGGTATAAATCTATTGAAAAATCAGTAAATAAAGGTTATAATAGTTATATCTCGTGGAAAATCAAGGTTTGGAATGGCATAATGTTTCACGTGAAATATTGAAGCAAATAAGAAAACGTGTTTTTAGAATGCATGTTTGACTCGAATCGGAATTACTGAGTGATGAATTATGATAAAATGGAAGAGATGTAATGGAGAATACTTTTCTAAAATGGGCAGGGGGAAAAAATTGGTTTGTAAAGCACCAAAAACATCGTTTGCCTACTCAATATAATCGATATATTGACCCTTTCTTGGGCGGTGGCTCTATTTTCTTTTATATGGAACCAGAGGCAGCAATTTTAAGCGATATAAATAATGAACTTATTTCAACATTCAGGGCAATTCAACAGGATTGGCGGAAGCTTGATAAAAAACTAAACGTCCATTCTCGAAGACATAATAAAGAATATTATTATAAAGTTCGAGAACAACAGCCTTGTGAGATAACCAGTATTGCGGCTAGAATGATTTATCTTAACAGGACATGTTTCAATGGGATATATAGGGTAAATAGGAAGGGTAAATTTAATGTACCATGTGGTTCGAAAAATACAGTTCTGACTGGACAGGAAGAGTTCGAACAAAGATCAAGAATACTTCAAAATGCAATTCTAAGGAGTTGTGACTTTGAAGAGACTATCACCGTTGCTGAAGAAGGAGATTTCTTATTTTGTGATCCACCGTATACAGTACAGGAAGAAAAAAGCTTCGTTGGGTATACCAAGAATCTGTTTGATTGGGATGATCAAATTCGATTAGCAAATGCGCTTGAACAATCTAGACAAAGGGGTGTAAAAATTTTGATGACAAATGTCAATCATCCATCAGTGCGGGCATTATATGAAAACAGAGAAGGTTTTGTACTTGATGAGGTGTTGAGATATAGCAGTATATCAGGAAAGGCAGATGGAAGAAAGAAATACTCAGAACTTATTGTTAGTGCAAATATGCAGGAGGAGTAAAAATGGCAGGCATAGTGAATATGGTCGATAATTCGAGTATCCAAAATAATCCAATTCGGAAGGTAAAAGAGTTTATTGATAAACAAAATAAGTATAAAAGTGTAGGCGATGAAGAACATTGGCGCTTTGTTGGATATGTTCTTGATATCAGTTATGAAAGTGCTCAAATCATAACCAATGATACTTATAAAATAGCCGTTGGTGGTATACCAAGAGGTTCCTTCTTAATTCTTGTGCCTGCTAATTTTGAAGGAGTGCCACCTCATTTTACCCTTCTTCGAGTAAAGGAGATTTGTGCAACTCCTCTTTCTCAGCAGGTTCAGCAGACATATTTTGAGATGCATAAAAGGTCTATGCCAGAGCTTGATATCTGGACACAAGCAGACCTGCAGTGGGGATCGCTTAGATGTGATACACTTGGAATGTTTTATGCAGATCCGGAAAATGTAGATAAACTGGCATTTTCTGGTGATGTAAACAATGTGGTTAGTGCACATAGATACGAAGTTTACGCGCCTGATGAGGATCTTCTGAATCTCATTGTTAACGGAACTGTACGAAATGATCTTCAAGAGGAAATAGGCCATCTTCGCACCATGGAGTGTATGTTTGGTGTTGATAAACAAGCGAGTAGAGATATTCCAGTAAAGATATCTATGCGTGATTTTATGGGTTGCAGAACGGCTATGTTTGGTAAGACGCGACTCGGAAAATCTAATGTAGTTAAACTAATCGCACAAGGCATGTTGGATGCTACTTCTGTTACTCGTAATGTAGGACAGCTTATTTTTGATATTAATGGAGAATATGCAAATGATAGTGACCAGGATAATGTTTCATTAAGATCTGCCAATCCTGATCGTTGCAAGGTATACGCCCTTACTTCTCGACCCGCTACTCCGTCCAAGCAGTTAAAGTTAAATTTCTATGAGAATGCAAGTTCATGCAAGGATATTCTCGGAACGCTTCTCAACAATGCTGGACGTGGCTCTATTTATATTACGGCGTTTGCAAGTGTTGTGCTTCCTACTCCAGAAGAAATGGATGAAATGGAAGTGCGAGAAAAGATACATGTCATTCGAAGGATTCAGATCTATTGGGCAATTTTGTATGAGGCTGGTTTTTCTGCAGACGAGAATAAACTTAAGGCTCTCCGTTATATGAACACGAATAATGTAAAAGCATTGGATCCACATTTTAGAGATGAAATTCGAAAAAAAGTGTATGGGAAAAATCCTCCAGAACGAGTAATTTCTCTTAAAGGTATTGTAGATGAACTTAGGGCATTTATAACCCATTTGCGTAAAAGTGATAATCAGGAAACAGCATTTGGCAAAGAAGTATTTAAAAAAGATGATCTATCCTTGTTGGAGTTTCTTTTTCCAAAGTCAGGCCGTGGCCCTGCTATGTTAGCGCAGTTTAGGATGTATCATTCGGATAAGGCAGGTGATTTTGTAAAAGAAATAATCGAAGAATTGAATAATGGTAATACGGTTATCTTGGATTTGGGTAATGCAAATGATAGCATAAGACAGTATTTTTCGGATCTTTTATCGAGAGCCGTTTTCCGTGAACAGGAAATGAAATTTGTGAGCAATAAATTGGGCGACAAATATATTGAACTGTATTTTGAGGAAGCACACAACTTGTTTCCCCCGCAAACAAAGGACAATCAGGATGTTTATTCCAGGTTTGCAAAAGAGGGGGCGAAGTTCCACATAGGTATGGTGTACTCAACACAATCTCCGTCGACTATTAGTAAGGAACTGCTTGTTCAGACTGAAAATTTCTTTGTGGGGCATCTGGCATCTTCTGATGAAACAAAAGCATTGACCAGAACACAGATTGCATTTGATGGAGTGGAAGAAGACATTCTTAGGGCAAGAACGCCTGGTTTTATGAGAATGCTTACGATGTCTCATAGATTTGTAATTCCTGTTCAAACAAAGTTGTATCGGCCAGAGAGAGGTGAATAGCATGTCTTACTCTTCAGGAGGTAGATTACCTTTTGAATCAGCGTCTAAATTGGGGCACCTCAATGTTATCAAGAGTGAGTGGGTTCAATCTCTCATAAAGGATTTTGAGACAGATGATGTTGGTGATGCTGATCAATATGAAAATGATATTTGGGAAGAATTTGCTCCTGTTGATATCCAGCCATTAGAGCATATTTGGGCAGTAGATGGTTCTTATGTTCCGGTTAAAGAAAACCATAAAGAACTTGCATTTGTTAAAACGGCACTTATGACAGTTGAGCAAAACAAGATTGCTGACATTGATAAAGAATACCCTCATCCATTGAAACTACAGAAAATCATGAGAGATAATGCACTTTTTCACGCTACGGTATTTCCTCTTAAAAACATAAAGAGTACTAAAGGGAATATTTATGATACCGTACGACATGTTATCTATGATTCCATACGAAATGACGAGGAAGGTCAGTATTTTGAGACCTTGAAATGGATAGCATATAAAAAGTGGGACGGACAGAATAGTAATTCGCCAAGTTTTGAATGCCCTTATTGTGATTGTGGTAAGAAGGTTGATGCAGGAATTCCATTTAATCAGGATACGGGAACCTGTCCGTTTTGTAATCGGGAAGTTTTGCTTACAGATATGTTGGGGTTTCATTTGGATATGAATGATGATAATGCACCAATATCTGTAGCATCATCTTATATGATCGTAATGGAAATGCTTATGCTTTTCACTGTAATCAGATTGCAATGGTCAAATAGGGATCAGCGTCTCATAAGCAATACGCTTTTTATTAAGGACGGTCCGATGACGCTTGGTGGGCAGTATTCGAAACTTGTGCCGAATATCAGAGAGTTTTTGAATTATGCAAAAAAACAGGGGAGACCTATACACATTATTGGAAGCGAAAAATCAGGAGCATTTTTTGATTATCTGTCATTGTGTTCAAGATTCGTTAAACCGGAACATGGAAAAATCAAATATGCAGTCTTAAATCATGGTTATATCCGACGAGTTATTCAAAGGGCACCAGATCGAGGTAATCCCTATGGCTTAAGAACAAACTGGGGTGAGAAGGTGTTTGTTTTCTTAGATGAGAATACTTACATGGTTCTCAATATGACAACTGGAGGATATGAGAAAGATGATGTATACCCAACGCGAAATGACATTATTGGACTGGAGCGAATCTTGACCACGCTTCCTGCTTTGATTAGTAGGAAATATGAAGGAGCCTTGTATCCTATAGAACTTGTTCATGGTATAGCATCGATGTCGAACTATCCGTCGGCAAAGATATTGCAGGATTTTGTAAAAGATATGATTTAAGATGATGTTTATTGACTCGAATTTTCCATATAGAAAAGAAATTGTTTCACGTGAAACATATGTATTATTTTAAAGCGTACTAAAAATCGTGCCAATTTTCTCATTTTATGATAAAATTGTGGTGGGATTAGGCAACAGGAGGTGTTTTCTTTCTTGATTGATATAAAGAAACTGCAATGGTACTATGAAAATGATAAAGTTTTTGTTACTGCTCATGCAGCGGAACGGTTTCGACAAAGGGGAATCAAGGCCAAAGACATAAGAAATGCTGTCCAGACCGGCGAAATTATCGAGCAGTATCCGGATGATTATCCATACCCCAGCTGTTTGTTGCTAGGAATGTCTGTAAAATTACAGCCTGTACATGTTGTTATGAGCGATGAAGGCAACGTCAGCAGGATCATAACGGCGTATTTCCCAAATACAGAAAAATGGGAGATCGACCTAAAAACCAGAAAGGTGTGACAGATTATGAATTGTCTGGTATGCAAAACCGGAACGATGCAACCATCTACAGATAGCTATTTTGCCAAGATTAATGGCGGATATGTGATTATTGAAAATGTGCCTTGCTTCAAGTGTGAGCAATGCGGAGAGGTGGTATATTCCGCTTCCGTGATGGAAAGAATTGATGAAATGCTGGAGCAGTTCGAAAAGATTGCCAGCAAGATTTTTATTGTTGATTATGCAGATGCGGCGTAAATAGAGATATTATCATTGTCTGAAATCCCAGAGTATCGTCTTACTATTCATCCCGCAGTCTATTTTGAATGGATGGTAACTGGTCAGTCGCTCATTGTAAGTGCCAACATGGGCTTGTTTTGAAAAAGAAATTCCAATGCCTGTAGAGCAGTTCGGCCACGTTTTTTAGCGGTGCTAATGAAAGAATTGATTTTGGCAAACAAGTCAGCACCATCTATAGTATGAAAACAGCCGCTGACCTTCAACTGTAATTGTTCAGGTGCGCCAGTTCGGCGCAAGTAGTATAGTCGGGTGAAAGTCCAGACCTGATAAAGCCTAGCAAGCAGTCAGTACCCAGCCTTGGAGCCGAAGCCGTGAGGTTAGGTTTAAGCGTAGGCAGGGGAGCACAAGAGCCGCAACGCGAAAGCGTGAATCTGTTTGGCCTCGTCAGTTACTGTAGAGC
>Ga0256405_10005422_pt1 | contig 22033 bp, 26 predicted proteins | sample RumenRJG_02DNA_FD_189096 | JGI IMG/M metagenome (GOLD analysis project Ga0256405, IMG submission 189096) | Bovine rumen microbial communities from Lethbridge, Alberta, Canada - RJG_02 | ecosystem: Host-associated > Mammals > Digestive system > Stomach > Rumen | place: Canada: Alberta... | reverse complement strand
TAGTTGAATATTATATCTGAAAAAATAAGGAGGTTATTATGTATCCACATGTAAACGGTGTTGGAGGAACAAACGGTGCAGGTAATTCCAGACAATCAAACGGCACAACAGGCAGACAAGAATCAAGTTCTCAAGAACCAAGTATTTTTAGCAGAAAAATGAGTAATGCAAGAGCCACAGCAGAAGAAGCATCTCAAAAAACTCAACAACACATGGACAGAGTAAAACACTATATTAATCAGGGTTATACTTATGCTCAAGCTATTGAAGCTGCAGAACAAGAAGAAGGTGGTCCTGTAAATAGAGAACAACTCGTTGAACGACTCGTTAAGCAAGGTTATGACCGTGAAACAGCTGAAAGAGCAATTCCTAGAAACATAGATCAACGTATTGATTATGCACGTGAAAAAGGAAGAATCGAAGGTCAAAGAAAAGTAGATGAACTTGACCAAAAGCTTAACGGAATTCGCCGTAGATAATTTAAAATCAAAATTTAACTTTAAAATAAGGAATTTACATACAGCGTAAATTCCTTATTTATTATAAAAAATATATGTGTTTATTATATTACAAAACTTAAAAAACTCTTTAAAACTACAGTTTTAGTAGTATAATAAAACTATTCACAAGAAAGAAAGGATTTAAGAATATGCCAAGTGTAAACAATGACATGAAAGTAAAAATGCCTGCAATACCTAAGACTGCAAAAAAAGAAGATAGCGTTCAACCACAAGTTGAAACAAAAGATTTATCATCTGCAATGATGGATAAACTTTCAGCAGCAGCAAACATTAATAAGGTTAATGTTGTGTCAAACAATACAGAAAAATTTGAACTTAATTTATCAACTGCAGAACTTGAAAAAAGAACTAACAAAGACTTTTTAGCACCAAAAGTTCTTTTAAAGCCGGATTCAAAAGAATATACAAGTCTTGCTGAAGGTGATAAAGAAGCTTTAAAACATTTGGCAAAAACTGCAAAAATAATGGATACCATTTACATGAAAATGGATAATGAAAAGAATTTGGCCTTCAAAGAATATCTTGAAAAAGAAACTGCAAAAGGTAACAAAGATGCTGAAATGTCTTTAAAATTATTTACAGCTCAAAAAGGTATGTCAGGTATTGATATGGAAGCTAATATGGTAAATTTAGCAAAAGGACAACCTGATTTACCGGGAAAAGCTTTTTATCCATCTGATTTAAAGAAAGAAGAATTCCATAATATTTTAATAAACATGCTTGAAAATGGTGAAAAAGAAGAAGTTTCAAAAATCTTAAGTCAACGTACAATTGTTGAACGTGATGGTGATAAGTTGAAAGCTGTTGACTATTGCGATAAATTCAAGGAAGAATTTACACAAATTGCAGATGAACTTGATAAAGCCGCAGAAACATCAACTAATAAAGATTTTAATGAATACTTAAAATTACAATCAAAAGCTTTAAGAAGTGCAGATCCTATGTTGGATGCTTATGCTGATAAAAAATGGGCAACATTACAGGATACACCTCTTGAATACACAATTACAAGAGAACAGTATGCTGATAGAATGACCGGCTCTGTTGTAGAGAACGAAAAATTAAATAATTTATTAAAAGAAAACGGTATTGTACCTCAATCAAAAGACTCATTAGGATGCCGTGTAGGTATTGTTAATAAAGAAGGTACAGATGATTTATTAAGAATAAAGAAATATCTTCCTATGTTGGCTGAACACATGCCATTGGCTGATAAATATACACAAACAATATCATCAGAAGGTGAAAACAAACAAACAATGGTAGATGTTGATTTGGTTGCATTATCAGGAGATGGCGGAGCTTACAGAGGCGGAGTTACATTAGCTGAAAACTTACCTAATGGCGATAAAATGTCATTGCAAATTGGTGGTGGCAGAAGAAATGTTTACCACAGACAAATCAGAACTACATCTCAGCGGGAAAAATTACAAAAGAAACTTGATGCTGTATTAGATCCTAAATTCCACAAAATGTACAGCGAGCAAGCTGACCATTGGTTTACAATAGGTCATGAAAATGCTCACTCTCTCGGACCAAAAAATAATTGTGATGCAGGTCTTGGTAAATACAGAAATATTGTAGAAGAAAACAAAGCTGATATGGGTTCTATTTCTTTCTTAGATGACCTTGTAAAAGAAGGTATGTATTCTGAGGATGAAAAAAATCAAATATTAGTAAGTTTTGCAACAAACACATTCTTAAAAGCAAAACCAACAATGGATCAAGCTCACAGAGTTCGTTCTGTTATGCAGGCAAATTACTTCCAAAAAGAAGGTGCAATCAATGTAAGTGATGACGGAAAAATTTCTGTTAATCTTGAAAAAATGGTTCCTACAGCCAAAAAGATGTTGACTGAAATCATTGAAGTTCAATTGTCTGGTGATATGAAAAAAGCTGAAGATTTCATAAATACAAACTTCTATTGGAATGATAAAAATGAAGCAGTAGCTAAGAACTTACGTGAAGTTAATAAAACATTAAATGGTGTTGTTGAATCACCATTGCTTGATGAATTAACAAAGTAATAAAAAATATTAACGTAAAAATAGGGTGTCATTTTTGACACTCTATTTTTTTGAATTAAATCAATTTATTTTGTTATTTTTTTTACAGAATCTACATCTACTTTTATTGAATTAAATTTTTTTTCTACTTCTCCTGAAATTTCTATTTTATCACCCGGCTTTATTATTTGTCCTGCCCATTTATCACTATCTATTTCTATAGTCATTGTTCCGGTAGAATCTTTAAATATGTATTTATCATCAGAAATTTGTTTTTCAATAGTTCCTTGTAGTTTTAAATAAGTATTATCATTCATTTTAATAGCTTGAGATACAGTTGTAAGATTTGCATTTGTGGTATCTTGAAAACCACCTCCCAAAGAATTTGTTGCTGCAAAACAGCTTGTTGTAATAAAAAGTAATGCCATTAGTAATAATAAATTTTTCATTCTCGTTTCTCCTTATTTTTATAATTTTCAATTATATATTAATAATATCTGTAAAGTAAATTGTTCATCAAGGTAATTTTAATATATTATTAGTCTATAAATTTGTAATCCAGTGCTTGTTGTCTTAACCAATTTTTGTATTGTTCTATTGTTTTATATCTATCGATTTTTTCATCATATTCTAAACGTTTTGATTTTATTTTTATAGATTTAATATTAGAATTATATGCTTTTTCTGCTAATTTTTGAGCTTTCGTTGCATCTTCATAATTTCCGATTTTTTTATACAATTCTGCTTTTAAAAAGTTATCCGTGCTAATATTATCTTTTTTAAAAGTATTAATTGCATTTTGATATTCTCCTTTTAAAATATACACGTATCTTAATGACAAACTTTGTTTTCTATTTAATATTTTATTTAGTTCAATTGCTTTATCAAAATCTCCTTTAATAGCATACAGTTGAGCTAATTTTTCGGTATCTAAAGTATATTTTGAATATTCACCTTTTAAAGCATTTTCTAAACAATCTATTGCCTTATTACCATCTTTTTTCCCTTCCTTAAGGATGTCATAGTTAAAAATATCTGACATATATAAATATGATAATCGTTTTTCATAAGGATTTATAGAAAATTTTATGGCTTTTTCCAACAATTCAGGAGAATTAAATGCATATCCCAAGTATACATATCTTGAAGGAACAAACAAATACATGCCTAAAAAAGATAAAATCAATATAAAATAACTTATTAGAGTAAATTTTTTCTTTTTTACAATGTGGAATGTTATTAAAACTATAAAAACAACAAGTGATAAAAATATAATTACATTTGTAAAAATAATATAGTACAAATTATCCATTAGTTTAAATCTCCTACAAAAAATTAGTATAAATAATAATATCACGAATAATTTTAATATTAAACTATATTATATGTTATAATTTATACTATGAAAACTAAGATATTTTATAGTATATTAATTGGTTTATTTACTTTTTTTATTATTGTATGTTTATTTTTTATAAACCATAAAGATACCGTTGCAATAATAGGTGCAATGGATGTTGAGATTGAAGAAGTATTATCAAATTTATCCTATAAAGCTTACAATCAGGAAAGTGATTTTAAAATCATTACAGGAAATCTTGGTAAATACAAAATTATTTTATCTAAATCCGGTGTTGGCAAAGTAAATTCTGCTACAACAACTCAATTTATTATTGATAAATATAAACCGATATATATTATTAATATAGGTATTTCAGGCGGTTTATCACCTGATTTAAAATCAGGTGATACAATTATTGCAGAAAAAATGGTTCAACATGATTTTGATGTAACTGCATTTGGAAATCCAAAGGGATATATGGATAATGGAATAGAACCTGATAAACCGACAATATATCACTCTGATAAACTTCTTATTAGTAAATTTCGCAAATACAATTCTTTAAAGCTTGGAACAATTGCAACCGGTGATATATTTGTAGCGGATACTAAATTAAAACATAGTATTAAAAAAGAATTCGGAGCAGATGCAATAGATATGGAAAGTGCATCAATTGCTCAAACTGCCGAAAGAAACCATATACCTGTTATTGTGCTAAGAACTATTTCTGATGGGGTAAATGAAACAAAAAATGATTATAAAAAAAATAAACAAAGTATTGCAAAAACCCCTGCAATTACAGTTATTGATATACTTAAAAAAGATAAGTAGAACTAAATTCTATTGTGCCAAACCCCGCCTTGTCTATCTACAACAGCATCATAGCAAGACCAAAATCTAAAAATACCTGTTAATCCTAATAAAGCGTGAGTTAAGTTTTTTTCATAGCTTTGGTCATTGATTGCTTGCCCTATACCCGGCCAAATAATTAATGATAATGCTCCTGCACCAACAGAACGTCCTGATACCTTACCATTTTTACCATGTGTTCCTGCAAAAACAGGTGAGGAAACGGAAATAAATCCTAATATTAATAAAACTGCTATAATTTTTTTCATATTATCTCCAATTCAAATAATTACTATTCTATAAAATATACATAAATAATAGAATGTATTAAAAATATTGTCAACCCAAAAAAGAGCTTATATGCTCATTTTTGGGTTGTAATTTTCTTATTTTTTAATTTTTCATAAATTTATGTTTTATTATGTGCAACTCTGTCTGAATTATCCCATAAATAGCCATAATCATTTTTTATAGGAATAACGGGATCTTTTTTATCCTTTACTTTTCCACCGACTTCTGCTGTAACATCTTTTTCTGTCATTTTGGTATTTATTATATTTACATCACCTTTTACAGATTTTAAAGCAGGCATTTTTTCTATTGGAGTATTTTGTAAATCCAAATTACCATTTACAACTTCTAATACAGGTAACTCTTTTACCCTTGTATTTGATAATTCTGCCATTGCACCTACAGATTTTAAGTTTGGTAATTCTTCTATCAAAGAGTTGTTAAATTGAGCTACCGCACCAATTTCTGTTAAGTTCTTCATAGACTGAACCTTTGTAAAAGAAATATCAACACTTCCGCCAACTTTTTCAAGGTTATCAATTGCGACTAAAGATGTTTTTTTGAAATCAGCATTTCCTTTAATTTCCTTTACGTCTTTCATTAATTCATTTTCATCATATCCTAAATCATTGAATGAAACTAGTTTACCCGGTTGTTTATAATGAGATATTGATAATTTGCCATCATCTTTTGTTTCAGTTTCAATACCTAAAGCATTAAAAACTTCAGCTGCTTCTTTTTTACCATCTAACATGCTTTTTAAAGATGTAAGCTCTGCCTCAAAATCTTTTTTATGTTGTTCAGCTGCATATTTAACATTTTGATCTATTCTGTCTTGATCCATTTCTGACAAGTAACTGTAATCAGTATGTTGAACTTTTTGTTGTGGCTTAACAGTATTTGCCATGTTAATTTTACTTATTTCCATTTATCCTCCTTACATAAATTTTATACTAGCATAAAAAGTAAACATATTTTTTTTTGCTAGTAAAATATAAATATTTGTAAAATAATTTTTACAAAAAATTATATGGCTTGCTTATACCAAACTTCGAATTTTTCAATTTTTTCTTTTAAATCTTTATAATCACCGTTAAAATTTATACACCTGTCATCAATTATCAAATATGCAGGCTCTTTTACATTGGTTACATTTTCAATATATTCATCAAGTCCATTTTCAATAACCCCTTTCGAAGCGATTAAAGAATTTCTGGTAGTAAATATGACAATCTTAAAATTTTCTGATAATTCTTTTATTAAGTTATATGCACCGTCTTTAATTGGCGGAATGTAATTTTTATCATATTTTCCGTCGTAAGTGTTTAATACACCGTCTAAATTGTCCTAGTTTAACACTTATTAGACTGTGTAAGTTCAGTGCGTATTATCCGTAGTATAAAATTATTTTAATTTATTGTACTCCTTTTAATCTGCCAACATTTCAAAATTATTTTTTCTTAAATTTTCAACTGTTTTTAATTCAGGATACTGTTCGAATTTGTTATTTTTCACAAATTCAATTGCTTCATATCTTGCTTCTTCAAATATTTTTGTATCTTTAACAATATCTGCAACAATCATATCAGGTAAACCAGATTGTCTTACACCTAAAAATTCTCCGGGCCCTCTTAGTGCCAAATCTCTTTCTGCAATTACAAAACCGTCATTTGTTTCAGCCATAATACCTAATCTTGCTTTTGCATCATCGCTCCTTGATGAAGAAGATAATACACAATACGATTGAACATCAGACCTGCCTACACGTCCTCTTAATTGGTGTAATTGGGATAAACCAAATCTTTCTGCATTCTCTATTACCATTACCGTTGCATTTGGTACATCTACTCCAACTTCAACAACTGTTGTTGAAACTAAAATATCAAATTTGCCATTTTTAAAATCGTTCATAACACTTTCTTTTTCTGCATTTTTAAGTTTACCGTGCAAAAGTCCTATTTTTAATTCAGGAAATACATTTGTTTTTAAATTTTCATATTCTGTTGTTGCTGCTTTTGCAGAAAGAGCTTCGCTTTCATCAATTAAAGGATACACTATATATGCCTGATGCCCTTTTTTAATTTCCTCTTTTATAAGTGAGTAAATCTGTTTTTTAGAGTTTGAAATACTTGTCAGAATTGGTTTTCTACCTTTAGGAAGTTCATCAATTATTGTCAAATCCATATCACCATGAATAGATAAAGCCAATGTTCTTGGTATTGGTGTTGCAGTCATTGTAAGTATTTGCGGAGCTTCTCCTTTTTTACTTAAAATACTGCGTTGTTTTACACCGAATCGGTGTTGTTCATCAACAACTACCGCACCAAGATTATTAAATTGAACATTTTCTTGTATTAGTGCATGTGTTCCTACGGCAATTTTTGTTTGTCCGTTAAAAAGGTTTGTTTCTTGTAATTTTTTTTCTTTTTTGTTTAAACTCCCTAAAAATAACCCTATACTTATACCTAAAGGAGCAAGCATATTAACAAGTGTATTATAATGCTGTTGAGCCAAAATTTCAGTAGGTGCCATAATCGCTCCCTGATAACCGTTTTCTACCGCTGACAAGAGCATTATTGCGGCAACTACGGTCTTTCCGCTTCCAACATCTCCTTGCAATAATCTGTGCATTGGTTCTTGTGATTGCATATCATTTAATATCTCATTAACCGCATTCATTTGTGCATGTGTAAGTTTAAACGGTAATGACTTTATAAAGTTCATTACAAGCCCATCCGGCTTAACTGTGAAGTGAACGGAATTATTAATTTGTTTATTTAGTTCTTTTAATTTTGCAAGACGTAATTGAGATATAAAAAATTCTTCAAATGCAAGTGAAAATCTTGCCTGATGAAGCATATCCATACTGCTTGGAAAGTGCATTTGACGGATTGCATCAAATTTTTCCATAATATTATATTTGTTTCTTATGTAATCAGGTACAACTGTTTTAATAGATTGTTTATACATCTCTAATGCATTAAATACGGCTCGGCGTAATGTTTTTATACTAAGGTTTTCAACTAGAGGATATACGGGTACAATTCTACCTATATTCAAGTTCGTACTCTCTTGAGTATCATCATTTAAAATAGAATAAGTCGGCTTATCAACTGTTAAATGCATATTGAATTTATTAAATTTTACAGTTCCTGAAACCATTATTTTAGCATTGAGCGGAAATTGTGCTTTTGTTCTTTCTAAAACATATCTGTTTGCTTTTGCTTGAAAAAAATCAAGTTCTATATTACCGCTTTCATCGGCTACGGTAACTTTTATTATTCCTAAATTACTTTTCGAAACAAATGCGCTTGAAGATTTTATATATCCGAAAATTGTAGTAGTTTCACCCTCTTTTATGTCTTTAATAAACGTTCTTGATGAATAATCAATATGGTTTTTAGGAAAAAAATACAACAAATCCTCTGCCGTAAAAATGTTTAGCTTATTAAGAAGATAACCTACTTTTGGACCTACACCTTTTATATATGTTACATCACATTCATTAGCTAATTTTATGTTTTTAATTTCTGCATTTTCCGGTTTAGGGTTAATATCATCTTTTATAACTTTACAGAGTCGATTTAAAATTTTTCTTCTGGCAGGTAAGTTTTCAACAGAATAACGTTCCATTGCCTCAATCAAAACTTGCCATTTCTGAGCTTTTGTTTTTTTATATTCTTTTAAAAGTTCAGATTTTACAAATTTAGAAAAAGTAGACTTTTTACCTTGAATATCTATGTAACTGTATTTAATTTCAACTTCAACTGCTTTTCTTAACAGTTCTATATTTTCAAGCATTATTTAGCCCTGTCAACAATGGATTCTACATAATTATTCATAAAATATTTGTTTGCAACTTCCATAATATCAGAAGCCGTTATATTTTGTATAATTTTCGGATATTCTTCCACAAATGCAAATCCCCTTCCTGTTGCTTCATAAAGAGAAAGAGCCGAAGCTTTATCAAGATTAGTTTCTAAAGCAAGTACAAATTTTCCTATCAATTGGTCTTTTGCATTTTGTAATTCTTTATCCGATACAAATTCACTTTTCAAAATTTTTATTTCATTCAACATTTGTTTTTCACCATTGCTTATATTTTTAGGGTTTGTTCCCAAATATAGAGTATATGTACCTTTTAACGCATTAGGTGAATATCCTGAACCAACTTGATAAGCAAGTCCTGATTGTTCTCGTATTGTTCTGAATAGTCGTGAACTCATGCCTGTTCCCATAAAAGTATCAATTAATTGTAAGGCGGCAAAATCTTTTATGTAAGCATTTCCTGCAACTTGCCAACCAATGATTATCCAGCCCGTTTGTAAGTTATTTATAGGCGTAACTATCGTTTTTTGAGTTGTTCTGTATGCAACTTCATTTAAATGATTTGTATATGAAAATACTTTACCTTTTTTTGAGTTAAATATTTTTGTAAATACGTTTATCATTTGTTGTTTATCAACATCACCATTTATTGATACTATAAGGTTTTGCGGATAAAAAATACGTGAATAATAATCCAATATATCTGCTTTTGTAACTTTTGGAAGATATGTTTCTAATTTTTTTGAACCTATTGAATAAACAGAATTTTCATATATTGCATTTTTATATTCTTCTAAAGCCCTATTTAATGGTATATCTCTATTTGAACGAATATTAGCTATCATATTTTTACGTGTTTTATCTATTTCATATTCGTCATATTTTGCATTATTTACAACTTCGTCTAAAATTTCCAATGTTAACGGTAATTGTTGTTTTGTAGTTAAAACATTTAAAGAAAAATAATCACTTCCAGCAGACGGTGCGATATTTATGCCTTTTTCTTCAAGAATTTGTGCTAATTCCTGAGAAGTATAATTCTTTGTACCTTTTAGCATTACAGAAGCTGTTAAATCTGCACTTCCGTGCTTTGTTTCTATAAATCTTCCACCCTTTGCTTTTATTGAAATAGCAATAATATCATTATTATTATGCTTATTAATAAGCAATGTTGCACCTGTCGGAAGTTGGTATTTGTCAGTATTATAAGCAGTTTTTACAAGCTTTGCACTTACGTTTGAAACAGGTTTTTCCGTATCTGATGTACATTTACAAGGATTATTTTTAGGCAGAAGAATTGAAACTGCGGATTTATGTTTTGCAAAATATTTATTTGCAACACGTTTTACATCAGAGAGTGTTACATTTTTTATACCTTCAAGATAGTTGTCATAATCTTTTGGATTATCTGTTAAAACTACTGTATACCCCATTTCAGAAGCAATATTTGAAATAGATTCTCTTGAATAATATGTATCACGCTCAATTATGTTTTTTGCAGTAATTAATTCTTCATCAGTTATACCTGCACATTTTACGTTTTCAATTTCTTCAAAGATAGTTTTTAATAAAAGATCTTTGTTTTCCGGTGCAAACTCAGTATTTATTATAAATAAACCGTCATCTTTTAAGTTTAAATTGGATGCAGAGATAGATGTTGCAAGTTGCTTTGCATCTTTTATTTTTTTATAAAATCTGGAGCTTCTTCCGTCCCCTAATACTGTTGATAAAACATCAAGTGCATATTCGTCTTTATTTTTTGCTTTTACACCTCTAAATCCAATCATCATATATGCAGAATTGCTATCTGTAGTTACTTCTTTCATACGCTGTGTTGTAATAGGAAGTTCAGGCATGAATTTATTATGTTGAATTTTTCTTGGTGCATTAGTTTTAAATGCATCTTCAACTTTTTTAGCCGCTTCATCAGGATTAACATCTCCTACAACTATTGTAACCATATTTTCTGGTGCATAATGTTTTTTATAATAATCAAGTATTTCTTCTCTTGTTACCGTTTCAATTATTTTAGCAGAACCAATAACCTTTCTTTTGTAAGGATGAACCTTGTACATTAATTCATTAAGATTGTTGTAAACAATTTCATTAGGTGAATTTTTGTCTTTTGCAATTTCTTCAAGTACGACTTTTCTTTCTTTTTCCATTTCTTTACTTGGAATTTGAGGGTTTAATAGCATATCTGCATGATAATCAAGAGCAAGATCAAAATATTTTGACGGAAGTTTTATGTAATAGTGCGTAAAATCTTTGCTTGTAGCAGCATTTGTAACAGCACCTTTTGCTTCAAGAACTTTATCAAATTCACCTGTCGGATGTTTTAACGTCCCTTTGAAAAAAAGATGTTCTAAAAAATGAGATACCCCGCTATCTTTATCTGTTTCATTAATAGAGCCGGTTTTTATCCATGTATCTATAATTACAATAGGGTTTGATTTAACCTGCTTAACAATAATTGTTTGTCCGCTTTTTGTTTTATATATGTTGTAATCACCTGCATAAACAAATGTTCCGCAAAATAGTATAAATATCAAAATAATATATTTTTTCATAAATTTCTCCTCAATACACAATATATTACTTTATACAAAATATTGTTTCAACTCGTTAATTAGGTATTTGTTAAAATGGTTTTCAAAAAAAGAATATTCGCTTTAAAATTACCAAATATCTTTATGCTAGAATTAAATAAAAGAACAGATTAAATAACCAATTAAAAGGAGAAAAACAAATGAGTATATATGGAAAAACAAAGGGAACTGAATTAGAAAAACAAATTGCACAATTGGCAACAGGTGAAGCCGTTGGTGGTGCTATGTACTATGCATTAGCAAAAATTGCAAAAGAAAAATTTGGTTTAGATGACGTTGCAAAAGAATTTATTGAACTCGGCAATCAAGAAACAAATCACGGTGCATTTTATGCGATGTTAAACGGCAGATACCCTTATGGAGAGAAAGAATTTTGGCAATTAGTAAGAGGTTTATCAAAAGCGGAATACAAAGGAGAAGGTAATATTAATCAATTAGCAGATAAGCTTGTAAAATTAGGTCTTGACGAAGAAGTAGTTGCACAAGTGAAAGAATTTGCACTCCAAGAAAAACATCATGGAGAAGTTACCAAATCCATAATTGATAAATATGCACCAAAAGAAAATGAAGATAATACAAATAAACCTGTTTATGAATGTTCTGTATGCGGATTTGAGTACACAGGAGATTTAGAAAATGAATCAGATGATTATAAATGTCCAATTTGCGGATGTGCAAAAAGTGTATTTAAATTAAAATAAAAATTTAGGAGGAAAAATGTCTATATATGATTACTCTGTAACAAAATCAAACGGTGAAGAATTAAAACTTTCAGATTTTAAAGGTAAAGTAATTATGATTGTAAATACAGCAACAGGTTGCGGTTTTACACCTCAATACGAGGCAATTGAAACACTTTACGAAAAATACCACAATAAAGGTTTAGAAATCATTGATATTCCTTGTAATCAATTTGGTCATCAAGCTCCCGGAACAGATGACGAAATACATGAATTTTGTCAAATTCATTACAATACAATGTTTCCACAAATGAAAAAATCTGATGTAAACGGTGAAAAAGAACTGGCTTTATATACATATCTCAAATCTCAAAGAGGATTTGAAGGTTTTAGCGAGCATAAATATCGTCAACTTTTGGAAGAAATGCTTTCTAAAACAGATAAAGATTGGGCAAGTAAACCTGACATTAAATGGAATTTTACAAAATTTATTGTAGATAGAAATGGAAATGTTAATTTTCGTTTAGAACCTATGGCCGGTTTAGATGAAATGGAAGCTAAAATAAAAGAAGTTCTTTGAGCTATATACAAAATATTTTTAAAGAGTGTGTTTTAAAATTTTTAAAACACACTCTTAATAATATTAATTATACAAGTCCTTCTTTTACAGCTTTTACTGCTGCCTGCACTCTATCACTTACGCACATTTTTTGTAAAATTGAACATACATGTGCTTTTGCCGTATGTACACTTACAATTAATTCTTTTGCGATTTCAGTATTGCTTTTACCTAATACAAGTTGTTTTAAAACTTCATACTCACGCTCTGTCAAAGGTACTCTGCCTTCCTGTGAAGATGAATTTTCCAATATTTTAGCATTTTCAACTTTAGGAAATGAGTTTAATGCCAATTGTGCAATTTCAGGATCAAGCCAGCAAACTCCGTTTGAAACATCTCTTACAACATCTGCCAATTTAACAGGATCAATATCTTTCATACAATATGCATTTGCACCTGAACTTAAGGCAGCAACGACTTCTTCTTCTCTATCATGTGATGTTAGTGCTATAATTTTTGTTTTAGGGGATATTTCTTTTGTTTTAATTGTTGCTTCTATACCGTTCATTCCCGGCAAACCCAAGTCCATTAAAACAACATCCGGATTTTTTGATTTAATTAATTCTAAACCCTCATTTGCATTTTCACACTCTGCAATGACATTAATATCATCGTTAGAGTTTAATGCACACCTTAGTCCTACTCTCGTTAATTTGAAATCTTCAATAATAATAACTGTAATTGTTTTTGTTGCTACTGTCATTTTCTTCTCCTTTTTACTTTTATTACAATTAATAATTTAAATGTATCTGTATTCCTTTATTATCTTCTCTACTGATAATATAAACTGCATTAAGTAACCTACATGGTATATGATTTATTTTATCGGTTGATTTTTTAAATAAACTTCGTAAGTAGGTTAATATCCCAATGGATAATAAGGGCTAATATTTTTATTAGAACAGAAAATACTATTAATAAGCACAAAACGACTTTCTTTAATATAAAGAAAGTCGTTTTGTAAATTACATTTATATATAATAAGCTATCTTTCACTGAGTTCTTTATCTAAAAGGTATAAAGCAGCTTTATTTTCACCAAATAATTTATATTTTGAATATATTTTGAATGCATTTTTTTCTTCCTCATGCTGTTCGTTTAACATATCTTTCAAAAAACTCATTATTGCAAATGCATTTTCCTCTTTTGCCATTACAGTAATTTCTTTTAATGATTGTGTTATGTGTTCTTCATGCATAACAATTGCTTTAAGAGTTTCTATAGGAGATTGAAAATTTGTTTGAGGTTGCAAAATTTGCATAAACTCTATATTACCGTTTAATTCATTTAAAAATTCAAATACTGACATACCATGACTTAATTCTTCTTCAGATTGTTTTTTACACCAATGTGCAAATCCGTAAAGATGTTCTTTGTTAAAATAATCTGTCATTGCAAGATAAAGATAACTTGAGTAAAATTCTTTATTTATTTGTAAGTTTAGCTCTCTATTCAAATGTTCACTAATTCTAGAATTCATTGTATTCTCCTTTAAATAACCCATGAATATTACACAATGCTCTTGCCCATAGAGAAGTACATTTTGCTTTTAAATTCATTTCCGGCTCGTCATCCAGTGATAAAAACTTTGTTTTAACATACTTTTTATCTTGAGATACTGCCTGTACAAAACAAATATGATGTTCATTCGTCATAGGATGTAGAACAGCCCCGACAGCAACATTATATCCATCAATATTTTTAGTAATTACAGGTACATGCTTTTCATTTAAATTTTCATCATCATTTTTTTCTTTAATGAGCTCCATTGCCTCATTACAGCAAACAAGCTCTCCGTAACTTTCGGATAAAACTTCAACAACATTTCCGCAAACATTACATCTGTATATTTGTAATTTTTCAGTCATAAATACTCCTTTCAAAAAAAGTTTAATTAAAAGAAGTGTATTTTAAATTCGCTAACTGTTTAAATAACTGTATTATGTTTAAATTTTCATTAGGGTATATTTTTTATTCTGCGTGTTTTTAAATAACAATAAAAAGCTCAATAATTTTTACTAATAAAAATCACTTAAATATTTATTAACTTTTCTTTGCATTTTTAAAATATGTTCTCAAACTGTATCGTAACATGCTAATTGTCTATAAAGACAAGATTCTCTTATTATGTTTATAAAACATTCTATATCTAAAGATATGTCAATTATGTGTTCCAAATCTTTTCTTGAAATTTTTACATATTCTTCGTATTTGTCTGTCATATCTTGTATATCTTTCTAAATTAAAATTTGAGAAAAAAACATACACAATCTATTGATTGTAGTCAATAGTTTGTAATCAATAAGTTATATAATATAAAAATGAAGACACAGAACAATAAAAAAACAGAAGAAAAAAAACAAATTTTATTAGAAGCCGTAGGTAAAGTTATAAAAGCACAAAGAAATAGCTTAAATACAGGAATTAATAAGTTTTCCTATGAATATGAAATAGGAAATGGTTTATTATCAAGATTAGAAAATGGTAATACTGATACTAAAATTTCTACATTGTGGAAATTATCAAATGCATTTAATATAAATTTTTCGGATATGGCAAAGCTTATAGAAAACGAACTTCCTGAAGATTTTAATTTCTATGAATAGTTTTATTTTTTGAAATTTTACAGAAACTTGTTTTTTCTGTGGAAAAAACTGTTTTATAACATAGAAATTATTAATTTTACTTTAGTAAAGACTTAGCCCTTTTCCATAACTCATCATATTCATCAAAAGAATAATCCTCTAAAGGTTTTTCTGCAATTTCTTCCATTTTTCTGAAACGCTTCATGAATTTATTATTTGCTCCGATTAAACATTGTTCAGCATCAAGCTTATACCATCTTGCAAGATTTACAACTGCAAACAATATATCTCCCATTTCTTCTTCCATATTTATTTTGTCATTATTTTTTACCGCATTTTTAAATTCATCAAATTCAGATTTTATACAATTATCAAGCGTTTCAACTTTGTCCCATTCAAATCCAACCTTGACAGCACGTTTTGAAATTTTTTGAGCAGACATTAACGCTGATTGAGATTTTGAAATTCCATCCATTTGAGAAACTCTGTCTTTTTTTTCTTCTTTTTTTAATATATCCCAATTTTTAACAACCTCATCAGCATTTTTAACTTTTACATTGCCAAAAACATGAGGATGCCTGTGAATAAGCTTATCTTTTAGTTCTTTTGCAACATCTTCAATATTAAAAGCACCCTCCTCATCAGCAATTTGAGAATGTAAAAGGACTTGTAAAAGTACATCTCCAAGTTCCTCTCTTAAATGAACATTATCATTTTCATCAATTGCATCAACCGCCTCATAAGCTTCTTCAAGCATATTAGGCCTTAAAGACATGTGAGTCTGTTCTCTATCCCATACACACCCGTTCTCAGAACGTAAAACTCTCACAACCTCTATTAATTCCTCTAAATTTTTATATCCCACTTTTTCACTCCCATTTTATTAATGTATTACTTTTAACTTTAAATCAAAAACAATTTTTTTTAAATATAGTGATTTTATATAACATAGAAAATGAATGTTTAAGTAAATTTATACACATAAAAATATTTACAAATATTTACATAATCTGTTTAAAAGTTAAATATAACTTAATTTCAGGAAACATTCATACGCTTGAAAGATTGGTATTTATTTATAAACAATCAGAATAATTAAACTAAAAAGAGTTAAAAAAGCTTATTAAATAGCTTGCAAAGATTTTTTTAGCAAATATGATAGAATAACAGAAAATTGATAAAAGAGGTAATATGTCAAAGGACGTTATAGAACTTGAAGGCACAATATTAGAATCCATGCCTAATGCAATGTTCAAGGTACAACTTGAAAATGGGCATGAAATATTGGCTCATATATCAGGTAAGATAAGAAAGAATTTTATAAGAATCTTGCCGGGAGATAAGGTAAAGGTGGAAATGACACCTTATGATTTATCAAAAGGCAGAATTACATTCAGAATGAAATAAACACAATATAGAAAGGTAGAACAATGAAAGTCAGAAGTTCAGTAAAGAAGATTTGCGATAAATGCAAATGTATTAAAAGAAAAGGTAGAATAGCAATAATTTGCGAAAATCCAAAACACAAACAAAGACAAGGTTAATAAGGAAAGTAAAGAGGAAATAAAATATGGCAAGATTAGCAGGGGTAGATTTACCTCGTAACAAAAGAATGGTAATAGCTCTTACATACATTTACGGTATCGGGCCGGCAATCAGCAGAGAAATTCTTAAGAAAACAGGAATATCAGAAGATTTAAGAACTGATGATTTAACAGACGAAGATATTAAAGTATTAAGAGAAGAACTTGGTAATTATGAGATAGAGGGTGATTTAAGACGTTCTGTATCAATGCATATTAAACGTTTGCAAGAAATCAACTCATATAGAGGAATGCGTCATAAACGTTCATTGCCTTGCAGAGGACAAAGAACAAAAACAAATGCAAGAACACGCAGAGGTAAAAAAGGTTTAGCTATAACCAAGAAAAAAACAGTTTAGTTAATTAGTATGAAAGAATAATATAAGGAAATAAAGAAATGGCAAGACCAAAAACAACAAAGAAAAAAGAAAAGAAGAATGTATTACAAGGTGTTGTGCATATTCAATCAACATTCAATAATACAATTGTTACTTCAACAGATACACAAGGTAACGCAATAGCATGGGCTACAGCAGGGGCATCAGGTTTTAAGGGTGCAAGAAAAGGAACACCGTTTGCAGCTCAATCTGCTGCAGAAATTGTAGCAAAAAAGTCTATAGATCAAGGAATGAAAAAAGTTGAAGTTTACATAAAAGGTCCGGGTTCAGGACGTGAAACAGCAATAAGAGCAATTCAAGCAGCAGGTTTAGAGATAACATTGATTAAGGATGTTACTCCAATACCTCATAATGGTTGTAGACCACCTAAAAAACGTCGTGTATAGTTAACGATTTTAATTAATAAAAGTATTTACAAAATTAAGAACAAAGGAAAAAGACAATGTCAAAATATACAGGAGCAAGAAATAAATTATTCCGTAATTTCGGAGTAAAGGATTTATCAAACAGAAAGTTGACTTCATCTATGCGTCAAACAGCATCAGGTCAACATGGTGCAATGAGAAAGAAACTTTCTGAATATGCATTACATTTAAATGAAAAACAAAAAATAAGATTAACATATTTAGTTTCAGAAAAGCAATTCGCAAGATATTATAAAGAAGCTGCAAGAAGAACAGGCGTTACAGGTACGATTTTGCTTCAATTATTAGAAGCAAGATTGGACAATGTTTTGTTCAGAGCCGGCTTTGGTATAACAAGAAAACAATCAAGACAAATCGTAAATCATGGTCATGTGCTTGTAAACGGTAAAAAAGTAAATATACCATCATATATTTTAAAAGCAGGTGATGTAATAACAATCAGAGAAAGAAGTCAAACATTCTTAAAGAGTGTTTTAGATTTGATTGACATGCCTTGTGAATCTCCTTGGATAACAAAGGATAAGGATGCGTTAAAAATCACATTCGACAGAATGCCTGAACGTGAAGAACTTGACACAGAATTAAAAGAACAGCTTGTTATTGAGTATTACTCTAAGTAGTAGTTGAATTTAATTTATAAGCTTAATTGTTATTACAAAATAAAATATCGGGAGATAAAAACAATGGATTTAAAAATAAAAACAGTAAATACAACGACTGGTTCAGACGGTTCACAATATGGTAAATTTGTTATAGAACCGTTAGCAAAGGGCTTTGGTAATACAATAGGTAATTCACTTAGAAGAGTATTATTATCAAGCTTAGAAGGAACAGCAGTAACATCAGCCAGAATAGAAGGAATTACACATGAATACACAGCTATTCCGGGTGTAGTAGAAGATGTTATAGATATATTGCTTAACTTAAAAGGACTTGTAATAAAGAAAGATTCAAAAGAGCCGGAAACATTAAGAATAGACGTAGATCATGCAGGTCCTGTACTTGCCGGAGATATACAATTACCAGCTGGAGTAAGAGTAGTAAATCCTGATTGGTTAATTTGTACAGTTGCAGACGGTGGCAGTTTCCATGCTGAAATTACTGTTGAAACAGGCAGAGGATACGTTCCGCATGATGTACCAAGAGATTCAAAAGAAGGATATTCAATAGATATACTTCCTATAGATGCAACATTTATGCCAATAAAAAGAGTTGCTTATAATGTAGAGCCGACTCGTGTAGGAGATTCAATTGATTTTGATAAAGTTACATTAGAAATATGGTCAAATGGTTCATTAGATGTAACATTAGCACTTTCTCAATCAGCACAATTATTGATAGATCATTTTATGCAAATAGCAGCAATATCAGGTCAGCCGGTAGTTGTAAATCAACCTGTATTTGAAGAAAGTTCTGAAGAAACAGTAGAAGATGAAGAACCAACAACAACAATTACAATTGAAGAATTGGAATTATCGGTAAGAGCTTATAACTGCTTAAAGAGAGCAAGTATAAATACAATGTCTGAATTGTTAAAGAAATCAGAAAATGATTTATTAAACATAAAGAATTTTGGTAAAAAATCTTCAGATGAAGTTGTTGAAAGGTTACATCACTTTGGATTGGATTTAGCTCCAAGTCCTGAAGTTCCTGAAGAAGAAATGGTTTAAAAAATAATATAAAATAAAAGGGATAAAAAAATGAGACACTTAACAAAGAAAAATACACTCGGCAGAGCAAAAGACCAAAGAGATGCACTTCTTAAGGCCTTAGCAACAGAGTTATTAACTCATGGTGAAATCAAAACTACATTGGCTAAAGCAAAAGCATTAAGACCTTATGTAGACAATTTGGTTACATTAGCAAAAAAAGGTGATTTAACATCACGTCGTCAAGCTGCAAAATTTATCTATGATAAAGAGTTAGATAAATTTATTGACACAGCAACAGGTGAATTGTTTGAAACATTGGAAGAAGGTAAAAAACTTCCAAAACAAACAGTATTAAGAAGATTATTCAGTGTAATCGGCAAAAAGTATGTAGACAGAAATGGTGGTTACACAAGAATATATCACTTGCCTCCAAGAAGGGGTGATGCAAGTGAAATGGCTTTAATACAACTTGTATAATTATGCAAAGATATGCATTTTTGATACAGTATATCGGAAAAAATTATGCAGGCAGTCAAATTCAATTTGGAAAAGATGGTGAAGAACAACCCACACCAACAATACAAGGAGAATTAGAAAAAGCCATAACGACGTTATTAGGGGTTAAAAAAACATCTAATAACAAAAGACCAATAAAAACGGTCTTTTCCGGAAGAACTGATACCGGAGTAAATTCAACGGGACAAGTTGTTCATGTTGATTTAGATAAAGAAATTGTTGCTTCAAAATTTATCAAATCAGTGAATGCATTGTTGCCGAAAGATATTTCAATATCGGATTTACATAAAGTTGACAGTTCGTTTCATTCTCAAAAATCCGCCCAAAAAAGATATTACAGATATGTTTTTTTGAATAGGGAACAACGAAAAGCTTTTGATGGTAATTTGTTGAGAATAGAAGAAAAATTAAATCTTGAAAGAATGAACAAATCCTTGAGTTATTTACTTGGAGAACATGACTTTTCAAGTTTTAAGAATACCGGAAGTTCAAATCCAAGCGACATTTGTTACTTATATAAGGCAGAATGTTGGCAAAATGAAGATATGATTATAACAGATATAGTCGGAAGCAGATTTTTGTACAATATGGTAAGAATAATAGTCGGAACAGTATTGGATATTGAACACAATAACAGAAATCCTGAATATATGAAAACTGTTCTAGATGCAAAAGATAGAAGTTTAGCAGGGAAGACAGTTACACCGGACGGATTGACGTTAATAAAAGTAGAATATTAGAGATAAAAAAGATAAATGGAGAAAAAGCATGAAAACTTATTCAGCAAAACCTCTTGAAGTAGAAAGAAAATGGTATTTGATAGACGCAACAGATGAAATTTTGGGACGTTTAGCAGTACGTGTTGCAAACATTTTAAGAGGAAAGAACAAACCGGAATACACACCTAATGTAGATACAGGTGATTTTGTAATTGTTATTAATGCCGACAAAGTAAGAGTAACCGGTAAAAAAGAAACAGATAAGATTTATTATCACCACACAATGTATCCGGGTGGATTAAAGAGTGCAAGTTTCAAAGAGTTAATGGAAAAAGATCCGCGACTTGCTATTGAAAAAGCAGTAAAAGGAATGTTACAACATAATACATTGGGTGATACACAATTTACAAAATTAAAAGTATATGCAGGTCCTGAGCATCCTCATGCTGCACAAAAACCTATTTTACTTGAAAAGGAGGTTAAATAATGGCAGAAAATAAAGAAATTTTAGCAACAGGCAGAAGAAAATCATCAATCGCTGTAGTTAAATTAGTAAGAGGTAAAGGTCGTATATTTGTAAATGGCAGAAAATTATTAGACCATATAGGAAATAAACCTGCTATTGAAATGATGGTATACAGACCATTGGTTTTAACTGAAAATCAAGATAAATATGACGTTATTGTAAAAGCCGTAGGTGGTGGTACAGTATCACAAGCAGGTGCTATCAGACATGGTATCGCAAGAGCATTGTTAAAAGTAAATGAAGAATACAAAACTGTATTAAAAGCAGAAGGTTTATTAACTCGTGATGCACGTGTTAAAGAACGTAAAAAATACGGTAGAAAAAGAGCAAGAAAAAGATTTCAATTTTCAAAACGTTAATTTTCTGCATATATTATATCAAAAGGCATGCCAATGGCATGCCTTTATTGTTTGTAAAATATATATCAAATTTCTACTTGATAATAAAAATATTGTGTGCTAGAATTAACGTACAGATTAAATATTAGATATGCGTCCGTAGCTCAGCTGGATAGAGCATCTGCCTTCTAAGCAGAGGGTCGCGCGTTCGAATCGCGCCGGGCGTAAATTTTAGGAGATAGGTTAATCCTATCTCCTAAAATTTTGTTTGTGCCAAGATTTGAATGCTATTTTTCGTTCGAGCGGGAGCGAGCTGAGGCTGGAGTGCTTTTGCCAAGTGATGAAATCACGAAGGCAAAACACGGAATTGCCGTTAAATGCGAGCGACCAAGACAATCGCGCCGGGCGTATTTTTTGTGCCTAAAATTGCGAAAGTTGCAAAAAAGTTGCAAAATTTTCAAAACAAGATTCATTGTAAAGGCATGAATAATTTATAGACTTCTATATTAAGAGCTTTAGCTAATAGTTCCATCCTTTTAAAACTTG
>Ga0256405_10005421_pt1 | contig 22037 bp, 17 predicted proteins | sample RumenRJG_02DNA_FD_189096 | JGI IMG/M metagenome (GOLD analysis project Ga0256405, IMG submission 189096) | Bovine rumen microbial communities from Lethbridge, Alberta, Canada - RJG_02 | ecosystem: Host-associated > Mammals > Digestive system > Stomach > Rumen | place: Canada: Alberta... | reverse complement strand
TGTCAGTAAAGTTATCCTAATTATATGCATCTCAGAACAGAATTGCATCTGAAATATTAAAAAAATGCAGTTTTTTAAGACGTAGTAGAATTTACTTCTGCACTGGAATTTACTTTTTCAATTCACGGGGGACGATATCTGGTGACAGGCACTGTTAATAGTTTCAGATTAGCATTTATAGGGGTGACTCTGACAGGGATTATTGCAAGAATAACAGCTTTTAAGATAGAAAGCGAGGTGAGTTCAAGAATGAAGGGTAAATATACAAAACTGTTTCTTATAGGGAATGGCTTTGACCGTTGGCAGGGACTCCCTACTTCATACGATAATTTCAGACAATATTATTTCAATCACATTCTTGAAATCACTAAGCAACTTAGAGTAAAAACTGAAAAAGACAAAGCTGGAAATGTAATTACGTCAGTTGAAAAGATTTTTGGAGACATTTTTAATCCGGCAGAATTGCCAGGTGAGTTCTTCTGGAATTTTGAATCTTCGATGGCATTGATTGATGATCAGAATATAGCACTGTATTTTGGTAAATCGAATAAAGGCGTTTATCAAATGCAAGAAACATTAAATGAAGCTTTGGACATTTTGCGAAAGGCTTTTGGGGATTGGATCAAGTCAATCATGATAGAGGACAAAGATCCTGGATACAGATTTGATGACAGCTGTTATTTTATCAACTTCAATTACACCAATACATTAGAGAAAAGATTCCAAGTTGATGAGCAGAATGTGAATTATATTCATGGAGATTTTTCAGATGCGGAATCAATTGTATTTGGTCATTCTAAGCACCCAGAAATTGCCTTCCCTGAGCTTATAGAACAAAAGTTTATTCATAGAATTGGTGGGGGAAAAAGCAAAAGATTAAGAGAATTATATCTTGTCGAAGCTGCCCTTTATGAAACAGACAAACACGTACATGACAACATAGATGACCTATGCGAGTTTATGACTATGGATGGATTACACATAGAAGATATAACAGATATTTATGTTTTAGGTCATTCGTTTGGGGAGCCTGATTATGAATATTTTGAATTCCTTGTCAAAGCAACGCAAGCAGGAATAGATGTCAATAAATTATCTGCTTTGTGGCAGGTGCAGAACATTGGGCCACAGAACATGTCAGAAGATGATTTGCTTGAATGGCTTCAGTTGAATGTTATTTATGCAACACAACATCGAAAAACAGAATTTCAGAGAGATTATATTCCTTTTCCAAAGGAAGAAATGTTGGAGAAAAGATTGTTTGGTAAAACGAATGTCTACACAGATGGAGATGGTAGGCCTCATGAAGTAGATGATGTTATACCAAAAGCTCTGGAAGCGGTTCACAAACGATTCTTAATGGAGCAAGCTGCTAGAACAAAGGAAGTTATAGAAGAACTTTGCATATTAAAGAAAGTAAAACAGCTTCCTAGTGACTGCTATTCGGTGCTTGGAGCTGCTGATTATATAGATGGTGGTCATGATAAACGTGTTCAGAATGCAAAGTGGCATATATCCTATTTTAGCGATAATGATAGGGAACAAATTGAGAAAGTTATGAAGAGAGCTGGATGTACAAACTATCAGCTTTATCAAAGCATAGATGAATGTATAGAGAGTTTTAAAGAATAGAGGAAGCATTTATGAACAAGAAAATTGCGGTAGTAGGAACAGATTATGTTGGATTGTCATTAGCTGTATTATTAGCGCAGCATAATGAAGTAGTTGCATTGGATATAGTTCCGGAGAAAGTAGAGCTGTTAAACAACAGAAAGTCTCCAATTCAAGATGACTAAGTCCATACGATGGTGTCAGGCATCGTTAAGCAGGAAGCATCAGCTCTACAGCGCTTCTTTCAGAAGCTGTTTCCAATGAAAGGAGACCTGCAAACATGAAATACACAATCATTACCGATAAGTAAAAAATCATCAATCGGCTGATGAATCTTACCGGGCAGAAATCGATGTATCTTGGACTTCCGAGTATGGTCTATCAGGTCGGGAACTACACGGTGGACAGCAACATGACTTTATCTTTTGAAGAAGACGTGCAGCATGTGGTTCTGGGTAAGCCGATGTTCAGGGAGAAGTGAACAAAAAAAGGAGCCCGACGCATCAGGCTCCCTCTAGGTGTTGTCCGAAGACGACCACCGCAATTCGTAGTAATAATATAACACAGACTGGGATTAAGTGCAAACTATTTCAAGAATTGCTGATGAATTCCTGAAGCTTATGTAGATGAGCCCTTTGTTGTGTGCCTAGAATTTGGTTACAAACATTGGGACTCATTTGTACTCTAAGTTCATTTGTACAATCAGCAAAAGAATTAATAAATTGCTTGCACTCTGTTTTGGTCACGCCCATTTTTCGCAATACATAGGTAATTAGAATAACATAAGCTTCGATGTACTTAAAGTCTAATCCGCTAGTTCCTATTTCTGTTTCTAATAAGGAAAGAAGACGACGATTTATAGAATTGGTTTGGAATCTTGTGTCGAAGATCGTGTTATTATGTGCTATTGCATTTCTCAAGTCCTTAATGGCGTAAATAATGTACTCTGTAATTTTTCCGTCGGCATCTAGGTTACGCGGCAGTTTAAGTATAGAAGAAGTGGCTAATTTTATATTTGAACTTGCACAAGAGAAAAACGTACCAAATTCTCCTAGCGTTAGCGACTCAAAAATTGCCCATATAGGGATAGGACGATCACCATCAAAAAAGTGATTCACTACTTGACGTTTGTTTGAATAATCACGCAGTAAAGCACTATTGATTTTTCCCTTCAGTGTCATTCGCTTGGCGTATTGTTTATGATATTGTGAACCGCCGCGCTTGTATGATTTGTAATCCGTAATTGATTTCTCAAAGATGGCATCAAGTGTTTCGGATTTGCTGTCTTTTAAAACCGCCTCGATCACATAGCTCTTTAATGCATTTTCAATAAACATTACTTTGGGATAAAAAATAGTCTTGAGCTGCATGTCAAATTTATTTAATGCGATGACCTCATCAAGGGAGGAAAAGGGCATGCGTTGGTTCGGAGTTCGGATAAAACGATATCCCTTAAAGCCATGATAATATCCTATGTTTCGAAGGGCCTGCGCCTGATTGCTTTTTACAGTAATATGATGATGGGCCCTTAAGTACTTCATGAGCTGATTGATTGACAACATATTTTAACCTCCGAAACAAAACTATGGTTTCATTATAGCACTTACAGACAATATTTAGAAACGCTAATCATTTGAGGCGGCTTAATTATAAATGCTAATCTGAAACTCCGTGGCTCAGTTACAAATTCACAATCATACACGAACACATTTTTTGCATAAATAGTACATTTTCAAAATGTATTGTTCTTGAAGTGAAAATGTAATAAAAAGAATCTGGTGACAGGCACTGTTAATTGAAGTCATCCATCTTTTCGGAATGGCGGCCGAAGCGGTACTGGTTTGCAGCTGCGATCTGCTCTGTCAGACGGTTCAGCGAATACCGTTCTGTTTACACCAGGCCTTTCTTGTAAGACCGCTGGCGTTACAGGCATGGATGATATCAAGCCACTGTTTATGACGGACATCGGAAGTGATCTTGTCCATGTTTCTTAGCCTCCTTTGGAATAGTCGAAATAATCTTAGATTTTTTTACCTCCATTATCCCAAAGGTCAGCTGAGTTTGACAGGTACTGACGATTTACCGTTTACAATCGCCAAAGGCAGACCATCAAGATCAGACAGCCCTTGACAGACTTGAAAAATAAGTTCAAAATGAAGTCTACTTCAGATTAAACTAAATAACGAGGTATCATTATGGCATATATCCATCGTTCCCTGGAAAGAAAATTTCTCAAAATGAGCAGTGCCTTTAAGGCAGTCATGGTGACCGGAGCCAGACAGGTCGGTAAATCTACGATGCTGAAATATCTGGCTCAGGATACCGGCCGCACTTATGTTTCCCTGGATGATGCGGATATTAGGGAGCTGGCGGAAAGTGATCCGAAACTCTTCTTTCAGATGTATCAGCCTCCTATTCTTATAGATGAAGCGCAGAAAGCACCGGCACTCTTTGAGCAGATCAAGATCCTCTGTGATGAAAGTGATGAACGGGGGCGGTTTTGGCTGACCGGTTCCCAGAGCAGGAAAATGATGAAGCAGGCCGGAGATTCCCTGGCAGGCCGGATCGGCATACTAAAACTGTTCAGTCTGTCAGCGAAAGAACTTGAAGGAAGACCGGATGATATACCTGAGGACTATACCCTCTCTTCGCTGCTTGTAAGAAGCCGGAACTATCCGGAGAACAATATTCAGGATGTTTATACCCGCATTTGGGAAGGCGGCATGCCGGATATGATATCAATGGATGCCGAGCTTCGCCGTGAATATTGGAATTCTTATATTGATTCCTATCTTATGCGGGATGCTGTGGATGACAACGGCATTCAGGATACAGAAGGATTCCGAAAGCTGCTAAGGGCCTGTGCGGCGTTTACCGGAGAGCTGATCAACTATAATGATCTGGGAAACGCCGCAGGTGTTTCCGGTGCGACGGCAAAAGAATGGGTCAAAATTCTCCAGACGATGGGAATCATTTTCCTGTTGGAGCCCTACTTCAATAATGAACTGAAGCGCATGGTCAAAACACCGAAACTGTATTTCTGTGATACCGGGCTTTGTGCGTTCCTGTCTTCCTGGACCAGCCGTGACGTACTGATGAACGGAGCGGCATCCGGCCATTTCCTTGAGAACTATGTTGTTTCAGAGATGCTTCGCAACTCATATTACGGAGAGAAGAAAGTGAATCTGAATTTTTACCGGGATACGAATCAAAAAGAGATCGACCTGGTCATGGAAACAGACGGGCAGCTCCATCCCTTTGAGATCAAACGTGCGGCATCACCGGATAAAAAGGCCATTAAAACTTTTTCCTTACTCGAAAAAAGCGGAAAAGACATCGGAGCAGGAGGCATTATTTGTATGGCTGCAAAGCCGTTCCCGATCGATGCGGAGAACAGCATGATCCCTGTCAATTTGCTGTAAGAGCTGACTACTCCCACGTGCAAGCCCATGGGAGTAGTCAGGTGCACACACGTTGGTGACAGGCACTGTTAAGCAGTTATCGCCGGATTCTTAAATCATTCTTGGTTGAATACTTCGATTGCTTGGATTATGCCTTTCCATCGGGACGCATAATCAGTATAATCATATCAAAGTATGAGACATTCGATGAGATATTAGATGAGATAGGATATCTGTTATGCATAAGGAAAGACTCGATTTCAAACAAAAAATTCTGGTTCTATTGGCTTTTCTGGCTATGGGATGTATCGTGGCCTGGCAGGCACGGTTTGCCTATCAGGCGGACATCAGTCAGCAGAAAGAACGGGCCAGGCTGAATGCCAGAATCTATGCGGAGGAACTTCAGAGCGATTTTGAGGCTGGCATGAATATTACAGATGCCTTGGGCGATACCGTTGTTGCTACGGATGGTCGGGTGAATAATTTTGACCGGATTGCAGCACATGAGATGGAGGACTACATTTCCAGTATTCAGCTGGCACCGGATGCCAAGGTACAGTATATCTATCCCTATCAGGGTAATGAAGCTGGAATGATTGACCTTCTGGCGGATGACAAGCGAAGAGATGTGACACTATACGGCATCCAAAACCGGAAAACTGTCATGCAGGGGCCGTTTGCTTTAAAACAGGGAGGATATGGAATTGCTATTCGAAATCCGATTTTTACATCCGGAGAGGATGGAGAGAACACCTTCTGGGGATTTGCCATTGCAGTTATTAAGGTGCCGGATATTTTCGAGAGGACACTCAATGCCCTGGAGGAAATTGGTTATGATTATAGCTTGACTGCGACGGAATCTCCACTTTCATCGAAGCGTGTCACAGTAGCCTCTTCTGGGAAGGGACAGGAGGTTCGTCTGTCGCAGCCTGTCCAGGCAAGCTTTGAAGCGGGCGGCTGTACCTGGACCCTCCATGTGGAGAGGACAGGTGGCTGTAAGTCCGTAAGAATGCCTATGGTCCTGCTGCTGGGCGTGATCTACCAAATTGCCGCTACGGTCGTCATTTATCTCCTGCTCCGCACGAGACAACAGCGCAAGGAGCTGGCTCGAAGGGCAATCACAGATGAGTTGACGGGGCTTCTCAGCCGGCGTGGACTCATGGAGGCACTGGCGAAGTTTACGGAAAACAATCCGGATGGCCAGATGACGCTTGCTTTTATTGACCTCGATGATTTCAAGCAGATCAATGATCTCTATGGGCATATTATCGGGGATGCGGCACTGAAGAATCTGGCGGTGAATCTTAGGACGTCTTTTCCGGAGTCGTCGATTGTCGCGCGAAGCGGCGGGGATGAGTTCTACGCCGTGATTCTCGGCAAGAGTCCGAGGGAGTGTGAGGAGCTGATCCGGGCTGCGGTGGAGAAGGATCAATCTTTTGACTATGAGAACAAGCACTACCGGTTTACGATCTCGGTCGGCTATGCGGATTATCCTGCCCAGGCGGGGGATATGAATACCCTTCTTAACTATGCAGATGAAGCGCTTTACGCTGCGAAGATCGCAGGCAAGCATCGCTGTATGCATTTCTCACCGGCTATGGCGGATGTGAAGCGGACACAGCTGGGGTTCTCTCTCAAGGACATCGCGAATGGTATGCCAGGAGCTTTTATGATCTACAGTGCGGCAGGAGATGAGGAGATCCTCTTTGCCAATCAGGATCTGATCCGGATGACAGGCTGCAGCGATTTTGAGGAGTTTCTGGACTGGACGAAGCATAGTTTCCGGGGCTTTGTGCATCCGGAGGATCTGGACCGGGTGGAGAAGTCGATCCAGAGACAGATCAAGGAAGTGAATGGTTCAATGACGGAAGGCAGCCACCGGGAAGATTATGTGGAATACCGTATCATTAAGAAGGATGGAGGCATCCTTCCGGTTGTGGATATCGGAAGGATGATTGAGAGTGAGAATCACGGGGAGATCTTCTTCGTATTTATCCGGCCGAAGGATGAATTTCAGAAGAACTTTTGAGTGGGGATGCGGAATAGAGTGAAATTAAGGAATAGGCTTTTGCCTAATCTCTTTTTATGTTACATTGAGGGCGTAGGGATATATATATGTAAAGGAGGTACTCTATGGGTGAGATGAATAACAAAGCGATGTATAAGCTGTCCTATGGATTATTCGTATGTACAGTGAAGCGTACACCAAGTGTGGTAACAACAGTGAATCTGCCAGAGGCTGAGTTCAATGGCTGTATTACCAATACTGCGATACAGGTGGCATCGGATCCCAATCAGATTGCACTGGCAGTGAATAAGGGGAACTATACCCATGACCTACTGCTGGAGACTGGACAGTGTAATGTCTCTGTCATCGCACAGGATGCAACATTTGACCTGTTCAAGCACTTTGGATTTCAATCAGGACGGGATGTAGATAAGTTCGCTCCTGCCAAGGAATTCCCGATTCAGGATAGTTATAAGATAGCGGAGAATGGTATCCCATATATCACAAGTGGAACCAATGCATATTTCTCCCTGGATGTGAAGCAGGCGATCGATGTGGGATCTCATACCCTATTCATCTGTCAGCCGACAGCCATGGAGGTCCTAAGGGATGTGTCTTCCTGTACCTATGAGTACTACCAGACCAATATCAAGGCTAAGCCGCAAGCAGCAGATGCTGTGAAGGTGGGAGAGAATGAGAAGGGACAGACCATCTGGCGCTGCCGCATCTGTGGATATGAATGGGTCGGCGAGGAATTGCCTGACGATTTCATCTGTCCAATCTGTAAGCATCCTAAGGCGGACTTTGAGAAGATTACGAATTAATTCGTTCGGAAATGATATATGTGATGCAATCACCCTAGAATCGCTGGGTAGATTACATTACATACGATGCATGCCACAGCGAAGCCGATGATGGCACCGGCGATGATCTCTGGACCGGTGTGACCGATTTTTTCCTCTAGTGGCTTTGCGTTTTTATTTTCCCGTAGCAGTATCTGATTCAGCACATGGGCATGCTTTCCTGCCTCTGCTCGAACTCCTGTGGCATCGTAGATTACGATGGTTGCCAGGAAGAATGCGATGACGAAAGTGGTAGAGGCGAAGCTCTCTACGATTCCTGTGGAGATAGCCAGGGCTACAACAGTTGCTGTATGGGAGCTAGGCATCCCGCCAGAGCCTGTGAGACGGTCTGGGGTGAAGTGCCCTGTCACCATATCGATGATGATCTTCATCACCTGGGCGATGGTCCAGGCAGCACCTGTTGCTACCAGGACACGATTGGTAATTAATTGGATGACTAGTGTCTGAAAGTCGTTCATGTAGTACTCGATTCTAATGCTGAAAGGCATATCGCCTCGTTAATCTAAGGGGGCTACTATCCAGTGATTATGAATATACCTCATCTTACCACCCTTGGGGGCTTTGGTCTACATTTCCCTAGACATAAGTGGCTGTATGAGTGTAATATAGACCACAAAGAAACTGCCGGTTCAGGCAGAGCATTGGGAATAGCGTGATGGGCAGTGTAAAGTGAACTGCCATCCATATAGGAAAAAGAAAAGAGAGAATGAGATGAGTAAATGTATGAATAATCGGGAACTAATTGAGATCGAGAATAATACCCTCTACTTCGATGGCTGTGATATGACGGCTCTGGCCAGGGAATATGGGACGCCTGTCTATGTCATGTCGCAGACAGATATCGAGAGCAGATTCCAGGAACTGAATCAGGACTTCGTGGAGAAGTATCCTGGCAATCGTGTCGCCTATGCGGCCAAGGCATTCTGCGCGATTGGTATGCTGCAGATCGTGGAGAAGTGTGGAGCTGCCATCGATATCGTATCCGGTGGTGAATTATATGTAGCAAAGCAGGCAGGATTCCCTGCAGAGCGTATCGAATTCAACGGTAATAATAAGCAGCCAGAGGAAATCGATGCAGCTGTGGAGTATGGTGTGGGCCGAATCATCCTGGATGGTCTCCAGGAAGTACCTCTAATCGAGGCTGCCTGCCAGAAGTATCAGAAGAAGATGAAGATCATGATCCGTATCACTCCAGGTGTGGCGGCTAGTACCCATGACTACATCGTCACTGGTAAGAAGGACAGTAAGTTCGGTATCCCATTGGAGGAGTCTGTATTCCTGCCAGTGGTAGAGTCTATTGTGAATTCAAAATGGCTAGAGCTCTATGGACTGCACATGCATATCGGCTCTCAGCTTTTTGAGAATGAGCCCTATGTAGATGCCCTGGATGCCCTTATGGACTGGGCAGCTATCATTAAGGACAAGTTCGGTGTGGCAATCCGGGAAGTGAATTTCGGTGGCGGATTCGGTGTGACCTACACCGATGAGGTGCGTAAGCCATATGCTTTCTTCACAGAGCCTCTCATGGAGGAATTAGAGAAGCGTTCGGCAGAGATAGGAATCCCAAGGCCTGCAGCTGTTGTAGAGCCTGGTCGATCTATTGTGGCTGAGGCTGGTATGACTCTCTATAAGGTGGGTCAGATCAAGGACATCCCTGGGGTGCGTAAGTATGTCTCCATCGATGGTGGAATGGGTGATAATATCCGCGTGGCTCTCTATCAGGCAAAGTATGATGCCATCGTAGCCAACCGTGCAGAGGAAGAGTGCGATGATAAGGTCACTGTATGTGGTAAGTACTGCGAGTCTGGTGACATCCTCTTAAGGGATTACATGCTGCCAAGTACGGTTCAGTCTGGTGATATCATCGCTATGCTGTCTACTGGTGCATATGGTTATTCCATGGCCATGAATTACAATCTGAATACCAAGCCTGGCGTGGTCTTAATAAAAGAGGGCAAGGCTCAGTGGATGGTGAAGCCTGAGACCTATGCGGACATGTGCAAGGGTATGGTGCAGGTGGAACTGTAAACCTAGAGATGCAGAAGCCTCCGTGGACCTGGTTGTCTACGGGGGCTTTTGCTTTAGTATATGGGATAAGGAAGAAAAGTTCATGGTGAGGCATGTTATAATGGATACCGTGTATGGCTATGAATGTGTAAAAATGATGGATACTGCCTATGGCTATGAATGTGTAAAACTTTGATAGAAGATAGATGTAAGGAGAATTCTCTATGACCTATGATTTCGATAAAGTAATCAATCGCCGGGGAACTGACAGTGAGAAGTGGGATATTCTAGCTCCTAATGAATTACCAATGTGGGTAGCTGATATGGACTTCGAAGTGGCACAGCCGATTCGCGATGCGATCCAGAAGCGATTGGACCAGGGTGTCTATGGATATTCCTTCATCCCAGATCGCTGGGCAGAGAGCTATATCAACTGGTGGAGGAATCGTCATCAGTACACCATGGAAGCGGATTGGTTGATATTTTCTACTGGCGTCATCCCATCAATGTCGTCTATCGTGCGGAAGCTCACCACACCTGCGGAGAAGGTGGTCTTCCTGACACCGGTCTATAATATCTTCTACAATTCTGTGCTGAATAACGGTCGTGTGGTATCGGAGTGCCAGCTGATCCCTCAGGAGGATGGGACCTATGCCATCAACTGGGAGGATCTGGAGAAGCGTATGGCGGATCCTCAGGCCAGCATGATGTTCCTGTGTAATCCTCACAATCCGACGGGACGAATCTGGACCCGTGAGGAACTGGAGCGAATCGGTCAGCTGGCCGAGAAGTACAGTGTCATCGTGGTGTCTGATGAGATCCACTGTGACCTTACGGATCCAGGAACCAACTACGTACCCTTCGGCTCTGTGTCTGAGACCTGTCGCAGGGTGAGTGTCACCTGCATCGCACCAACCAAGTGCTTCAATATCGCAGGTCTCCACACCTCAGCAATCTGTGTGCCAGATCCAGTGCTGCGTCATCGGGTGAATCGCGGGCTGAATACGGATGAGTGCGCCGAGCCTAATGTATTCGCCATCGATGCTGCTGTGGCTGCCTTCAATGAGGGTGGCGAGTGGCTGGATCAGATGCGTGCCTATGTGGCTGAGAATAAGGCATTGGTCCGCAACTTCGTGGCTCGTGAGATCCCAGAGCTTAGGGTCTGCAGTGGACCTGCCACCTATCTCCTGTGGATGGATGGCCGCTCTCTAAGAAATGTAGGCCACGGTGCGAAGATGCAGCAGGGTATGATAGCTGGGGCAGCAGCTGGTGGAAATGCAGTTGGAGCTGCTGATGCTAGTGGCAATCTGCTGGTGGCTACTGAATCTGACGCCCAGGAGCAGGATCATAACTATGGTAGCAAGGCACCTCTGGCAGACTACATCCGTGAGAAGACGGGCCTCTTCCTATCCAATGGTGAGCAGTATGGGAAAGGCGGAGCCTTCTATCTCCGCATGAATCTGGCCTGCCCACGGAGCATAGTGGAGGATGGACTGAAGCGACTGAAGGCTGGTGTAGAGGCCTGGGTTGCGGAGTGATCAGAGGACTGGTGTAGAGGTCTGGGTTGCGGAGTGATCTGAAGGCTGGTGTAGAGGCTTGGGTTGCGGAGTGATCGTAGTAGAGTAATTAAGATGAAGTAAAACGGGGCCGTGGAGTGTGTCAACTAGATGAACAGACGACACGGTCCCTTTTGATAAATGTAAGGCATGGCGTTACTGTGGATGGTAACGCCGGTGAATGAGGTTACGAGATATATGACTGATCAGAAAAAAAGTGAAGATATGAATACGACTGGGGCAGCGGATGTGGGGGTAAGAGAAAAGTACCGCATCGATCCGAGAAGGGTGACTGCTGAGGGGCAGACGGAGAAGTCTCTGGATGAGAAGTATCAGGATCTGCAGGACTATCTGAAGAGCCTGGGACGTGTGGCGGTAGCTTTCTCTGGAGGCGTAGACTCCACACTGTTACTGAAGGTGGCTCATGATGTGCTTGGAGACAACTGCGTAGCTGTGACAGCGAAGTCTAAGTCCTTTCCAGAGCGTGAGCTGAATGAGTCCAATGACTTCTGCTTAGAAGAGGGAATCAAGCACTACTACACGGACTCGGAGGAATTAGACCTGCCTGGATTCCGTCAGAATCCAACCAATCGCTGCTATCTCTGCAAGCATGAATTATTTGAAGAGATTGAGAAGATGGCAGGGGAGATATTTCCAGAGTTAGGTTTGAATGAAGAAGTGGTCGGTAAGAGCGATTCTCAGGTTGATTTGGCTGAGGTAGGCAACTTGGGCAAGGTCTACATTTGCGAGGGGTCTAATATGGACGATAACGGTGACTTCCGCCCAGGTCTGAAGGCAATCGAGGAGCTAGGAGTGACGAGTCCTCTTCGTCATGCCGGACTCTATAAGGAGGAAATCCGTGAACTGTCGAAGCGACTAGGGCTGAAGACCTATCGAAAGCAGAGCTTTGCTTGCCTATCCTCGCGATTCGTCTATGGTGAGACCATCTCGGATCAGAAGCTTCGCATGGTTGACCTGGCAGAGCAGTTCCTATTGGACCTGGGATTTGAGCAGCTCCGTGTCCGTATCCACGGGGAGAAGGAGTTCCTGGCTCGTATCGAAGTGCCTGTGGATCAGATCCAGCGGATGGCATCTCCTGAGGTCCGAAAGAAGGTGAATATGCGATTCCACACCCTGGGCTTTACCTATGTGACCCTGGACTTGGCTGGCTATCAGACCGGCAGCATGAATGCAGGGGTGAGGTAGGTAAGTCAAATCCAGCAAGCTATTCTAAAGACTCCCTTAGGTATCTTTAAAATTATTTAATTAATGAATTAGGACGTAGGGGTTTTACTTTGGAAGAGGAATAAGTATACTTATCATGAGTTAATCTCAATAAAAGCCAAAGAATATTTGATGGAGATAAAATGCTTAAGAATCTAAAAAAAAGATATAAGAGATTCATTGCTGATGCGGTAGACTTGAGCTCAGTTAGAAGTGAATTAGCTGATTCCAAAAAAAAGATTGAAGAATTAAGTATACTGAACAAAGAATTATCTGATGTACGCAATGCTATTAATACACTTGCACTTTCAGAAGAAAAAATACAGCATAGCATTGATGAACTTCATTCTTTTCAGAAATATGTCAGTTATTATTCATCAACTCCGGAGTTACTTCGCTTAATGGCAAATAATAAAACGGATAAGAAGCGCATCCTGCTATGTGGAAATTATGGGGATGCAAATCTTGGGGATGAGTTAATGATGCAAACTCTGATTGATGCGTTTTCCCGTGAATTGGATTGTCATCTTACTGTTATGATATATCCGAGAATAAATTATGAGAACCCTAATTTGCAACATGTTTCGGTAATTCATTTTCCATACAATTATGCCGATATTTCAGTTATCGCTAATTGCTTTGATGTGGTAGTTGTTGGTGGTGGCGCATTGCTAGAAGATGAAGCATATTCGGTAAGAGAACTGCACTATGATAATTTTGATGAATACAACATTCATCATTCACGCGCAATCATAGATATATGTAATGATTTTATTGAACATGAAAAGCCGGTATTTTGCTTAGGCCTAAGTACGTCCAAAAATGTTTTTCAGAATAAAAATTACCTAAAAAAGCTCAGTCAAGTGGCAGAAAAAGCTAAAGTTTTCTCACTGCGAGACACCAACAGCATTAACACCTTAAAAAAGTCAGGAATAGACATCTCGAATGTGAAATTATGCAATGATTTGGTATATGCAAGTGATTATTTGACGCATAATGTAAGTTGTGCATCAAAAGAGAAAAGAAAGATAGGCGTGATAACTCTATGCTATGATCAAGATTGTACAAAAAAAGTAATAATTAATCTTGTAAATAGTATTAACGATGAGTACGGTGAGGAGAACACCGAGATTACATTAATTCCTTTTTATAAGGGAATAATAGATGACGAAAAATTTTTTAATGAGTTAGTGTCTAAGAATGGATGGAGCAATGTTATCATCCCTTCATACTACGATGTGATGTCAGATTTATCCAAGCTTTTGTGTGAACAAGATATAATAGTTAGTTCACGATATCATGGCATCTTAATGAGCTTGGCACTTGGGGTTCCGACGATTCCGGTAATAATGGATTTACATCCACACTATTATAATAAGGTTGAATATTTATTGAGACAATATGGAGCAGGAATTGAAAAAACTATTAATTTTGGCTTAGTGGCTGAGACACCTTTTTCAAAAATGGTAAAGGAAAACGAGGTTGAGCCTGACAATAGTGTTACAGAAAGATTATTGAAAGAAACGGGATTGGAACTAGAGAAATATATTGCTGAAATTAAAAGAAGTTGTAATTATTAGGAATGGAGTTTAAATGAGCGGATTTTTGGCGAAAAAAAAGGTGCATTTCATCTTGTGTTGTTTAGTTGCGGGAATAATGTTTTTTGGAGCAATGCATGTTAGAGCCGTCGAGCCTGAGTTTAGTATTACTCAGGAACCACAGGATGTAGTAGGGAAACCGAATGAAGTGAAGTATGCTACGGTTTCTGCTGCTGGTAATAATTTGTCTTATCAATGGTTCTGGAAAGATAAAAATGATGAGAAGATAGGTGGAAGAACAGGATTGCCAGGGGGACAAACATCCCAATTAACGCTTCCTGTAGATGAAGGAACACATGCACATTTATATTATTGTAAAATAACTAACTCAAGTGGGAATGTACTGTTTTCCAGAGATGTATCTGTTGATTATTTAAAGACAACAGAGTTGTCTATAGATACTGAACCTCAAGATGTTGCTGGAATTATGAATTCGAGCAAGACAGCAAGTGTGACTGCGCGAGGGGAAGGCTTGTCATACCAATGGTATTGGAAAGACAAGGCAAGTAATAAAGGTGGGAAAACAGGATTACTAGGTGGACAGTCATCTACATTAACTCTTCCAATAGATGCAGGTACACATAGTCATTATTATTACTGCATAATTACAGATAAGTATGGTGATTCTGTTACTAGCAGACAATTAAGCGTTTCATATATAAAAAACGAAGAGTTGAAAATTATTCAGCAGCCGGAAGACGTAAATGGAACGTTAAATGCGATGACAACCAGTTCTGTAAGAGTAACTGGGGATGGGCTATCCTTTCAATGGTATTGGAAGGATAAGAAAAGTAACAACGGAGGGAAAACAGGACTATCAGGAGGAAGAACTTCGGAATTACATTTACCAATTGATGCGGGAACAGTTGCTCATTATTACTATTGTATAGTTACTGATAAATACGGTGACAGTGTTGTGACACGTTCTATCTCTGTATCATATAAAAAGAATCAAGAGCTGAAAATTATTCAGCAGCCAAAAGACGTAAATGGAACGTTAAATTCGATAATAACCAGTTCTGTAAGAGCAGCTGGGGATGGGCTATCCTTTCAATGGTATTGGAAGGATAGGAATAGTAACAACGGAGGGAAAACAGGACTATCAGGAGGAAGAACTTCGGAATTACATTTACCAATTGATGCGGGAACAGTTGCCCATTATTACTATTGTATAGTTACTGATAAATACGGTGACAGTGTTGTGACACGTTCTATCTCTGTATCATATAAAAAGAATCAAGAACTGAAAATAGTTACACAGCCTTCAAATGTTACGGGAAAATTGAATGAAATAATCTCTGCGAATGTTACTGCACAAGGTGATGGGCTATCCTTTCAATGGTATTGGAAGGATAAGAAAAGTAACAACGGAGGGAAAACAGGACTATCAGGAGGAAGGACTTCGGAATTACATTTACCAATTGATGCTGGAACATATGCGCATTACTATTATTGCTTGATTACGGATATGTACGGAGATAAAATCACATCGGATTATGTACAAATAATTCCCCAAAAAAACCATACGCTGGCAATAATAGATCAACCGAAAAATGTTGCTGGTAAACTGCATTCTAATACAACGACCCATGTAGTTGCCCAAGGTGATGATTTGACATATCAATGGCATTGGAAAGATAAGACAAGTGACAATGAAGGCCTAACTGGATTACAAGGAGGAAAAACAGATACATTAGTATTACCGGTAGATCGAGGCACTGAAGCACATTACTATTACTGTATTGTGACCGATGTTTTTGGAGACACAATATCTACAGACAATGTAAGTGTATCACGAGTTAAATCCGAATTAAGAAAAGAGGCCGATCCAATAGATGTATCAGGTATCCTAAATTCCACGCAAAGCACTACGGTAGCTGCATCTGGAGATTATTTAACATATAAATGGTTCTGGAAAGATAAAAATGGTACCAATGGTGGTCCAACTGGGCTGGCTGGTTATGATACACCAACATTATTAATTCCAATTGATGCAGGAACATTAGCACATTATTATTATTGTATTGTAACTGATGATTATGGTAACTCCTTTACAACTCGATATGTTAATGTTACAGAAAAGGTTTCTATTCTGGTACAGCCATCACCTGTCATTGGACAATGGGGTGCAGTTGGTACTTCAACTGTTATTGCATCAGGAGATGGATTGAAATATCAATGGTATTGGCAGGATAGATCTAGTTCTGCTGGTGGACCGACTGGACTTCCTGGAGGTCAAACAGCAACACTTTCTTTACCGATTGATAGTGGTACAGTATCCCATTATTACTACTGTGTTGTTACGGATCAATATGGAAATACGGCTACATCAAATAAAATTTTGGTAAGTCAAAAACTGGATGCTGGTGTATTGGCAATAGATGTTAGTCATTGGCAGAATACAGTTGATTGGAGTCAGGTAAGTCAGAACGTTTCATTTGCCATTCTAAAATTGGGAGGAAGAAATTTAGATACTGGAAATTATACTGATCCCAAATTCTTTGTGAATTATAAAAATGCAAAAGCAAATGGTATGTCCTTAGGTGTTTATTTCTATACGAAAGCGCAAAATGCTGATCAAGCAAGGGAGGAAGCGTATTATACATTAAATATTCTAAGGCAAGCAGGTGGAGCATTGGAATTGCCGATATATATTGATATTGAGGATTCTGCTCAGCAGAATTTGTCGAATGCACAACGTGATGAGATAGTATTAGCATTTTGTAGCGTTATTCAAAACGCGGGTTATAAGGCTGGTGTATATTCATCCCATAATTGGATTAAAAACTATATGAGTACTGTTTCCTATCCTTCTTCGATATATGTATGGATTGCGAGATATAATAAACAATTAAATACTACAAAAAATTACTATACAGGTCGAGCTGATATGTGGCAGTTTACGAATTCTGGAAATGTTAATGGAATTTCGGGAAATGTAGACATGAGTTATATTTATAATTTCTAAAATGAATAGATATAATCCGTAAAAAATACCCTCTTTACTAGATAACTGAGGTGACCTCCAATCGTTAGATTTTGGTCTAACAATTGGAGGTTGTTTCAAACAAGTAAAGAGGGTATTTTGCTGAGATGAATTATCGTTGAATGATAATTGATGATATTTATTAGACTTAATATTGTCTGTAATTATTGTCTCATCCGTAATTACAATCTTCTGATTGTTCTCCAGCTGCTTGATGTATTCCTTAGCCTGAGCAACGGTCGACTCATCTGGAACCATTACATAGAGATTCTGATTCGGAGCCGGAATAGGTGGTCTTACTAGAGCCTTCATGGATACTTCGATACCGTAGGTGCCAGCATGTGTAAGCTTGTCCTTCTTACCATGAGAGATGGATAATGGTACATGAATGACGCGGACCTTTTTATTTATTAGCTCTGTCGATAGAGTGACAATGTCATCGTAAGCCTTGTTTTTTAGGGCGTGGTCTACATTTCCATCCTTCTGAATCATGGAAAGAGCCTAATCTGTTTTATCTCGGTCGATGCTTGTTAGAGTGAATCAGGGCAGTAGGCTATTGTCTCAATGAATCGTAACTGGAATCCTGCTGAGATCTATGGATTACATGATTGGTAGTTAGAATCTTGTAGGTGATCTATTGATTCCATGATTGATAACTAGAATCCTGTCGGTGATCTGGAAGATTCATTTGGGTTAGGTATGGCAGCAGTGCTGCGGTCAGCTTGGCAGCTCCAGTAGGATTCAGATGCTCACCACCATCGATGGTGTCCTGATTCCAATCAATTGGACAATTGGCTTCTGGTTGATTGAAGTCGATGTAGGAGATGCCGTGAGCGTCTGCATATTGCTGCAAGCTTGTATGACGACCACCAGAGAAATTCATAGCATTAGGCGTGGAGTATAGAACCAGTTTGATATCTCTCTCCTTACATTCCTTAGTGATTTGATCAAGCACGAACTTATAGGTGAGGGAAAAGTCCTCCCCAGCTGCCGTGGGTGTCATATCACGTGGTGGACCTACATAGGGAGACACACCAATTGTCGGTAGGAAGCCATGGGAACCGATTGGATCCTCAGGACTCTTCTTAGCCATCTGTCTCCAGATTGAGTGGTAGAGGAAGACCGGGAATAGTCTGTGTACCTGGTCTAAAGTAATGCTTTTGATACCACTGAGATTGCCACCATAATAGAGGACATCTGTCTCGAATAGGATGACTTTCGGCGATTGAGTAGTAACTGCCTGCTGGAAAGCTCGGTAGGATTCCATTAGGGTCATACCAGGCTGCGATGCTACTGCAGAGGAGATACCTGTTGCATCCCAAATCTGCTGTGGGACAACTGTGTTCATGCAAACACTGTTACCGATTGCAATGACGTCGATGGAGTTTGGCCGCTCGGCATCTAATACTCTAGCTGCTCGTGTACGATGACTAATCTCTAACCCCTCTCCATAGTGAGAGGCTGCGATGCTGAGACATATGCGAGAGAGAATCTGCAAGCCTACGATGAGAATAAGAAAAAAGGCGATGGATTGTATCACCTTTCGATTCTTAGTGCTAATTTTCTGTGCATGAAGCGATTCGGTAAGTGATGGAGCGGGCGGTTTATTAGTCTGTCTATCAAGCGGTTTTTTCAGTAATTTGTTCATATCTACTTTCCTTATTAATAACTCATTCCCCATAGGGATTATACTATGCAATCTGGAAATGTTCCCTTAAGATTCCTTAATGGTGGGAGGACCTCAAAAGGTTGTGTTTCTGAAAGGGAAGGGGATGTCTCAGGACATTGGGCTTGGACCGAGGAAATTGTGTATATTCTGGTCCTTGTGGAGATTAGACGTATAGAAGTTTCAATATTTCTGTTTTTGATGGGCTGACAATTACAAGATTGTGTTTTTGGGAAGGCTGGTGTGAAATAGGCATATGAAATTATGCTCCAAAGTGGTTGGAACAAATTTTGAATACCTTTGGCGTATGTCTATTGAACATATTTGCCCGAAAAGGTATGGTTTTATGTAGAGAGCCTAATGAAAATAGGTGAAATGTGGCTGGGACATATGTCTAGTTGACAAGGTTGCTCTGAAAAACACACTTTAGTGATTTTGCTCGCATGGAAGTGATAATAAGGTCTATAACTAGGTCGCAGAATTGTCCGGTGGAAAATGCAGTGAACCAGACCACAGGAGCGACCAGCGAAATACATGCAGATAACCAGACCACAGGAGCGACCGGCGAAATACATGCAGTGAACCAGACCACAGGAGCGACCAGCGGAATACATGCAGATAATCAGACCACAGGACAGACCGGCGAAATACATGCAGATCACAAGATCGCAAGGCTGCCAGACCAGTACAAACAAATATATTAAGGAAGAAGACCATGACATCTAAGGAACAAGTCCTAGAATTCTTACAACATAACCAGGGGTATTACCTCTCTGGAGAAGAGATGGCGGCTCAGCTACAGCTCTCCCGTAATGCGGTCTGGAAAGCCATGAAGGCGCTCCGCCGGGATGGCTATGTGATCGATGCTGTCACTAAGCGAGGCTATCGTCTTTTATCCCAGCCTGATCGCTTGAATGTAGAACGGATCCAGGAATTGCTGGAGGGAATGCAGGCCGATAGATCAAGGCAAGATGGCAGCAGATTTAAGCAGGAGATTTCGGCTAATTCGACGGGAAAGGCTGCTCTATCAACTCACTACGACATCCGTCTCTACCAGGAGATTGACTCCACAAATCAGGAAGCTAAGAAAGAAGCCATCCTTGGGGCGAAGCACGGAACCGTAATTCTTGCGGAGCGGCAAACTGCGGGGAATGGAAGACGAAATCATAAATTCGCCAGTCCTGAGGGCGGTTTATATTTCTCAATTATACTGAGACCGGAGCATCTGAAGGAGCAGACGCCGGAGGCAATAATGGACATGTCCCTTCGGGTTGTGAAGGGAGCGATTCAGGATGTGATCGGGTGTGAGCTTACGGCTCATCATAATGACCTCTTTCTGGACGGGCGGAAGGTCTGCGGAATCCTGACGGAGTCGGGTGTGGAGTTCGAGAGCAATCTGCTGCAGTGGGTTGTGGTTGGAATCGGCATCAATGTCCGGACCAGAATCGGGGATCTGCCCGAGGATGTGCAGGAGGTGGCTGGAAGTCTTCTGGATGGGGACTGCAGAGCGACCCAACCTGTTATGAATGAACTGGTGGCTGAGATGATTCGGCGGTTTGATGGGGAGATGAAGTAGTTGGAGTGAGCTGTGCAGTTGACCTCGATGAAACCTGGTGAGGCATGGCTTAGCAGTTGAGCTCGATGGAATCTGGTGAGGCATGTGTCGTGCAGTTGAGCTCAATGGATTATGGAATGGCTGCTAGGTTTTATTGGAGGCAAACTAGAAATCGTCTTTTACAGGGGTGGAATTTCGAACCCAGCACTGGGGCATCTGATAGTTGTCGATAAAATAGAAGCGGATAAGTCGCTCAATCTCAGCCATGGACAGGGGCTGTGACCTGGTCTCATATAGCAGGATGAGATTGTTATATGGGTAGATGCCGTTTTGGGGATAGTATTGCATCTTCCACTGGATTTTTTTCTGGTATTCGGAGGAGTCGAATAGGCCGAAGTGCTCGAGATAGTAGATCTGGCCGGTGTATGGATGAAGGATTGTGAAGTCTGGATAGATGCTTTGAGTATCACCGTCCGCATAGATTTTGATCTGGGCTTCGTAGCGGAAGGGAATCTTATACTTCCGAAGACATGCGACGATCTGAACCTCGGATTTTGATCGAACAAAGAGTCCCTGCCCAGCGTCCAGATGTAGGCCTTCGGGGTAACTGGTATCTTTGACATATGGCTCGTTTTGCCAATTTCGAATCTGCTGGAGAGTGGTGTGGGATCTAGCTGGGAGCGATATGCGACTGGATTGAAGAAGGCGCCTTTGTACTTCTGGGTTTTGTAGGAATTGTTGGTCACGGGTTGAGATGTGGCGGTGATAGGAATTAAGCATTAATTGAATAAAGTGTAGTTCGGACAAGTCTCTTTTTAGTTGGATTCGAGAGACTCTTTTTCGAATAAGTGTGTTGATTAGCGCGTCGTCCTTCTTGGACAGATAGCGCTTTTTTCGTATGCCGTTTTCCTTGGTGACTTGGAAGAAACGAGTTTTTCCCTCGGACTTCTGAATAATAAGTTCTCCAGGCGGTGTGTTCTTGATTTTTTTGTTATGTGAGATTTCTTCTTCGAGAAAAACCTTTCTCTGCTCGATTAATTGAATGAATTCCATGATACTCCTTTATTGAATTGATATAGATGTGTTGGGTGTGGCGGTTAGGTGCGGTGATTAGGTAAGGGGTGTTAGGTTGGGGTGGTTAGGTAAGGGCATTGGGCTGGGGAAGATTAGTTAGGGGTACTTAGTGGTAGGCTGGTCTAGTTAGCGGTAGCTGGTGGGTATAAGGGAAAGCGTAATGATCTTGAGTTGATGAGATGTGAAATAATAACGCTTTGTAGAAAGTAATTCCAAATTTTACAGGATAGAATCAGATTTGTAAATGAGTTTTTTTAAAAATGTGTATCTCCATTAAAATTTGTGAAATAGGCATATGAATTTTACATTCTGGGGAATTTGAATTGTGATAAATTCTAAAAAATGTGTCTTAACCAATTGATAATCCTGAATTATTCATAACTCCCCAAAACTCCTCTGCTCGGTAGAAAGTTATTATTTTACCAACAACCTTCGGGCATCGATCCTTAAAAAAGGGTGCACGAATCCCGTTGGTGTGATCAGAAGTA
>Ga0256405_10005419_pt1 | contig 22053 bp, 19 predicted proteins | sample RumenRJG_02DNA_FD_189096 | JGI IMG/M metagenome (GOLD analysis project Ga0256405, IMG submission 189096) | Bovine rumen microbial communities from Lethbridge, Alberta, Canada - RJG_02 | ecosystem: Host-associated > Mammals > Digestive system > Stomach > Rumen | place: Canada: Alberta... | reverse complement strand
GAGCATCTCCAAAAAGCACTTTGCCCTGAAGTGGCTCTGTAGTTTATACCCGTAATCTATTTTTGTTGGAACTCATGCAGTACTGTGGGTTTTGTTACCACATTTGCATGTGGGAAGTATTAGTAAAACAGTTTTCCTCGGCTTCCACCGTGACTGCGGGCGTTGTAGAAGCCGATGACAATGCCTTGTCCTTTTCACTTTTTTCCGGTACTGAAAGAGTGGTCTGCGATGAATGGTCTTCGGTAATTTCCCGACTTTCTTCCACTCCGCAACTCTCACAAATCCATGCTGCGTACTGTGAAGCTTCTTCTCCGGACAGGCTTGATGAAACGTAGATATTCGTGTTATTAATCTTAATGTCGTCAGAACCTCTAACGACATAGAGAGGTACCCGTTTAAAGCCTTCCGGTCTCATACCAGTGAGAGAGCGAAATCTCACTCGATATACGGAAGCAATCGCTCCACAAAACTCCGCGTAGGCCAACGAAGGGCTGTTACCACTGAATTCTCCGAAGGAAGTTCTAAGCACAAATGGTTTTTCTTCATCTTCAACAGGCGCAACCTTTGCTGTCATGGGTCCCATACTATTTTCGTCATCCGATGATGGGTTTTGTCCTATTGTGGTTTCGACTTCTCTTCTGTTCCTCGCAGCTTCTATCTTCACTCGCAACGAAGAAACGATTGCTCTGCATCTGGTTGTTGGATAGAGTCCCTTCTTATTCATGAAGCTGAAAAGGTCAATATCAAGGAACTTATCCAATGAAGTGATGCCATCACTTGCGAGGGCATTCCGAAGAGGTTCAAGGTGATCTCCGGAGAGCAGATTTTCAACCGCCGGGTCTAATTTGCTTGAGGTCTGAGTTGATTCTGCCTGGACGACATGCTCTTTTTCCGGTTTCGCTATTGGCTGCTGCTCCACTATCTCCGCTTGTCTGGGAGGAAGAAATTGACCTGTATAAGACCGATTTTTACCAGTTGTTTCACTAACATAGTCTAGAAGTGCATTCAGCGATCGGGAGTAGTCCGACAGCTGTTCAATGTGTTTTCTCTTAAATCCGTCATCAGCCTCAATCGCCACCCAAAGCTTTTCAATCGTTTCGATATCCAGCTTTTCATAGAGTGAGCATGAAATGATTTCAGCCTGCATGGCATACTTCTCGATCTCGTGAAGCGAAAGGAAAATCTCTGCCAGAATATCAGAGGAGAATCGTCCAGATAACCATTCCACAAACAAGACTTCGTCTTCACGAAAATCTTTAGCTGCCATATCTATTCATCCTCCTCTATCTTTTACCGTTCATTGTTCGACAACTATAACAGAACCAACGAACTCGTAACCTCTTTCGCCACCGATAGGATTTACCCAGCCGCGATGGTTTATATCAATTCGCAGCACAATTCCACAAACAGGACCGCTTGCTTCGCATGGCGGCTCCTCTTGGAAATTGGTTCAACATAACTTGCCTTTGAGGAAAGGAACCGGAGATCACCCGAATCATAATGTGGGGCAATCGCATTACAAAGTTCGGCCGGCATGTGTCCAACGTTTCTTCCCTTAACAGTTACCATCGTGAAATTATTGGGATTGAATGGATTTCCCGGATCTCTGACGATTCGTATCTCGTCTCCCTCCGAAACTTTTTCTATCTGTTCTGTTCTTCCATCATACCGGGTACCTCTTGCTTCGAACCGCAGCGTCAGTGTAGACGTTTCCAAATCAAAAATACCCTCTGCTTTATCCAGATATTCCATCATTCCCGGTTCAAACCATTCGGGACCGACTTTTTCTGCAAGTTCGTGCCTCTGATGCAGTTTTTCTGCTTCTTGAAGAAGCCGGTCGTATTTTTCTGTGTTATTCATGCAAATCCACCAGCCTCATCGATCTCATCATAATAGAGCTCCTTATTTGCATAAAAACGCTCCAAAATCTCATCGAAGTATATTTCTGTCCCCTGAACTTTGTATATCAGATCATGTCGATTTGTTATGCATCCATACACCTGCTCCAGCTCTGTCATAAGATCATAGATATCGATGCTCCGGTGTTCTTGAATTCTTTCCGTCAGCAGCGCGCGGATGCTCATCTCAACCTCCCCTTTAACAAGGAATAGTGCAGACAGCATTCTTCCCGATGAAAAGCGCGGATCGCAGGAAAGTATATTCCCATAGAACCAGTCTGAAAAACCAAGGTCAAACAAATCGCTATAAAAGCCTGACTCTCTTAGGGATTTTGCCGTAAACCATTCACCATCCGTCACATGTTCATACACCTGATCGCAAAGCTCTCGGATATTGTCTTTTGTGATTCCTGCCTTTTCCAATTTTTGAATGCAGATAATCTGATTTGGTTCAAATTCAAGGATTTCATAATTCCGCTTCAGGTCTAATTGCACTTGCGAGAACATAGTAACAGTGGAATAACGGCTTCGAATCGCTGTGATATCTGCCACTTCTTCTCTTGTAAGCAGATTCCGGAAGAATGATTCCAGCGAGCTGTAATTTTGCAGAATGTACCGTGCCAGAACCTGAAATCCCATTCTCTTCAGATTGTAAGAATTGATCTCTGAGAGATCAGCATCAGGAACCAGCTTCGCATACAAATCTTTCACTTCATCCAGGAAGTAGAAATCCCCCTGCAATGCAGCTTTCAGTGTCTGCATATTTTCCGCCAGCATCGCTTTTTGTTCGATGTTGTAGACGCCGTGATCAAGATACTCTGAAAATGGGGTAAGATAATTGGCAAGAATGACGCTGGTTTGATAGCCGAACTCCTGATGGATTAGTTCTGCAAAATCATTCGAGCTGATTGGTGCGTGTTCCAGAAGGAGTTCCAGGATCGCTTCGTCTCTGTTGAATTCCCCAAACCGGAGGTTCGGAGTTCTCCTACAGTGAAAATCGTGATAGCTTCCCTCCGGAACTATTTTCTTCAACAGGTTATGGAGTTCATATTGATCTCGGATATCATACTTCTCCATAATTTCCGGATGCTTATCCATCAGCACAGATGTCGTAATCTCTGTATTTTGATATGCATTCAGGTTCAAATCATCCATCAGTTCGGCAAAGTCACGGCCTGTGATGTCGTAGTATCGTAACATTTCGCCGTACTTCCAGACCAAAAAATCGGCATCTGCAAGATGGTTCTTCCTTGTGCGTATTACAGCATCCGTATAATAGATGTCTTCATCATAGGGGATATCCTGGCTCTCAAGGAAATGATTGTACAGGTAGGTAAAGTCATCAAACGATACTTCATCCCTACAGAATTTTCGAATGACGTACTCTTCAATGTCCGATCTTCGTTTTTCGAGCCATACACCATCTACATATATCTTGTTTCTGTTCAGGTAGTTTTTAATTTTCAGTCTTAACCCTGCGTCTAGGCGAGCATCTTCCAGCGCAGCGGATAAATCTTGCTTTCCCTTCTTGGCATCTGTCATCAGCATATAGTTCCAGACTTTCGAAGGGATTCCAAGCCATTGTTCTGCATCTTTCCGATCAAAAACGTAGTTCTCAAAAAGATATCGATAATAATCCTCATCGAAGAAGGATAAGCCCGTCTCTGAAAAGTATTTTTTCTGGATTTTCCGAATCTCTTTAGAAACGATCTGACGCACACGCTCTCGGGTCATATCGTATGACTGTGAAATTGCTTCCAGAGTTTCTCCGTTCAGTCTTCTCTGGATAATAACTCTGGATCGTTCATCCGTTGTCTCTTGTTCATTCAGATAATCAGTAAATTTACGATAAATTCGATAGCAGCGAAAGTCAACATACTCAAGTTCGCCTGCTGCTCGAAGTGTCCCGAAGCATTTCTTTAGCGTCTCATCCGTTACGGTTTCCGGGAGCTTCAAATACTCTCGCATTTCCTTAAGACTGAATCCACCGAAACCTGCTTCTTGATAGGCATTCAGTATCAACTCCCGAATTGATGCTTCATCCAGCAACGATTCCTGATCGCCTGTGCAAAAGGCAATCATCCGGTCTCCATTATGCTCAAAGTATTCGTTTCTCCACAAAAGTATTTCAGAAACCGTCTGTGCTCCAAGGTTTCGGAATTTCGCGATTTCTTCAGCCGGAATAAAGACGCAGTCGCTCATCAGCCGAATTCCATGATTATGAAGCTGATTCACCGCTCTGTTTGATAAGCCTGACTTCTCGATCACAATGTCATTTGCCCGCACAAAACGATGAATCGCATCATGGTACTGCGGATCTGCAATCAGCTCTGCTAGGTTTCGGGGCTGTTCGTTTTCCTCTTCTAGCTGTGTTTCAGCCTCAAGGCTTTGGCAAAATCTTCTGCATTGCATGACAATTTCATCGGCAAGACCTGAGTCCATACGCGTAATACCCATCAGGTCGTCCCAGCTCATGCTTGCCAAACGATAAAGTTTGGTGAGTCCGTTTAACTTCAGGATATTATACGCCCTTGTGCTCAAAAGTTCGAGGTCGTCAATTGTTTGTTCCTGTGTTTCCAGAATTTTAATTGCTTGTTCACTGGGCCCTGTTACTGTTTCCTCCGAAACTGCTGTCTTTCCATTCAGCAGGGACATCTTAAAGTCGGCAATTTTGGCCATAATTTCACTTACAGTTTTTGATCCCAGATTTCTCATTTGGCTGAGGCCGTCTTCCGTCTGGTCTAGCATTGCTCCAACGGTATGAATATTGTTTCGATGTAGGGCATTCAGAGCCCGTGCGGATAGCCCGGTTTGTTCAATGGGAAGCTCGTTAATCTCCATCTTATTTCACCTTACAAGAGTTCTTTGAAGCCGTCCACAATTTTATGCAACTCATCAAGGCTGGCTTTTAAAGTCTCTTTTTCTTCGGTATTCATTCTGGAAAAGAGCCTGGGATCTACCTCCATCATCAGAGAAATACATTTTGATACCTTTTCTCCCGGCTTTGCTCGCAACTGTTCTGATCTCGAATGAAGTAAGGCTCGTTCCATAGACAATTGCAGTTCTTCTTTAATCTCTGGTCGCTCCGCAGAAAAATGTTCAAGGTCTTCTCGATTGCGGATTTTTTGTTCAGAAATCTCGCTTCTGATATGTTCTGACCACTGCTTTTGGTCAAAAAAATAATCCTTATAGGTTCCGCTTCTGATCAGTCCTTTAATATCACGAATAAATTTCCTCTGGTCGGGGATCGCTCCCATAATAACATTGTTGAATACAATCGCTTTCAGTTCTTCTTGCTCTGCTTCATCAAGTTGTCTGAGAGATGCCATCATTTCTTGGAACAGGCTGAATACTTGATACTCTCTAGCAACATGGTACTGTTCTGGTAGATGAATGTATTCCAGGAACTCACAGATCATAGCCGCTATCTCAAGTCTCTTCTTGACATCTGAATTCGTTTCATTTGCACTGGCAGCATATTCCTCAACTGTCAGGAGTTTGGTTTGTACGATGTCTCTGTACGTTCCGATCGCGAAGTCAATCTGGTCATAGTCAACTTTTTTCTCTTCGCCGTGCTGAATTGCAAGCTCCAGCAATTTTATCTGCTTCTTATCCTTCTGAGCATCCATGTCCATCAGGACAGTTTCAAAATATACCGGTTCTGTACTTTCTCGTTGAATTCTGCGCAAGCAGGTAAACCGTCGATTTCCATCAACAATCCTTCCATCCGTAAGCGTTACTCCCGGTTCGCGCTGGCCTACAAGCTGAATATTCTTCTGTGTCTTCTGGATAGACTCCGGGTTGCTGTCAACAATGAAATTTTCCAGAATTCTGTTATACAGATCTTTGCTGAGCCCCGAAAGTGATTCCTGTCCATTTTCGGTTTCATATCCCGTGATCCAGGTGGCGATTCTATCATTCTGGTCGTTGTAATACAGTCTGTCCAAACGTACTCTGTAAACTGGATAGATAACCGTTTTTCCCCCATAGGTCACCTTTCTCGTCAGCAGCGTTTTCTGTACCGCCTCTGTTCCTTCCAGCTTTAGAAGGCTACCGTCCGCAAGTGCACCACGGCTTGACTCTGTCTCCGGCTGCGCTAATCCAGCATAGGTGTCTGCCGTTGCCTTAGCATAATCCGTCGCTCTTGCTCGCACTTCGGCATATAAGTCTCGGATTTCTGCGCAGCCATCCTCATCGATTGCTCCGCAAAGAAGCGCCATAGTGTCCAGAGCGCGCTCGGCTGTGGGCTGCTCCAAATCTTTCTGGCCCATGTGGGAAACGACATTCCGAACTCCCATCAGCTCTCTGGCCCACGCGCGGCAGCTCTCCGAGAGAACATTGCGAAACACATCTCTCCATTTGCGTTCGATCAAACGAAGGCAATTGGCCACATCTAAGGAATCAACGAGTTGCCCATACTCCCCGTCATAAGGAAGATCGTACTGATCATTCAGTGCCCCTAACACTTCATCCCACCACGTGCGTCTGTACACGCGACTCATCTCCTGCCCGATAAATCCGGAAAGGGCGGGAAGTAAAATACGAAATCCCTTTTGTACGAGTTCAATGTTTTCCTGCATGACTGTTTCCCCCATATATTCGCAACATGACTTGTTATGTCAACTTTGTCGTGGCTCATTTTTCATTTAGTCTGATTATGGGCAAAATCTCCCCCATATTATTGATACGATAATTATTTAGAGCATTTTACCATATTCCACAAGTTTCCACAATGCCCGAAGCAGGATTTTTTCCTGCTTTTCCGTTACTATCGAAGCTGGTGTTTTTATTTTGAAACACCAGCTTGCTCTTCTTGTCAATTATTTGGCAAGAAGAGCGATATTGTCCTCTTAAAAAATGCCCTAAGTTCAAATAACGAACTTAGAGCATTCAACTTTTTCGTCTTTACAAATAGAACAACTGGCCACAGAAACTGCCTTTCAACGCTAACTCATCGTCGCGTCAAAACTCTATCGATCTTATGACCAGATGCTCTTCATCATCTGAGGATATGCATCTTTAATAATCTGAACCAAGCGAATCATTGCCTCGACTGCAGCATCTCCAACTTCAGCGTCTCCGATGCTCATCGGGATAAAATACTCAACATGCACTGCGCCATCATCCGGATCCATCACGAACTTTGCAAATCTGTAATTCTTGTTGAATTCATTGATCTGCCGGAGGCCGAAATCTTTCTTGTTGGGAGGATACTGCACAAATTCGTTGGTGTAGATACTCACATCGTTGTTTTCATCCTGTGAAAGCATGCGGTACTGAAGTTGAATTCCATCTTCCACAGTTCCCAGAATGACGCCAGACACATCGCCGGATTCCTGAATATCGAACTTAAGATTCTGTTCTCTCAGCTTGTTGGCGATGATCTTTGTAGCCTTATGGACCATAGTGATACCTCCGAATGAAAATATTTGAAATGGCTAATGAATATTTTATCATTGTTTGAGCGTGAATGCAACATGCAATCAATTTTTCGTTTGAAGATGTCTGCTTTTTGTTGCACCTCATCCTGAAACTCGTTCTTTCACTTGCCTTCAATTAGCCAAAATTCTGACCTGACCGGGGCTGTACGTGCTCTTTTTGCGACCCTGAACACTTTTCATTGCAGTTTTTTGGATGGACAATTTAACGACGGGATCCCCAGCAAAATCTTTACTTGTTTTAGAATAAATGTTACAATACCTCATCTATCACTGGAGAGTGCGTATGGAAAACGACAACAAACAGCGTCCGTTCTACATTTACAAGCTGCTGAACGAGCTGACGGATGAGAATCATGAGCTGACCACCAATGAGATTGTGGATCTCCTTTGGGAAAAGTACAATATCAAGACCCAGCGGAAGCGCATTCCGGAGGACGTCAAGCTGCTTCAGAACATCGGCGTGGATCTCAAGGCCGATGAGGTTTCCGGCAGGCCTTCCAGGTACTGCGTCCTCAGCCGGACGTTTGACACCGCCGAAATTAAGCTGCTGATCGACGCCGTCCACTCCTCCATGTTTCTCACCGAGAGCAAGAGTGAAGAACTGACGCAGAAACTACTCAGCCTGGTCAGCGTCCATGAGGCGGAGGCCATCTCCCAGACCATTGTGGATAACGAGATGCTGAAGCACGACAACCGCCACATCATGTACATCGTGGATTGGCTGATCAAGGCGATTTTGCAGAACAAGCAGGTTGCCTTCCGCTATTTCCACTACAATCTGCTCAAGGCTCCTGTGACCAGCAATGACAACAAGCCCTACATTGTCAGTCCCTATGCCCTGGTCTGGAGCGGCGATAACTACTACCTGATCGCCTGGTCCGACAAGCACCAGAAGATTACCCATTTCAGGGTGGATCGCATCGCCGATGTGCCGTCTCTTCTGGAAGCTGAAAGCGTCCCGCTGCCGGAGGACTTCGATCTCGCCAAGTATAAGAGCACCATGTTCCACATGTACAACAGTGACCGGGTCTGGGTGGAGCTGGCCTGTGACGAATCGGTCATGGACGCCATTGTGGATCGCTTCGGGCTGGAAGTGGAGACCGGTCTGATCGATGAGCACACGTTCTCCGTCAACGTTGAGGTCGCAGTCAACCATGTGTTCTACAGCTGGATCTTCGGTTTTGGCGGAAAGGTCCGGATTCTTAGCCCTGCGGAGGTTCTCACCGGTTATGCCGATCTGTTCGTGGAGGCAGCGAAGCCACTGACTGAACTCATCTGAGAACAAAATCAAATTCATTTGTCAAGAGCAATTTTTCCGGTTTTCAACTTGCTGGACGTTTTTGTGCCAGCTCGTGAAAACTGGAAATTTTTATGTTGAAATTCTGTCTCCGTTATGTTACCATTCATCCTGCAAACGGAATTGATCAATTCTCATCTCGAACACGGAGGTGTCTTATGCAGGTTAAGAAACAGAAATATGTGGATGCCATCGTCGAGTTCATCGACAACTACCGGATGGGTACCGGGCTGGCCCCCAGCATGTCGGAGATCGCCCGCGGCGTCGGTCTGGCTCAGGGGACGATTTCCAAGTACGTCGCCTACATGAAGGAGCAGGGCATCGTGGACTACGACAGCAGCATCCGGGGCATCCGGACAAAGAAGGGCTCCGCCTTTGCCGCGACTTATTCCAACGTCCCGGTTGTGGGTGAAATCGCCTGCGGTTCCCCGATCTATGCGGAGGAGAACATTGAGGAATACGTTCAGCTGCCGGAATCTCTGTTCGGCCGGGGCGACTTCTTCATTCTCCGCGCCAGAGGGGAGTCCATGATTGAAGCCGGCATCGACGACGGCGATCTGGTTCTGGTCCGCAAGCAGGATACCGCCTATTACAATCAGATTGTTGTCGCACTCATCGGTGAGGAAGCAACCCTGAAGCGCTTCCGTCCCCAGCAGGACGGTTCGGTCCGGCTTCACCCGGAAAATACCTACATGAGCGACATTGTCATTGACGCTGCTGATCTCGCCGAACTGCGCATCCAGGGCGTCGTAACGAAAATCATCAAAGATGCGAGGTAGCAGAACATGATCATTGGATTTGAAACCCCACCCTATTACGAGCGCATTAACCTGGATGTGGACGCCACATTCAGTTCCCGCGGCACGGTGATCCCCCGGAAGGTTTTCTATGACCGGCGGCATTATCCGGTCGCCAAGGTGATCGATCATCGGCCGTTCACCCCGAAGGGCGTCAGCTGCGCGGATCCGATTGAATACACCACCATCATTCGCGGCAAGAAGAAAAAGCTCTACTACGAACCCAGCACCAGCACCTGGTTTTCCGTCAAGTGGCGGCCCAGACAGTATTTTCCCATCTGCGCCCTGGCGCGGCACTGAACACACTCGCAGGAGGACAACATGAAATGGAAAAAGAGTACGCCCCGATCAATCGTTACTGCTACAACTGCAACAATCTGCTCCGCGGGCGGCGGGACGCGAACGGTTCCGCTCGGCTGAAGTGCCCCCGCTGTGGGATTGTCATCTACAGCACGCTGAAGTCCCGCAGGCAGGAAGTTCTGAACATTTACGCACCCTATGAGGACATCGCCTGACAGGCGTTACAGATAAAACCACAAAACCCAATATGCGGCATACAGAAGGTTAGGTCGGGCTGAAACAGAGCCATTAATAAACCCTTGCAGTTGTTCAAAGCCCGTTTCCCGACAGTTAAGCCAGAGATATTACATGAGAGGCTGCCGGTAGGATAGACAAAAGAAGTCTATCTTGCCGGCAGCCTCTTTTTTTGTTTCAACATCAAGGAGGACAGCATGAACAGCAACAGCATGAACAGAAATCAGCATGGCGGAGATGATCTCCGCGCCCGGTTCACGGCCTGGATTCGCCTCATCGTCTGGCGGGCCAGGATGGATTACTTCAAGTCCCAGAAGCGGCACTTCCGCGAGATTCCCATCGAGGAGATTGACGAGATTCCGGATGACACCGGCTTCGAGGTTCTGGAAAAAGATGAGTTCATCTTCGGGGACACCCGTCTGGCCTCGGCCTTTCAGAGTCTGTCCCTCTGTCAGCGGCAGGTGGTCACCCTGCGGATCGCAAAGGGATTTTCCCCCGCGGAGATCGCGGAGATCATGGGGTGCGACAGCGCCCGGATTTCCCGGCAGTATTACAAGGCCATGGTGCAGTTGAGATGTTCCATGACGGAGGAGCGTGATCCCGATGACTACGTCTGACTTCCGGGATGAGCTGCACCTCGCCACGCGGGGGAACCAGAACGCGGTACTGAAAATTCTTCAGCTCTACGCCCCACTCATCAGTCACGCGAGCACCGTCGCCGGTTACCCGGACGAAGATCTCCAGCAGTTTATCTGTCTGCGGATCATCACGGCTCTTCGCAAGTTCAAGATCTGAAAAACATTTTCCGTCAGGGGGAGATTTCATGGATTTGCGTCGTTTTTATTATACGAGAACAATCCTCAGAAGATGCACCTTGACAACAGAATACCGAAACCATCTCTACGATCCCGGGTCGAAAGCGGCCCTGTCTTCCTGACGGCACAGCGAAGGCAGCGGCAATAACAGAGCAGGCGGCACCTGCTCCCAGCCATGACCGGCCCGGGGATAATGAGACTTCCGTAACTCGCGGCCCGGTCATGATGAAGACGAGGAGATGAAACTTCTATGGACCTGCCAGCCACAGGCGGAGATGGTTTTCCCAGGAGGAATCATACACAATGAAAAGAACCAACGGCATTGACGCACTTTACTGTGACCTGTTTCAGGGCTATCCGGACGTACTCAGTCTCAGCGAGATGAGTGAGATCCTCCATATCAGCACAAAAACCGGTGGAAAACTGCTTCAGGACGGTACTATCAAGTCCCTGAAGATCGGTAAGACCTACCGGATTCCAAAGCCCTATCTGATTTCCTATCTCTACGAGACATCATTGAGTCCCTGATCGGCTTCTGCCCGCAAACTTGTTTCCGATGCAACGATCTGATACAATCAAGCCTGTCAATGACAGGTGAACGCATCGACCAGGATAAAGGAGGTTATGAACATGGTCGCAGGTCACCTGCGTGAAAGAAATGGTATCTACCACATGGTGCTCAGCTATACCGATGAAATGGGAAAGCGAGTAACACCATCCAAATCCACCGGACTGCCGGTGAAAAGCAACAAGCGTCGAGCGGAAGCCATGCTCGATCAGTGGAGACTGGACACGGAAGAAGAGCTTGAAAAACGTATCCGGGAATATGAGCGCAATCACCCCTCTGTCCCCCAGGATATCCAGTTCACCAAATTCATGCTGGACTGGCTGGCGATGATGAAAAACAATGTGGAAGTCACAACCCATGCCGGATATTCTCAGATCATCAAAAATCAGATCAACCCATACTTTGACAAGCATTATCCCCATTTGATGCTGAGAGATCTCAGCCCTCTTCAAATCCAGGAGTATTACACCTGGGCAATGAATGAAAAAGGTGTTTCTGCGAACACCGTCATCCATCGACATGCCAACATCCGGAAAGCGCTGCAGTATGCATACAAAATTGGTCTGATCGACAACAATCCCGCCGACCGGATTGAGCGGCCGAGGAAAGAAACGTTCGTCGGGGGCTATTACAATGAAGAAGAGCTGAGGCTTCTTTTTGAGGCTATCAAAGGAGATCCGCTGGAGCTTCCCGTTCTGCTGGCAGCCTACTATGGGTTGCGGCGCAGCGAGGTTCTCGGCCTCAAATGGGACGCCATCGATTTCGAGAAGAAGACCATCACCATTCGGCATATCGTGACGGAAGCCCAGATTGACGGGAAGATGGTACTCATTGAGAAGGATCGAACAAAGACAAAATCCAGCCATCGCGTTTTACCACTGGTAAAGCCTTTTGAAGATGCTCTTCTCCGGCTGAAGGTCCGGCAGGCCGAAAACAAAAAGCTCTGCGGAAACTCCTACAACACGGATTATCTGGACTATATCAATGTGAACCCTGTTGGGGATCTATTGAAGCCTGGCTACCTCACTGCCCACTTTCCTCACTTTCTGGAAAAGAACGGCCTCCGTCGAATCCGCTTTCACGATCTCCGTCACAGCTGCGCAAGTCTCCTGTATGCCAACGGCGTAAGCATGAAGGAAATCCAGGAATGGCTCGGGCACAGTAACATTTCCACTACAGCAAACATCTATACGCATCTGGACTACAGCTCGAAAGTGGCTTCCGCCAACGCGATTCTCTCCGTCTGTCCGCCTGCCCTCTGAGGCAAAAAAAGGAAGCTTTCAGAGAGAAAACCAGCTCTGAAGGCTTCCGGAAAATGGTGCCGCCGATCAGACTTGAACTGACATGGGTAACCCCGGCAGATTTTAAGTCTGCTGTGTCTACCGATTCCACCACGGCGGCAGAGAAAACAAAAATGAAATTTTGGAGGGCAAAATGGAGGGCACGGCCCTTTTTGAAGGATTTTCGCTTTCAGAAATGCCCTGAAAATGGGCTCATTCTTCGGCTCCGCTGGTTTTCGACACTTGGGATTTTAAGTCCCTGGTGTCTACCATTCCACCACGCCGGCAGATATTTGTCGCTGTTCAATTTAGCACCTTTGGAGGAAAGTGTCAAGCGAAAGCTCACTTTTCCTCCGACTATTTTACTGCACTCAGAAGCAGCTCCACATTTTCCGTGCTGTATTCGATCTGCTCCGACCAGCGCCGCAGATGCTCCGGATCCGTCCCGTAAAGCGCATCCTGCAGCGCGACAAAGCTGACGCATTCCCGGGCATAACGCAGCACGGCCTGCCATCCGGCAGACTCCGCGTGCTCAATGCTGCGGTAGACGATGTACTGCAGCATGCGGTCGTAGCGCGGTCCGGTCGGGAGTTCCGGCTTCGCCCCGGTCTTCAGGGCTTTCCTCAGACGATCCAGTTCTTCCGTCCAGGCTGCGTCAATGGGCTCCGTCCGTTCCAGATGCAGGAGCATCCTGTCAAGATTCTCCGTCGGGATAAAGCGCAGCGCCCCCTCCGCGTTCTCGCAGCCAAGACCCTTCAGCAGCGCCGAGAGCGTGATCTTTTCCCCCGTCTCCTCACAGCCTAGCGTCAGCTCCCCCTCTTCCGCCAGAAGCAGGTCACAGACCGCCTCACAGCTCAGGCCAAGGCCGGCCAGTTCATAAGAAGCGACGACTTCGTAGAAGCGCGGATGCAGGGCACAGATATCACAGAGCGCATCCTCACCGAAGGCGCAGATGAGCTCACAGAGGCCGTCCTGCTGCAGGAAGGGGCAGCGTTCGTCCTCCGTCAGACGAAAATGGGCGCCGGAATCATCGCAAACGATAGCCGCGTCCATTTTGTCTTTCCAGCTGCCGCTCAGGTTCTGATAGAGCTCCAGCGTGTTTTCGTCGATGTCGATTTCCCAGCCTCTGCAGCAGCTGTGCCGGCAGGCGGACGCCCTGCAGCGGAAGCGCTCATAAAAATCCGGCTGCAGATGCCGCAGTTTTCCTTCCTCCATCCTTTGTCTCCCATCCAGTTCGTTTTATCCGCATCTTATTCCCTTCCCGTGCCGGTGTCAAGCATGGATTCCCTCGCTTTCCAACTCTTTGAATCTGTATGTTCAAACAGGATGAGCCTGCAGCCGGCTATTGTCAAACCGGATCAGAAATGCTATAATTACATGGTTTAACCGTGTTTGAGCATCCGGAGCGGAAGGAGGAAGATTGTTTGGTATTCAGCTCTGCGATTTTCCTCTTCTGTTTTCTTCCCGCGGTCTTTCTGCTGTACCGGCTCCCCTTCGGCCGCCGGTATCAGAACGTTCTGCTGGCCGCGGCCAGTCTGGTCTTCTACGCCTTCGGGAATCTGCACTACGTTCCGCTGTTTCTCTGCTCGATCCTGCTGAACTATCTGACTGGGCTCCTGCTCGGGTCCCGCTTTCCGCGCAGCCGGGCGGTCATCACGATCAACATTCTGCTGAACCTCGGGATTCTCTGTGTCTACAAGTACACCGACTTTCTGATTGCGAATCTCAACACCGTCGCGGGCCTTTCCCTGGAGCCCGTGGGCCTGATTCTCCCCATCGGCATCTCGTTCTTCACCTTCCAGGGGCTGAGCTATACCATTGACGTCTACCGCCGTCCGGAGGATTACAGCCGGAGTTTTCTGAAGCTTCTGCTCTATATCTCCTTCTTCCCGCAGCTGATCGCCGGGCCCATCGTCCGCTGGGGCGATATCTCGGCGCAGATCGACGAGCGCAGCTGCACCGCCGCGAAGACCTCCGCCGGAATCCGGCGCTTCATCGTCGGCCTCAGCAAGAAGCTTCTGCTGGCCGACGCCGCCGCGGTCGTGGTTGACGCGGTCTTCGGCTCGGCGGTCGTGGATTCGCGCCTTGCCTGGCTCGGCGGAATCTGCTACACGCTGCAGATTTATTTTGACTTCTCCGGCTACAGCGACATGGCCATCGGCATGGGTAGAATGTTCGGCTTCTCCATCCGGGAGAACTTTCTCTTCCCCTATACGGCGACCTCCATCCGCGACTTCTGGCGCAAGTGGCACATCTCCCTCTCCTCCTGGTTCCGGGAGTATCTCTATTTCCCTCTCGGCGGCAGCCGTTGCGGTCGGGGCCGTGCCGCGCTGAACCGTCTGCTTGTCTTTTTCTGCACCGGCCTGTGGCACGGGGCGAACTGGACCTTCGTGCTCTGGGGACTGGGCCACGGCCTGCTCTCCAGCCTGGAGGGCAGCGGGATCATTCCCGTCGACCGTCTGCAGAAGAACCTTCCCGGGAGGCTTCTCTGCCGGGTCTATACGCTGTTGAGTGTCATGCTGCTCTTCACCCTGTTCCGCGCCGATACGGTCGCGCAGGGCTTCGGGATGATCGCGGCGATGTTCCGTTTTCAGGCGCTTCCCGCCGCCGCGCCGCTGCTGGCAAGGCTCTCCACTCCCGCGGCTTCCGCGACACTCTGTGCCGCGCTGGCTCTCGTGCTCAGTACCGACGGCGGCCGCGTCCATGCCTTTCTGACGGAAGAACGTGCAGAAGAGCTTGTTCCGGATCTGTGTTGTCTGCTGCTTCTGGCGCTGAGCGTGATGTCGCTGGCCCAGAGCGGTTTCCACCCCTTTATCTATTTTCAGTTCTGATGTCATGATGAAACGAAGCTTATCTGTTCTGTTTATCGGGGTTTTCCTCCTGCTTTGTCTGATTCCGTCGGTGGGCATGCTGATTGCCGGCCCCTCCCCGCTGCTGGCCAACGAGAGCGCGCCGCGTACTCCCGCGCTTCTGGATCACGAGGGGAATGTAAATCCGGCGGTTCTCTCTGACACGACGGACTACATCGGCACACGCTTTGCTCTGCGTCCGCTGCTGGTCTCCGCCCGCTCTTTTCTCTATGAGAAGCTGCTGCAGACTTCCGCGGAAGAGCAGGTCACGCTCGGCGAGAGCGGTGAACTCTATTACAGTTCCACCCTGGACGACTACTGCGGCATCGGCGTTTCGGATGATGAGCTCTGTCTGATCACGGAGCACCTCGCCGACATTCAGGCGAAGGTGGAACAGGACGGCGGACAGTTTCTTCTTGCCGTCGCCCCGAACAAGAATTCTGTGATTCCCGATGGGATGCCCGCCCGCTTCCCCGCCGGCCGGGAGAGTTCCAATTACGCCCGGCTGCTCCCGCTGCTGCGGGAGGCCGGCGTGAACGTTGTTGACCTCCATGCCCTGTTCTCGGGCCACCCCGAGCTGTATTACCGGACCGACTCCCACTGGACCCCGGAGGGTGCCGCCCTCGCGGCGGACGCGCTGCTTGCGGCTCTTGACCGTGACAGCAGCTTCGCGGCCGGGCCCTTTTCCGAATCCGGCCGGCACATCGGCGACCTCTACCAGATGCTTTACCCTCTGGGGAAGGGCCGGGAAGCCGAGCTCATTTATTCCCCCGGCTTCACGTATGAGACCGCTTCCGATCCCCGCGGCGGAAACGCCATCACCATCCGTACATCCGCCCCGGACCGCTCCGGCAGTCTCTACTGTCGGCGTGATTCTTTCGGGATCGCCCTCTATCCCTATCTGGCCGAAGCCTTCGGTTCGGCGGAGTTTTCGCGCTCGGCGGACTATTCCGTGGAAGCCTTCTCAGGTCTCGGCGTCGGTGCGGTGATTCTGGAGATTGTGGAGCGGAACCTTCCGCTTCTGCTCCCGGCTGAGGAGGCGAGCTCATGAGTGAACCCGGTCTTCGTCAGCATCGCGAACGTCAGGAGCGCGCCGCCCGCGGCCGCAGGTCCGACGCGCCGCCTCCTGTCAGGCTTCCCGCCGGTGCGGCTTCACGCCGGGGGCAGGCGAAGGATCGTCCACCCTCCCCCTTCGCGCGTTTTCTTGCTGCGCTCGGCAGAGTCCCCTGGTGGTCGATCTTCTTCTGGGCTGCTTTCCTGGCCCTGCTTGGGCTTCAGGTCGTTCTGGTCTCCAACGGTCTGCGACAGAAGCAGGCCCGTGAGCAGGAGCTTCTGGATGCTCAGGCCCGGACGGAGGCGCTGGAGCAGCACATCCAGGAACTGGAAGACGCCGCCCCGGACACGATGGAACTGCGCTATCTGGTTCCGAACCGGGACGACATTGTGGAGCATATTCCCTACGGAGCCCCCGTGATTCTTCATGAACCTGTTGCGCTTGAGGGCTACACCTTTCTCTGCTGGGAGGACGCCGAGGGGAACCCGGAAACCCGCAGTACCTTTCCGATTTTTGAGGACATGGTTCTGATCGCGCGCTACACCCTCCCGCTGGAGACAGAGGAGCACATCCCCTATCTCAGTGCCGATAAAAACAGCGTCGTGGATGTGGACGCGAAGGTAACAATCCGCGACTTTGTCAAGATCCTCTACAAGCTGCTGAACATCGACCTGGTGGGCAGCGGCACCTTCCTCGATGTCGGGGAAAAGGACAGCTGCTACAAAGCCGCCGCTACCCTGAAAGACATCGGCATTCTGGAAGGGAACGAGCTCTATCCCGATGAGATTCTCCGCTTCCAGGAGATGCTGGAGCTTCTGGAACGCTTCTACCCCGCCTCGGATCAGACCTTCGACTTTCCCGGTCTTGAACCGACGGATGACGCCTATCCGGTCTACTGCACTGCCGCCGCCTACGGCTGGATTGAGCCGGGTGAAACGACGGAACCCTTTGCCGTCGTCACCCGCGGCCTGCTGGCACACGTGGTCAACCGCGTTCTCGGCCGCTCCGCGAGCCGGCCGGCGGAGCCCTCGGTCGGTATGATTCTCGACGTCGGCCCCCAGCATCCCTATTACGCCGATGTCGCCGAGGCCGTGATTCCGCACAGCTATGTGCGCCAGGACAACCTCGAGGTCTGGACCGGAAGCATCCCCCTGCCCGTTCACGAGCCCGGCCAGTTCTTCGCCGGCGTCCGGCTCCACTGCATTCTGGAGGACGGGACCCCTCTGCGCAATACCACCTACGGCGGACAGACCTATAACATGAACGGGGAACTCACCACAGGCGACGCGGATCTCGACCGCAGGCTTTGGGCCATTCTGAAAGATAACGTAGACCCGGCCGTCATGACCCAGGAAGAGATGCTCTACCAGCTCTATGACTGGATCTGCAGGAACTTCTCCCCCTGTGAAGACACCCTGTACCCGGTCGGCGCGCAGGGCTGGGCCGTGAAGGAAGCCACGCGCATCCTCGACAAGGGAGAGGCCAGCTGCTACGGCTATGCCGCGCTGTTCGATGAACTGGCCTACATGATCGGCTATCAGCCGGTCCTGATCAGCGGCAGCATCTACGGAACGCAGACGTACTTCGAGTCCGAAGACGGCGAGCTTATCGAAGCCCATGCCGGTTACAAACCCTACGCCTGGGTGGAGATCAAGTTCGACGGCATCTCCTTCATTTTTGACCCAGCGGGTGAATCCCAGTTTGACACCTATCGCATGTACTATAAACGCAACGATCCCGTCCGCTGGCAGCGCGGGTATCGCAGCGATGTATTCTGAATCCAGGAAGTGAACACAAAATGAAAAAGAATTTCTGGCTGGCTGCCCTCTGCCTGATCTGCGCGCTGCTGCTCATCGGCTGCGGCAGCTCCGCTCCGGCCGCGACGCCCGCCCCGACGGGAACCGAGGCTCCCGCTGAATCTGCCGCCCCTGCGGAAACCGAAGCTCCCGCAGCGGAAACACCGGAGTCTGACGCGGAGCCGGAACCCAGTACCGAGCCGGAAGCAAAGCTCCCGGATGCGGGTCTGGTCCATGACACAGAGGTCACCCCTTCTCCTTCCGAGACTCTCTTTGAGCTCGCAAAGCGCTATGTGGACAAGCCTCTGTCCGAACTGCAGGCAGAGATCGGCGAACCGGTCTCGTCCTCCTATGTCTCCAGCTGCCTCATTCCCGGCGGCGAAGACGGTGAACTCCATTATGACGGTTTCACGGTCTACACCGTGAAGAGCGGCGACTCGGAGACCGTGCAGGATGTCCTCGCGGATTGATTCCTCTCACCGTGAACGGCAGGGCCGTGCGCTGAGAAACCGAAACAGGCCACGGAAGAAGATTCCGGTCCGTCCCCCGCTTTCTTCGGATGCGGAGGGCGCGGCGAAGCCATCTTCCCCGGAAGCCGCCGGTGAAAAGCGTAAACCCTCCTGGCTGTTGTGGCTCCTGGTTCTCGTACAGGCGGCGCTTCTCGGTGCGGTCATCTGGCTGATCCGCCTGCCGCAGCCCGAGCTTCCTTCCGATCCCGACCGGCGGTCGATGGAAGTGCGCTGGCAGGTCGCGGGGCAGGAGGACCGCGTGGAGTCCGTCTATTACGGTGAGCAGGTCATACTGCCCGAGAGTGTGGACGCAGAAGGCTATACCTTTCTCGGCTGGCTGGATGCCGACGGAAGGCCGGAGGAACACCGCTCGATTCCCGTTTACCGGGACATGGTCTTTACCGCCAGGCTCATTCCCGCCTTTGAGACGAAGAAGCATATCCCCTACATGGAAACCGACGCGGAAGCGGTCCTCGATGTGGACGGTCCCATCACGATGCGCGAATTTGTGAACATCCTCTATCTGCTCCTGGACACGGAAGAGACCGGCAGCGGGAGCTTTGTGGATGTTCCGGAAGACGACGCTTGTTACGAGGCCGCCGCTTACCTGAAGGAAATCGGCATCCTCTCCGGAACCCGCCTGCATCCGGATACGAACCTGAGCTGCGGCGAGCTGCTGGAGATTCTCTGCCGCTTTTTCCCTGCGTCTGAGGAGCGCGGCTTCCTTTTTCAGGATCTTGACTCCGACAGTGTTTACTATCCCTATTTCTGCACCGCCGCCGCAAAGGGCTGGATCCCCAGCGGCAAACTGGTCCGCTCCGGAGCGACGGATGACATCAGCCGCGGGCGCTTTGCCCGGATCATGAACCATGTTCTGCAGCGTGACGCCGAACGGCATCTTGACCAGGAGGATGTCGGGACGATCCTGGATGTGCCGCCCTCCGGCGACTACTACGACGATGTGGTGGAAGCGGTCATCCCCCATGAATACCGCCTGAAAGACGGTGAAGAGGTCTGGACCTCCAGCGAGGCCCTTCCGGTTCACGAGCCCGGTTTCTTCTTTGCCGGCGTCCGTCTGCACTATATCGGCGAAGACGGCGTCCCCGCCGTGAACGGGAATGTCGGCGGTCTGGATTATAACCGCAACGGCGAGGTAACCACGGGCGATGCCTGGCTGGACCGCGAACTCTGGTCCATTCTGGAGGAGAACATCGATCCGAAGACCATGGACCGCGAGGAGATGCTGCGGGTCGTCTATGACTATGTGGTGGATAACTTCACCTACCGCTACGGCAGCATGTATGCCTTCGGCGCGGAGGGCTGGGCCGTGAGAGAAGCCCGCCGCATGCTGGAATACGGCAGCGGCAACTGCTACTGTTTCGCGGCGCTGTTCTACGAGCTGGCCCGCTTCGTGGGCTATGACGCAAAGATCTACAGCGGCCGGGCCTACGGCGAGCAGTATGAGTACCGCTCCTACGACACCGACCTCGTTTACGCCCCCATCGGCTATACCCCACACGGCTGGGTGGAAATCGAGTTTGACGATGTCCCCTATATCTTCGATACGGAATACGAATACCGGAGCTACGGCCTGCGCGACATGTTCATGGGAGATGAGACCGTCCGCGGCCAGTACGGCTACGTCAAAGCCGAAACACCCTGATCCGGATCTGTTTTTTCCGGTTCAATCCCGGGCCTTTCATCGGTCGTTCCGGATTAGCTGTTGCACAACAGCCTGTATACGGGAAGGAGCGGTGCCCTCTTCGGGTACCGCTCCTCCTGCGTGTTCTGAACAGAATCGCCGAAATTATTCTGTTTTCTCTCCGACGGCTTCCGTCTCTTCGGCGGCCGTCTCATTCTCCGGCTTCTCTGCCGGCAGGGGCTCAGTCCGGCGGAAGGTCTCGGTGTAGAGGCGAAGCCTGGCCGCAAGTTCGTCGGTCGCCGCGCCCGGCAGCATGCGCCACTGCCAGTTTCCGGAGTCGGAACCCGGCCGGTTCATGCGCGCGCTGCCGTCCAGTTCCAGCAGATCCTGCATCTGCACCACGAAGAGGACCGAGGACGTCGCCATGCCGCTGCGGATCATGCCCCAGTTCCAGCCCTCGTCCGGAGTGATGTGCATGTAACGGCGCGCAAATTCCAGATCTTCCTCCCCGGTGGTTTCAAGCCAGCCCTGCACCGTGTCGTTGTCATGGGTGCCGAGGTAGCAGACGCTGTTTTCGTTGCAGCGGTGCGGCAGATAGTCCGATTCCCCGTGGGCGTCGAAGGCGAACTCCATCACCCGCATGCCGGGCAGTCCGGAATCCTTCAGAAGCTGCCGGACTTCCGGCGTCAGATAACCCAGATCCTCGGCGATGAAGTTTGTTCCGTGGAACCAGCTGGTCAGCACGCCCACCAGGCTCATGCCCGGTCCCTGGCGCCACTTGCCGTTCTTGGCCGTACTGTCGCCGTAGGGTACGGCCCAGTAGCTCTCCATCCCACGGAAGTGGTCGATGCGCAGCACATCGAAGAGCTTCGTCGCTCCCTCGATTCTGCGGATCCACCATCCGTAGCCGTCCGCCTTCATTTTCTCCCAGTCATACAGGGGATTTCCCCAGAGCTGACCGTCCGCCGTGAAGGGATCGGGCGGCACGCCGGCGACCTCTTTGGGCACGCCGTCTGAGTCCAGCTGGAAGAACTGGGGCTCCGCCCAGATGTCCGCCGAATCCATCGCCACATAGATCGGGATGTCTCCGATGAAGAGAACGCCCTTTTCCTGCGCGTAGGCCTTCAGGGCCTTCCACTGGCGGAAGAACAGGAACTGGACAAAGCGGTAGAACTCCACCTCTTCCCGCAGCAGCTCACGATAGCGGCGGACCGCCTCGGGCTGGTGTTTGCGGATACCTTCATCCGGCCATGCGTTCCAGCTCTTCATCTCAAAATGCGCCTTGACCGCGGTGTAGAGGGCGTAGTTCTCCAGCCATCCAGCGTTTTCCTGACGGAAGGCTTCCACTTCTTCCCGCAGCGGTTCCCGGCCCCGCTCAAAGGCCCTGCGCAGAAGCGGATACCGCCCCTCATAGAGCCTGCCGTAATCCGTTCTGGCCGGATCTGTGCCCCAGTCAACCGCATCCACCTCTTCCTGTGTCAGCAGTCCTTCCTCGATCAGCAGATCCAGGTCGATCAGATAGGGGTTTCCGGCAAAGCTGGAAGTCGAGGAATAGGGGCTGTCACCGTATCCG
>Ga0256405_10005416_pt1 | contig 22065 bp, 13 predicted proteins | sample RumenRJG_02DNA_FD_189096 | JGI IMG/M metagenome (GOLD analysis project Ga0256405, IMG submission 189096) | Bovine rumen microbial communities from Lethbridge, Alberta, Canada - RJG_02 | ecosystem: Host-associated > Mammals > Digestive system > Stomach > Rumen | place: Canada: Alberta... | reverse complement strand
GGTGGGCGTGGGTGTCGGCGTCGGCGTCGGTGTCGGGGTTGGCGTCGGGGTCGGCGTGGGTGTCGGCGTTGGCGTTGGCGTGGGTGTCGGCGTTGGAGTCGGCGTTGGCGTCGGGGTTGGCGTCGGTGTCGCCGTGGGTGTGTGTGTCGGCGTCGGAGTGGGCGTCACAGTAGGTGCTGGTGCCTCACTCACAACCGGCCCATTAATCTGCGGCGTTCTCAGCTTTCCGGGCAGAATCACTGCCGCGGCTATCACTGCCGCCAACATCAGGATGATCGGAATGGTTTTCCCGCTTCTCTTTGTCTTCTTGCTAGAATTCTTCTTTTGTTGTTCTGCCAGTTTTTCCTGGACCGCCCGCTGCCTTTCCTCTTCAAACGCTTTTCGTTCTTTCTCCAGGCGCTCGGTTTCCTCACGGATCTTCTTCTCACGCTGCTCCAGCTCCGAAAACTCTTCGGATGTTTCCTGCTCTGGCAGGGGTCGCTTTTCTTTCCGCTCTTTCTTTCCGGGCAACGTTTCTTTCATATCTGCCTGCGCCGAAGCAGATTTTACCATATCTTTATGGAATTCCGCCATGTTCTGAAACCGGTCGGCGGCGTTCACTTCCAGTGCTTTATACAGTACCTCTTCTGCTTCAGGCGCAATCTTAACACCAAGAGTAGTCGGTGGGAATAGGTTGTCCTCTTCCAGGCGCTCAATCGCCTCAGGAGGAACCTTCCCCGTAATGGCATAATAATATGTTGCCGCCAGGGCATAGACATCCGTGAACGGGCCCTGCCGTCCGCGGCGCATATACTGTTCTTTCGGGGCAAAACCGTGTTTGAGCACAACGTCAAGACTCTTGCTCTTTTCCCCGGTGCTGTAGCGGGCCGCGCCGAAGTCGATAAGCTTTGCACTACCGTCTTTGGTGATGATGATGTTATCCGGCGCAATGTCACGGTGGATGATGCCTTTTGCATGCACTTTGCCAAGGGATTCCATCAGCGGCAGAAGAAGCCGGTTGGCTTCCTCTACGCTCAGCCTGCCGCCTTTTCTGGCAAGATATTTGTCTAGGGCATATCCGTCCACATACTCCATGACAAAGTATGCGGTGTTGTTTTCTTCAAAATAGCTGTGGATGCGGACGATGTGCTCGTCTCCGTTGAAAGCCGCAAGCGTTCTGGCTTCTTCCAGGAACTGGGCCTTTCCGTACTCATAGTTTTCCCGCTGATTGCTGGAATGCACCCGAACGGAATTGTTTTCCGGCTCTCTGCCCGCAAATTCCGACGGAAGGTACTCCTTGATGGCAACCCGTTCACCGGTCTGGTAATCCTGGGCAATATAGGTGATGCCGAAGCCGCCCTGACCGAGGACACGGCCAACCGTGTAGCGGCCGTTCAGGATGGAGCCCGGTTTCAGGGCCAGAGGAAAATCCTTCACCGCATTGCTGTTATCATAGCCGCAGAAGGGGCAGACTCCGCCCGTCGGCTTTTCTTTGAAGCAGTAATAGCATGTATAGGCCAAAGTCTCCCCCTCCTTTCGACATTTTTTCCTCTAATACCTTTGATTCGACTACACTCAGAACTCGAGCTGTCCCATGATTTGATTGGTCCGAAAAGCTTCCAGCTTCGTCAAATCCACCCAGATTACCGGGCGTACTGCACACATCGTCCGAGCCTTAATGCTGTAACAGGAACCATCCAAATCCACATACGTGGAGTGACTTTCAATCCGCCCCGGTGAGCGTAGCCACCACCGGCAGATTTCTTTTTCATTTTCGACTGATTCTCCTGCATTCAGCACTCGGGAACCTGGCATGCATGTTCTTTCTTCATGATCCGGAATATATTTTTCCAGTTCTGAATAGCTCAGCAGGTATATTCTATCCTGAGTGTTATTCACCCACGTAGCCTTGAACACGGGGTTCCCCTGAGCATAACTGTTATCTACGTAGTTTAGAATAATAGCTTTCTGCTCTTCTTCGTCAAAAGCTAACGAATAAAAGTCCCCATTGAGCCATTCTCTCAGGCTGCTTTTTTCCCAGGTAATACTTCTCGGAGTATCATTATCATCGAAGCACTTGCTGTCCAAGCCGTGCTGGCTGAGCAGGAGAACTTTTCCGTTATTGACATCCAGTACCTTCCATTCGATCGGCTCCGGTCCGTTCTCGGCAGTGCCGTCCTGTTCATAATGGCCGAATTGTACTACATTTCCATTAATCCTGAACAAATCTGCTTCTTCTGCTGCCTTTCCCTGGGCAACTGCGAGTTTCAGTTTCTCTTGGTCAACCCAAAGTGCCGGTCGAAGCCCGCCCTGTCTATTGTACTCATAGTTATGGTTTCCAAGGCTTCCATTGCTGCCTACAATTCCTGCAAAATTGTGCATCATAGTACCCTTTGAGGAATTGAACCATGATGAATTGAATCCGGCTGATCTCAACCACCACCATGAGGATTCATCCGCATTCTCATTTACACCATTTGCCACAGCATAATCAGTTGGCTTACAAGATCGTTCCTCGTCAGATGAGAAAAATGTCTTTGCCTCCGCATAGCTCATCAGGAAGATGTAATCCCACGTATTTGCACCCGCTCTTGAGGTCCAAACCGGATTTCCTTGTTCCTTACTGTTGTCCACAGCAGAGCTGATAATTGCTTTCTGTTCCTGCTTTGAAAAGGCATCTGAAAAGAAGCTGCTATTTAATTGCTTTCTGATGCTCGATCCGTCCCAGTTTACCTGACTCTCGCTTTCGTGAAACGGCATAGCATCAAGAATATACTTACTGATCAGCAGGCTCTTCCCATCCTGTGCATCCAGCACGGTCCATTCAATGGATTCCGGGCCGTTTTCCAAGTTGTTGTCCTGTTCATAGCGTCCGAACAGGAGCGTATGGCCTGCAGTGCTAAGGCCGGTGTTATCCACCCAAACAGCGGGACGTACCGCATTGTTAGCCTGATCGGCTTTGGCCCAGCTTTCTCCGCCAAGTGGGTTTACAAGAAATACTTCTCCGCTTTTTTCTATAATGGGTTCTCTTCTCCACCATTTACATGCACCGTTTTTTTCACCGGCAAAGGCTCCCTGTGCAACCGCATATTCCGTTGGAATACAGGCTCTTGTGCTGCTGGCAGGAAAATAAGCTTTCAAATCATCCAAGCCCAGCACAAAAGCTTTGTCTTTGGTACTTGTCTGAGCTGAAGCTTTATTATTCTTTGTTGAGCGTGCTACGTTTACTAATTCGGTTTTGACAATTTCGCATTGCTCTTTGCGATCAAATGCTGTTTCCAGGAACTCCTCATTCAGCCAGCTTCTAAGGCTTGATCGTTCCCATGTCACATAGTTCGTATTCTCGTTCTGATACGGCTGGCAATCCAGAGCATATTTGCTCAGGAGCAGACTTTTTCCGTTCTGAACGTCCAATACAATCCATTCAATTGGTTCAGGACCGTTGTCCAAATCGTTGTCCTGTTCATACCTGCCGAATTCGACCGTGTTACCAACTGTTTTGACCGCCTCCAGGAACTCCGGCTTCTCTTCCATGATCACATCAGATATAACCACTTGTTCCACGTCCGGGGTTGGCGTCGGAGTCGGAGTCGGTGTCGGTGTCGGCGTGGGCGTCGGCGTCGGCGTCGGTGTTGGCGTGGGTGTCGGCGTCTGTGTCGGTGTTGGCGTTGGGGTTGGTGTGGGCGTCGGCGTGGGTGTCGGCGCCGGGGTCGGCGTCGGTGTCGGTGTAGGCGTCGGTGTCGGTGTAGGCGTTGGCGTTGGCGTCGGGGTTGGCGTCGGCGTCGGGGTCGGCGTCGGGGTCGGCATCGGCGTTGGTGTCGCCGTTGGGGTCGGTGTTGGCGTCGGCGTCACAGTAGGTGCTGGTGCCTCACTCACAACCGGCTCGTTGATCTGCGGCGTTCTCAGCTTTCCGGGGATCAGAATAACCGCTGCCAAAACAGCTGCCAAAAGCAGAATCATGGGGATAATCTTGTTGCCTCGCTTCGACTTGCTTCCATTCTGTTCTGGATTTTCTTTGTTTTCTTGCCTTCTCTGTTGTTCCAGCTTCTCTGCAGCAACACTGTCCGCATTTTCTTTGCTTTTCCGCTCCGATTCCAGCCGCGCCGCTTCTTCACGCGCTTCACGGGCACGCTGTTCAAACAGGACAGCCTCTTCCAGGGCTTCCTTTTCCGTCCGGGGCTTTCTACTCGCTGTTCCGTTATTCGCTTCTATGGCCGTCTTCTTTGCTGCCGGCTTTGCCGTCACCATATCATGATGGAACGCCTGCATATTCTGATACCGGTCAGCTGCATTGATTTCCAGCGCCTTATACAGCGCATCTTCAGCAGCAGCAGGGATTTTCACCCCCAATGACGTCGGCGGAATCAGATCATCCTCTTCCATCCGCTCGATTGCATCAGGCGGCACTTTTCCCGTAATGGCATAATAGTAGGTCGCCGCCAGGGCATAGACATCCGTGAACGGTCCCTGCCGCCCGCGGCGCATGTACTGTTCTTTCGGGGCAAAACCGTGCTTCAGGATCACATCCAGGCTCTTGCTCTTCTCCCCGGTGCTGTACCGTGCCGCGCCGAAGTCAATGAGCTTGGCACTGCCGTCTTTGGTGATGATGATGTTATCCGGCGCGATGTCACGGTGGATGATACCTTTCGCATGGATTTTGCCGAGGGATTCCATCAGGGGAAGAAGCAGTCGGTTGGCTTCCTCTACGCTCAGCCTGCCGCCTTTTCTGGCAAGATACTTGTCCAGGGCATACCCGTCCACATACTCCATGACAAAGTAGGCCGTGTTGTTCTCTTCAAAGTAGCTGTGGATCCGGACGATATGCTCGTCTCCGTTGAACGCCGCAAGCGTTCTGGCTTCTTCCAGGAACTGTGCCTTTCCGTATTCGTAGTTCTCCTGCTGATCTTCCGAAAAGGCCTGAATCGACTGATTCGAAGTCCGGTTTGCGAATTCTCCCGGAAGATATTCCTTGATGGCAACCCGTTCGCTGGTCTGATAATCCTGGGCAATATAAGTGATGCCGAAGCCACCCTGACCGAGAACACGGCCGACGGTATAGCGTCCGTTCAGGATGGAGCCCGGCTTCAGGGCCAGCGGGTACTTCCGCTCCGCGTCGCTTCCGTCATAGCCGCAGAAGGGGCAAACTCCACCCATCGGCTTTTTCTTAAAACAGTTATAGCATGTATAGGCCAAAGTCTCCCCTCCTTTCTGTCATAAATATGTGGATAGCATTAATGCTTTGTTATTGCAGATCACGGGATCTTCATGTAAAATGGCTGTTGTTGCACCAGGATGAACTTCAAAAAATGTGGGATACTCAAGTTATAAGAAAACTGCCACCTCTTTAAGGAGAATTGCCTTTATGATTTATAGAATCAAGCACTTAGACCCTTTGCCAGATTATCTTCTTTCTGTAACCTTTGATGACGGCAAGCATGTACTTTATGATGTTTCTGATGACTTTAACCTTCCCGGTTATTCCCTATTACGGGATGTACCTGGTCTCTATCGCAATGCTCAACTGGATGAAAGCCGAACATGTGTTTATTGGAATGCGGACGTTGATCTTCCCAGCGACATAATCTATGAATATGGGAAGGCTGACAACACTTAACTTGAATCCCTGACATGACGAATCATCTCCAGATCTACGACACTCATTCTAACTCAGAACTCGAGCTTCCATGATTTGAAAGAGCATGTTCTCATTTGTCAAATTGTGATTTGCCAAATTCAGAATTGTCAAATCTGGATTTGATAATTCTGGAGTCGTCTTTCATTCCAAAAGCCTAACATTTTAACCTCTGTGCCTTCTTTCTCCCGAAGGTGCGTTTTTATCATAGTTGATTCCTGTCGGCAGGGATACCGCCTCCGATGTTTCCGCTCTTCTATCCCGTTGGCAACCGAGTGCTATGCAGGAATAAGGTTATAAATATTGGTATTTATATCGATCTATGATATGATATTAAAAACCATAGAGAGGTGAATCTACATGGATGCTATCGTCAGAACTATGAATCATTTAGTCTCAGTTTCTGATTTCAACAAGGGAGCTGCCGGGGCAATTTTCTCCTCTGTGAAGAAGACCGGAGAGCCAAAGCTTGTCCTGCGCCGCAATGAGCCGGAATGTATTCTGATTTCTCCAAAAGAATACACTAAGTTAATCGAAGAACTGGAAGATTTGCGCGACTACAAGCTTGCCTCAGAGCGTCTTCTCTCCGGCGGAGAAGCCGCTGCCGTTCTCGTACAGGCAGTCTTGGCTGAAGACGGTATTACACAGGATGATTTGGATGCCATGGAGAGTGAAGTCTATCGTGAAGTATCAACTCGAATGAAAAACAAATAAGGCCTATTTTTTGTTCCCCCAATGACCGCCTTTCGGCGGTCATTTTGTTTGGCAGGCAAAAGATTGTCAAAAAAGATCTGATTCCAGACTGATCCATAAAGCAGGGCGAACCGCGTCACCGGCATGATTGACATAATTGATGTAGCTAATGTTGCCATCCTTATCAACAAACGAAGAAGTGTTTGGAGCATTGCCACGTGATCTCAGCCACCATTTAGTTCCTTTTCCATTAGAATAAGCCCCTTCAGATTTAGCATACTTTGTAACCATACAAACTCTCTCTTCATCAGAATGCAAGTAACTGTCCGCTTCTGCGTAACTCAGCAGGAAGACTTGGTCCTGTGTATTATTTCCGTTTCCGCCACTGGTTCTCCACTTACTGTTAGTTTGAGCTCTACTGTTGTCTACCAGAGTCGTCGATATATAGTGCTTCTCATCCTGATTAAATGCCGCTTCCATGAAATCACTGTTCAGCCAGCTACGCAGGGAACATGTCTCCCAGGTAACGGTCTTCCTTGTTGTGTTATATGGCTGGCAATCAAGGCCATATTTGCTGATCAGGAGTGCCCTTCCATCTTGCACATCCAGCACAATCCACTCGATCGGTTCCGGACCGTTTTCGAGGTCATTGTCCTGTTCATAGGCGCCGAAGGTAACCAGCACACCGTCTCCAGAAGTCAATTCTTCACGCAGTTTCTGAGTAGCAATCTGAAGTCTTCGCTGATGTTCTGCGGCTGCTTCTTCATCAAGTACTTCGGTATATTTGTCATGGCTGATCCACAGAGCAGGACGTATCGCATTACGATAATAAGTTACAATGCCATTGTATCCAAGGCAACCATCAGAATTGATAACCGCAGCATAGGCCTGACCATTACCTGGTGACCGCAGCCACCAAAAACAGTTATCATCAGCGTCAGCAGCGGCTCCCTCTGATTGTGCATACGGTGTTGGCTCACAGCATCGTGCATCATCAGATTCAAACAGCTCATCTGCTTCCTTATAACTCAAAAGAAATACTCTGTCTTGGCAATTAACCCCTCCATAAGTATTCCATTCACTATTTCCTTGATTCTGGCTGTTATCTACATCTACAGCCAGAATTGCATTTTGATCAAGACTGGAAAAAGCTGTATTTATGAAATCCTGATAAATCCACTGTCTGATAGTGCTCGTTTTCCATGTCACATCGGCAGCTGTCCTGTTATATGGCTTGCAGTCCAATCCGTACCTGCTGATCAGCAGGCTTTTTCCATCCTGTACATCCAGAACAATCCATTCGATGGGTTCTGTTCCATTTTCCAGGTTATTATCTTGCTCATAGTGACCGAATTCGACAATTCCTCCGACTTTTTTGACTTCTGCCAGGAAATCCGGTGCCGCTTCATCAGATTCCACAGACTCTTTCAAGGTTTCAACCAGCGTCTGTATCGAAACCGGCGTGGGCGTTGGGGTCGGCGTCGGTGTCGGTGTCGGCGTTGGGGTCGGCGTCGGCGTCGGGGTTGGCGTTGTCGTTGGTGTCGGGGTTGGCGTTGGCGTTGGTGCCGGGGTTGGTGTCGGGGTCGGTTTTGACGTCGGCGTCGGTGTGGGCACGGGTGTCGGCGTTGGTGTGGGCGCGGGTGTCGGCGTCGGCGTTGGTGTCGGCGTGGGCGTGGGTGTTGGCGTTGGCGTCGGCGTCGGTGTTGGCGTTGGTGCCGGTGTTGGCGTTGGTGCCGGGGTTGGCGCGACACTTTCAGCCGGTACCTCAGGCTGAACTTCAGCCGTCGGGATCGGCTCATTAATCTGTGGAGTTCTCAGTTTTCCGGGAAGCAGAATGGCAGCCGCAATGACCAATGCGAGGGCAACAAGAATCGGGATGAATCTGGGTTTCTTTCGAGTTGCGGCTTTTTCGGTATCCGCTTTCCCGCTTGAACCAGTCCTGCCGTTCAGTTTTTCCTGATCGGCATTTTGCTCAGCTTCCTCACGCTCCTTCAGTTTCTGTTCCAACCGGGCTGCCTTCTCATTTGCCTCCCGAACTTGCTGTTCAAGGCGCTCTACCTCTGTTTTGGCCGCTTGTTCACTTTGGGGTGCAGGTTTATTTTTCTCTGATGCTGTGGACATCTTGAGCATTTCCCGATGGAACTCCGCCATGTTCTGGTAGCGGTCCCCTGCGTTAACTTCCAGCGCCTTCAGCAGGGCGTCTTCCTGTTTAGCACTGATCTTTACGCCAAGGGAGCTCGGCACAAACATGGTGTCTTCCTGCATGCGCTCCACCGCATCCGGAAGTACTTTCCCGGTGATGGCATAGTAATATGTTGCCGCCAGGGCATAGACATCCGTGAACGGTCCCTGACGTCCGCGGCGCATGTACTGTTCTGTCGGGGCAAAGCCATGCTTGAGCACAACGTCCAGGCTCTTGCTCTTCTCCCCGGTGCTGTAACGGGCCGCACCGAAGTCGATGAGCTTGGTGCTGCCGTCTTTGGTGATGATGATGTTATCCGGCGCAATGTCACGGTGGATGATGCCTTTTGCATGCACCTTGCCGAGGGATTCCATCAGCGGCAGAAGAAGCCGGTTCGCTTCCTCAACGCTCAGTCTGCCGCCGTTCTGTGCAAGGTACTTGTCCAACGCGTATCCGTCCACATACTCCATGACGAAATACGCAGTGTTGTTCTCTTCAAAGTAGCTGTGAATCCGGACGATATGCTCGTCTCCGTTGAACGCCGCAAGCGTTCTGGCCTCTTCCAGGAACTGCGTCTTTCCGTACTCGTAGTTCTCCTGCTGGTCTTCCGAGAAGGCCTGGATCGACTGATTCGACGTCCGGTTTGCAAATTCTCCCGGAAGGTATTCCTTGATGGCAACGCGTTCCCCGGTCTGGTAATCCTGGGCAATATAGGTGATGCCGAAGCCGCCCTGGCCGAGGACACGGCCGACGGTATAGCGTCCGTTCAGGATGGAGCCTGGCTTCAGCGCCAGCGGGTACTTGCGCTCCGCATCGCTTCCGTCATAGCAGCAGAAGGGGCAGGCTCCGCCCGTCGGCTTCTGTTTAAAGCAGTTGTAGCATGTATAGGCCAAAGTCTCCCCTCCTTTCTGGTTACTATTATTTCTGGCTGTTGATTCTATCCTTTACGAAACAGAACAAAAAATATGACTTGCTTTCAAGTGATGATCTTTCTGTTTTGAGTACTCTAATATAATTCCGAATCACGTCAGGGGGTCTGGTGTAAGGTCAATCCATATAGCGGGGCGAACTGTGCCATAGCTATAATCCACATCATCGCTATCACCAAGAGTCCCGTTGATTTTAACTCCAGCCGCTTCTCCCTGCGCGTAGCTGACACTCGATATTGTCCTAATCGATCTAAGCCACCACCAGCAGTTATCATTATACGAATATGCGCCTTGCGACTTTGCATATTCTGTTGGCTGGCAGATTCGCTCTTCGTCAGAAGCAAAATACTCCTTTGCTTCTGAATAGCTTAACAGGAAGACTTTGTCTTGTGTGTCAGGTTCCCAATCGGTATTCCAGCTCCATCCGATTCCCGATACCCGGCTATTATCAACTGACGTTTCTATAATCGAGTTATTCTCAGCCTCCGAAAATGCTGAACTCAAGAAATCCTTATTCAACCAGGTACGAAGGGTAGAGATCTCCCAGGTAACAGTTTTTCTGGTTTCATTATATGGTTGGCAATCAAGTCCATATCGGCTGATCAGGAGCGCCTTTCCATCCTGCACATCAAGTACAATCCAGTCAATCGCTTCCGGTCCGTTTTCAAAGTCATTGTCTTGTTCATAGGTGCCGAAAGTAACTATAGCGCCTCCTACAGAAGCCAATTCTTCACGCAGCTTCTGAGAAGCAATTTGAAGTCTGCGCTGATGTTCTGCAACTTCTGCTTCACCAAGCGTTTCGGTATATTTGTCATGACTGATCCACAGCGCAGGGCGGATGGCAATATTGTCATCCTGAATTTTATTGTTGTAGCCTAGGCTCCCATCAGGACGGGTAACAGCTGCATAATGCCGAGCTCCGCCAGGTGATCGCAGCCACCAGCAGCAGCACCCTTCCATGTTCGTATAGGATCCCTGCACCACAGCATAAACTGTCGGTTCACATTGCCTCGCCTCATTTGAGTAGAAATAAATGTCTGCTTCCATGTAGCTCAGAAGAAAGACACGGTCATAAGTAGTCGCACCGCCATCCGTATTCCACCCTGGATTGGACTGGCTTTTTCGGTTGTCATTGTAGGTCGCCAAGATTGCCTTTTGTTCTGAGGCGGTAAACGCTGTTGTCCAAAAATCATTATAAAGCCAGGATCGAAGTGAGCTGTATTCCCAAGTGATATCTGAGTGGCCGCTATCGTAGGGCAGATTGTCTAATCCATATTTACTGATCAGGAGGCTCTTTCCATCCTGTACATCCAGTACGATCCATTCGATGGATTCAGAGCCATTTTCCAGGTTATTGTCTTGTTCATAGTGACCGAATTCGACAATTCCCCCAACTTTTTTCACTTCTGCCGAGAAATCTGGTGCTCCTACATCAGGTTCCACGGATTCTTTCATGGTGTCGATCAGCGTCTGTACCGAAATGGGGGACTGCGTCGGTGTCGGCGTGGGCATCGGTGTCGGGGTCGGCGTCGGTGTCGGTGTTGGCGTCGGCGTTGGCGTCGGCGTCGGTGTTGGCGTCGGGGTCGGCGTCGGCGTCGGCGTTGGAGTCGGCGTCGGTGTCGGCGTCGGTGTCGGGGTTGGCATCGGCGTTGGTGTTGGCGTTGGCGTCGCCGTCGGGGTCGGCGTTGGCGTCGGCGCAACACTTTCAGCCGGTGCCTCAGGCTGCACTTCAACCGTCGGGGTCGGCTCATTGATCTGTGGGGTTCTCAGTTTTCCGGGGAGCAGAATGGCAGCCGCGACCACAAGCGCAAGGGCTGGAATGATCCACAGTCTCTTTGTCCCGCTGCTCTTTTTCTTCTGATCCTGAGTTGTCTTCCTGGATTCTGCGGTTTTCGCTTTTTCTGCTTCTGCTCTGGCTTCCTGCTCTCTCTGCTCATGCTCCAGGCGTTCAGCCTCTTCCCGGGCTTCCCTTGCCTTCTTCTCTAAGAGTGCAGCTTCCTCTCGGATGGATTCTGCCGTACGTCTTTTTACGCTGGACTCGGCCGCTGTGCTCTGTGTCTCTGCTGTCGGCTCGTTATTTCTTCCCGATACCGGCGCTTCTTCCTGATCCGCGTGAATGGCATCGGTCATCGCCTGATGGAACTCTGCCATACTCGGGAAGCGGTCCTGTGCATTCACTTCAAGTGCTTTGAAGAGCACCTCTTCCGTCTCTGCTCCAAGACGCACTCCGAGATTGGTCGGTGGGATTAGATTGTCTTCATCCATCCGTTCGATGGATTCCGGCGGTACTTTTCCTGTGATGGCATAATAATATGTCGCTGCAAGGGCATAGATATCGGTATACGGCCCCTGCCTCCCTCGGCGCAGATACTGCTCTTTGGGAGCAAAACCGTGCTTCAGGATTACATCCAGGCTCTTGCTTTTCTCCCCGGTGCTATAACGCGCCGCGCCGAAGTCGATGAGCTTGGCGCTTCCGTCTTTGGTGATGATAATATTGTCCGGTGCGATATCCCGGTGGACGATGCCGCGCCGGTGGACTTTCTCCAGCGCCGTCATCAAGGGCAGCATCAGGTGATTTGTTTCTTCAACGCTGAGCCGTCCACCCCTCTGCACCATGTATTTGTCCAGTGCGAAACCATCCACGTACTCCATCGTGAAGTACGCGGTGTTGTTTTCTTCGAAGTAGCTGTAGATCCTTACAATATGGCTGTCGCCGCCCACGGCGGCAAGGGTCTTCGCTTCCTCCAGGAACTGTGCCTTCCCATAATCGAAGTTTTCCTGCTGTTTGCCGGAGTGCACGAGAATCGAGGAACTGCCGTGTTCGCGTCCGGCAAATTCCGTCGGAAAATATTCCTTGATGGCAACCCGTTCCCCTGTCTGGTAATCCTGGGCAATATAGGTGATGCCAAAACCGCCCTGCCCGAGGACGCAGCCAACGATATATCGACCATTCAGGATGGAGCCCGGTTTCAGCGACAGGGGAAATTCGTTCTCGGCGCCGGTATCGTCATAGCCGCAAAAGGGGCAGACTCCGCCCGTCGGCTTCTGCTTGAAACAGTTATAGCATGTATAGGCCAAAGTCTCCCCTCCTTTCCGGTTTCTCAGCCAAAAGCACATACTCTTGGCACTTTCACTATAGTTGATCAGCGGTTTTCCTACTGATGCGTTATATCTATTACTCCTGTGGTGCGGATCTCGCGATTACACTTCTTTTCTCTTCTTGAACAATTCTGGTTCCGTTTCTTTCAAGATCTGTGCAAGGACCTTATAATCCAGATACTGTACGCCTTCTGTTCCATTATGGATTTTATCAGCCAGTTTGCTGCTGTAATAGAGATCCATTGCCTTCTCAAGTGAGATCGTCTCATTTTCCGCGAGATATGTAATCAGTTGCTCTTCCAATCTCTCCTGATAAATTTTCTCCAACAGTTCATCATCCATCTCTCATACCTCAACGAAGGAGTCATACGTCAGCAACTGCGTGATCGCCCTCTGCGTAATAAACGCATATTGATCATAATGCGGATATACTTTTATTTCCCGCAAGGCTCGTTCTTTTTCCCATACTCCTGCCCTGTACAGATCAACGACTCGAAAGACCTTATCGTTAGCAACCTTCCCGTAAATCAGATCATAATTCAGATAATCTGATTCTCCATCTCGGCATCGGCATACAAAGTCAATCCATTCCTCGAGATCTTCGCCAAACTTTTTTACCGCCAGCCCGTCAAGCACCTCTGACATCCTGTACCGGTTGACAATCGCTTTCCCGCTTCCGAACAAGTCGACCTTTCTTCTTGCCCAGCGGGCAGCCTGCGCCTCCACTGTTGTTACATAAAACCCTTTTCCGAAATCAAGAGGCCTGAAGGAATGCAGTACATCCGGATTCTTGACTATCATATTTGAGCCATGGAAGACGATCATACTGTTATGCCCCTTACATTCAAGTATTCCCGGATGTCATCCACAAGGTAATTTGTTCCCTGCGTATGAAGAATCTCATAATGAGGAACCAAATACTGTTCTATACACTTTGTTGCTTTTAGCTCGTTGTAAACCTGTTTTGGTGTTTTCCCCCAGCGATCAGCACACGCATGAATCAGATACACTACAAATGGGAATGTGTCTTTATTCATCTTCCGCTCCTCCGCAGAAAGGGCAGGCTCCGCACGTCGACTTCTGATTGAAGCAGTTATAGCATGTATAGGTCAAAGTCTCCCCTCCTTTCCGATCATTTATTCTGTCTGAATGTTTCCTTAGGGATTATTGTTTCCACTTTGTTCTCACGAAAAACAATTCCTACGGGATAAAAGCAGCTGAGTTCAAGTCAACCCATATTACCGGGCGAACCCCGGCTCCAACGCCAATATGCTGGCTGGTTAGCGTACCGCTTCCATTAACGCAAAAGGCATTGTGTCCTTTTCGCAAATCAAGTGTCTGAAGCCACCAGACGCTCCCATTTCTTACATTACTCGCTCCTACCCTTGATGAGTCGCAGATTCGGTCGGGGGAATAGAGCAGAATTTTATTGTACTCCGTTTGATCCAGCAACGTAACTCTGATTTGCCGAGAACTTCCATCATAATTTGAAAGCGTAAGGATACTTTCAGCCTGCTCTTCGTTGAATGCCTCTTCGAAGAACGTCCCATTCAGCCATTCACACAGGGAACTGCTATTCCAGTCTATTTCCTCAAAATGATGCTCCTCGTAATTCTTTTGGCTCAGGATATATTTGCTGATCAACTGGCATCGGTTATCATCAATACTTATGACTTTCCATTCGATCGGCTCTTTCCCGTTGAGTTGATTTCCGTCCTGTTCATACTGTCCAAAGAACACACTGCTCCCAGTTGTGAGCGTCTCTTCTTCCGCCAGATTATCTTGAGCCAGTTCTTCTAATTTCTCCGGTTCATTCCACACCCATATTGCAGGGCGCACGCCAATTTCTCCCGCTGAACTGTAGCCAAGGACACCTTCCGGTGTAACATATCCGCCTTGGACATGGCTCTTTCTTGCGTATGCTGATCTCAGCCACCAGCCGCAGTTTTCGTGATTCACCGTTGTGAATTGCGCCGCACCCGCTGTCGGTATACACAATCTGTCCTTTTCTTCCGGGAAATACCGCCAGGCCTCAGCATAGCTCAGGAGAAAAACCTTATCCTTGGTACTATGTCCCTGATAGGCTCCCTGGCCGCCTTCTTCATACCCATTGTTGATATCTGACAGTACGATGGCAGTTCTCTCCCCAGGGGTGAATGCATTATGTAAAAATGCACTATTGAGCCAATCACGAATCAAGCTGTTCTCCCAGCGAGCATTGCTCTCCCACGTTGCAAACCAGCGCGATTCAAGGGCATATTTGCTGAGCAGCAGGCTCTTTCCATCCTGAGCTTCCAGCACAATCCATTCGATGGGTTCGTAGCCGTTATCAAGATTGTTGTCCTGTTCATAATTGCCGAATGTGACGATATTGCCAACTGTTTTGAGCGCAGCAAACTCGTCAATCTCCGGTTCCGGCGTCGGCGTTGGGGTCGGTGTTGGGGTCGGTGTCGGCGTGGGGGTCGGCGTCGGCGTTGGGGTCGGTGTCGGCGTCGGCGTTGGAGTCGGCGTCGGTGTCGGGGTTGGCATCGGCGTTGGTGTTGGCGTTGGCGTCGCCGTCGGGGTCGCCGTCGGGGTCGGCGCCGGGGTCGGCGTTGGGGTCGGCGTGGGTGTCGGCGCCGGGGTCGGCGTGGGTGTCGGCGCCGGGGTCGGCGTTGGGGTCGGCGTCTGGGTGGGTGTCGGTGTGGGCGTTGGGGTTGGCGTCGAAGTCGGGGTCGGTGTCGGCGCCGGTGTTGGCGTCGGCGTGGGCGTTGGGGTCGGCGTCGGTGTCGGCGTCGGCGTTGGCGTTGGCGTCGGCGCAACACTTTCAGCCGGTACCTCAGGCTGAACTTCAGTCGTCGGGATCGGTTCATTAATCTGTGGGGTTCTCAGTTTTCCGGGAAGCAGAATGGCAGCCGCGATGACCAGTGCCAGCGCGACAAGAATCGAGGCAAGCTTTGTCCTCTTCTTGGCGCTGCTTGTCTGTTTCGGTGCTTCTTTTGTCTCTGGGGGATGATCATTCTGTTCGCTCTTGTGATCAGGTTTCAGTCCTTCGGCTTTTCCCGCTTTCTCCTGCTCAAGCCGCGTGACTTTCGCTCTCGCTTCCCGCGCTCTCCGTTCCAGCAGCTCTACCTCCGCTTTCGCTTCCTGGACCGTCTGTTCGATCTCGCTCTGCTTTTCCTGCAGGCGCGGAGAGGCCGCCGCCATCTCCCGATGGAACTCCGCCATGTTCTGGTAGCGGTCCCCTGCGTTAATCTCCAGCGCTTTCAGCAGGGCATCTTCCTGTTCCGGACTGATCTTTACGCCAAGGGCGCTCGGCACAAACATGGTATCTTCCTGCATGCGCTCGACCGCATCCGGAAGCACTTTTCCTGTGATGGCGTAATAGTAGGTCGCCGCCAGAGCATAGACATCCGTGAACGGTCCCTGCCGTCCGCGTCGCATATACTGTTCCGTCGGGGCAAAGCCATGCTTGAGCACGACGTCCAGGCTCTTGCTCTTCTCCCCGGTGCTGTAACGTGCTGCACCGAAGTCGATGAGTTTGGCGCCTCCGGCCTTGGTGATGATGATGTTGTCCGGCGCAATGTCACGGTGGATGATGCCTTTTGCGTGCACCTTGCCGAGAGATTCCATCAGCGGCAGAAGCAGCCGGTTGGCTTCCTCAATGCTCAGTCTGCCTCCATGCTGTGCAAGGTACTTATCCAATGCATATCCGTCCACATACTCCATGACAAAGTATGCGGTGTTATTCTCTTCAAAGTAGCTGTGAATCCGGACGATATGCTCGTCCCCGTTGAAAGCCGCAAGCGTCCTTGCTTCTTCCAGAAACTGCGCCTTTCCGTATTCGTAGTTTTCCCGCTGATTGCTCGAATGCACTCGCACGGAATTGTTTTCCGGCTCTCTGCCCGCGAACTCCGACGGAAGGTACTCCTTGATGGCAACCCGTTCCCCGGTCTGGTAATCCTGGGCAATATAGGTGATGCCGAAACCGCCCTGCCCGAGGACACGGCCAACCGTGTAGCGGCCGTTCAGGATGGAGCCCGGTTTCAGTGCCAGGGGAAATTCGTTCTCGGCGCCGGTATCATCATAACCGCAGAAGGGGCAGACTCCGCCCGTCATCTTCTGCTTGAAGCAGTTATAGCATGTATAAGCCAAGGTCTCCCCTCCTTCCCGTCAGGCTGAAAAAGCTTAAAATAATCCAAATTGAATTATACCTTTTCTGCCGGTACGATGCAAGATCAAAAACAGATCGAAGCTCCCCTATGAGGCAAAATATCAGTCAAAGTACATTCTCCGCTCATCATCGGTGATCTGGATATAGGTACTCAGCTCATCCACACAGAAGTTCTGCCAGTCCTTCTTCAGGATCATCTCCTTGAGCGCATCGACATCCTGCTGCCACTTGCCCGCGGAATAGTCCCAGCGCTTCCGGTCGCGTTCAATTTCCGGCTGCAGCAGCTGTTCATAGTGTTCAATCCGTTCCAGAATCCTCTCGTTGGAAAGGACTGTATCATATACTTCTCCGTACCGTTTGAGGAAGGCCGCCCGGAATTCCGGACTCTTGAAAAGGCCTTTGATGATGTTGGTGGCGTTGGTATTCGGCATTCCGCAATAGCCTTCTTTAAACAGCAGGCAGTTCCATGTAGCGTATCCGTTGCGCATGGAATTGTCCAGATCAAACAGCGCCATCTGATAGCGGTCCCCGTTTTCGGAACTTCTGAAAAAGCGTACGTTCAGGAACAGGTCGAAGTTGCCGCAGAGGCCCTCCATGATAGACCAGTCAATAAAGCTGTCCACATCCAGCATTCTGCAGGCGCGGGCGTACTGTTCCGGATCGGACATATCCCCGCCGCGAATCAGATCGTACATTTCGAGATAGTCCAATGAATTGTTATCATGTGGAATCTCGCTCTCCACCGTGATCGGGTCCACTCCTGCCCAATCGGCATAATACTGTTTGGAGATGTTCTCCTTCAGGGCATAGATTCCGTAATAGCTTCCGTTGAGGTAGACAATACAGAATTTTCCGTGCTGGGTCAGAACTTTATCCGACATTTCAAGGCACAGATCCTGCCAGATCTCATTGCTGAAGAGACGGAACGCCGAGTCCTGCCCCGCCCGCAGGACGAAAGAGTCATAGCCTTTGAATCCCGTTCCGAAGAGATCATAGTCCAACGTCGGATTTCCGTAGGCACTGCGAAATTCCACCTTGATGTTCCTCTTGGGGAAAACGACCCGGCTCGACTGACCCGAAACCTTGACCCCGCAGTTTGCGCGAAACTGAGGCTCTCCGTTTTCATAGAGGGCAATGCTTCCCGGCACTTCCACATACTTCTGCCCGTTGTTGACGATGTCAAACAGAGTTCGCGGTGCATTGGACACAATGCTGATCACCGGCAGACTGTGATGTTCATTGACGAAATAGGAGCAGGTAACCGGCGCACTGGGCAGATTGTCTCCTTGGACCGCCACCGCCCGGACAATCATGGTTTTCTCAACCGGAATCGGTCCGGTATAGACATCACTTTTTTCCGTGGGATAGCTTCCGTCTGTCGTATAATAGATAATTCCCTCTCCGCTGAGTACCAGAGGCTCCGGTAATGTTCCGTCAAAGACGCCGTCCTCTGTCTCTGCACAAGGAGGAGCTGAAACGGTTCTGCCTGCCCGGCCGCTGTTCGCCCGCCCCTGCGTGGGCTCGGCGAGATAGAAAAAGCCGTTTTCACCCGGAAGCCTTCCGTAGCTTGCGTCATACGGGATGTCGTGCAGGGAGACATAATCCTCCACCCCGCGTGCGCTGCTCAGGAACAGACGTTCTCTCACTGCATTGAGCGCGAACCCGCTGTAAGGCTTGATCTTCGGGTTTTCCTTTGTGCAGAGAATTACTGTGATTCCGCCGGGTGACAGAACCTGATCCGGCAGCTGATACTGCCAGAGCAGATCCTGGTCATCCGAAAGGTAATAGTCCGACATCCTCACCGGTTGGTCTGAGACATTGATGAGCTCGACCCAGTCATAATGGGTTTCCGTCTCCACATAATAGTTGCTGTAATCCGTTACCCGGACTTCGTTGATCTGCAGCGGGGAATCGCTTTGATACGCTTCCTGGAATGCAATAAAGCCTTCTGTCGTGTTTTCAAAACCCGGTGTCGGAAAGTTGCTCATCCGGATGACACCGTTGTCCTTACAAACGGAGGCATCCTTCTGCGCGCCTGCTGTGGGCAGTTCATCGAGCACCTCTCCCTCCGGAGAAAGCAGGAAAATGCTCTCATCCTCGGAGATTTTAAACGGCATATGCAGCTCTTTCGCGCTGCTTTCCATGCCGTCGGCAAAGACAATCAATCTTCCCTGAGGTGGGATGCGGATGTCCGGGAAGGGCTGAACATTTTTTCCATTACGCCGGTCCGTGAGCTTGAGTCCCGCCAGGGAAACTTCCTCCGAAGTGGGATTGTACAGCTCCACCCAGTCCGGAAAACTGCCATCCTCTGCCTTCAGGGTACAGCGGTTCACCGGCATCAGTTCACTGATCTCGATGTTCTGTCCCTCTGCTCCCGCAAATGTCTCCCCGGACAGCAAAGCAAGCATAACTGCCAGCAGACCGGTCAGACGAACAAACCATTTCCACATTCTGATTCTCTCCGTTTCTGTCTGTATTCTCTTCAAAGCGCTTTCCTGACCATCGCCCGGCACACGTGTCCGCAGAGAGGGACTACCGGAGATGTCCTCTTTCCGTCAGAAACCGCTCAGCTGATCTTATTGTACCACGAAATGCTTTCCTTGACTCATGCTGAGAGCATGGGTTTCGGATTTTCTTTTGTCATTTTTTATCATCAAATGTAACTTTTACCGTAAATGTAAACTCTGCCGGTAAGCTGACATAGAAAAAGGGCCGCCATCGGCGACCCAAAACAGGAAAGGCTGTTTCATGGTTTCTAAGAACAAAAGCGGATTTACGATTGTGCCTGAGAGTTGATTTTGTCATTTCAGAAAGAACTCATATCTTCATCCAGAAGCTCATACAGCAGCTGGTAGAGCGTCAGAGCTTTGCCCGGTGTGAGCCGGACACAGCTTCCCACCTTGCCGGGGATCTCCTTCGCCCGCTCCTGCAGGGCGCGGCCTGCCTCGGTCAGCGTGATGAGCACAACGCGCTCATCTTCCGGCGCCCGGCTCTTTTCCAGCAGGCCCTCCTTCTCCAGCTTTTTCAGCAGCGGAGAGACCGTTCCGTTGTCCAGATGAAGCCTCCGGCAGATTTCGCTCACCGGAATACCGTCCTGCTCCCACAGGACCAGCAGCACCAGATACTGGGTATAGGTCAGGTTCAGCTCGGTCAGAAAGGGCGTATAGAGCGCGGTCACCTTGCGGGCCGCGGCATAAAGCGGGAAGCAGAGCTGATTCGACAGCTTCATCACTTCCCGGTAATCGTAAGTCGGGATATGCTCCATTTCTTGTTGCTCTCCATTTATATTTGATTCAATATTATTTTATAAATTCTTTTTGCATTTGTCAAGCTATAATTTCTGCAAATTTTCTTTATTTTTAGACTTGACAAACTATTCGGATTGGTGTATATATGTTTTATCAAATATAATTTAACCACAAGGAGGAAAACTCATGAATCTGTATGATTTCACCGTTAAGACCCGCAAGGGCGCCGATGTTGCGCTCTCCGATTTCGCCGGCAAGGTCGTTATGGTTGTCAACACCGCTACCGGCTGCGGCTTTACCCCTCAGTATAAGGAACTGCAGGAGATCTACGACGCGTTCAAGGATAAGGGCTTTGAGATTCTCGACTTCCCCTGCAACCAGTTTGCCGACCAGGCGCCCGGCAGCGATGAAGAGATCCATACCTTCTGCACCGGCCGCTTCGGGATCACCTTCCCCCAGTACGCCAAGATCGACGTCAACGGCGAGAACGCCATCCCCCTCTATCAGTGGCTCACTTCCAGCACCAAGTTTGGCGGATTCAACGGCCCGATGGGTCTGATGCTCAGCGGCGTGGTCAAGAAGATGGACAAGGACTACAAGAACAACGGCAATATCAAGTGGAACTTCACCAAGTTCCTCATCGACCGCGAGGGCAACATCGTCGCCCGTTTCGAGCCCACCATGTCCATGGATAAGGTCCGCGATGCTGTCGAAGCCGCTCTGTAAGCATCCGCAGGCCGCACAAGCCTGCTCTTTACAAAAAACTGAAAAGCCGTTATAATTGGGCTCACCTGAATCTTTGGGTGAGCCCTTTGATTATTCTGTGATGAGGAAGCCGTTTCATGAACATGATTCTGCTCGGTGCTGCCGGCTTTATCGGGACCAACCTGACGCTGGCGCTGGCGAAACAGCCTGAAAACCAAATTACAGTCGTGAGCCGGAGACGTGCCTCCTTCGCGGATGTGGACGCAATGGCCCTGCCCAATGTCCGCTTCGTGGAGTGCGACCTGGTCGAAGAGCCGGATTTCACCCATCTGCTGGTCGGGCAGGACGTCGTGTTTCACCTGCTGAGCACCACGGTACCCACCACGTCTAACCTGCAGATTTCCCAGGAGCTGACGGCAAATGTCGTCCACTCGGCAAAGCTGTTCGAGGCCTGCGCTGCCTGCGGGGTGAAGAAGGTGGTCTTCTTCTCCTCCGGCGGAACGGTTTACGGGAAAGCCGCGGCCTGTCCCCTGCACGAGGACACGCCCACCGATCCCATCACGTCCTATGGGATTCAGAAGCTTACGATCGAGAAGCTTCTGTACCTCTACCACCACATGTACGGCTTCGATTATCGGATCATCCGTCTGGCCAATCCCTACGGGCCCTACCAGCGCCCCAACGGGGTTCTCGGCGCGGTCACGACCTTCACCTACAAGGCGCTCAGGCACGAAGCGATCACCGTCTACGGCGACGGCAGCGTGGTCCGGGATTTCCTCTATATCGATGATGCCGTACGCGGGATTCTCAACATCGTCAGCGGTGACGCCCCGGAGCGGGTCTTCAACCTCGGCAGCGGGCACGGCACCAGCATCCGTGAGGTGCTGGACACCATCCGGCAGGAGCTGGAGATTGAACCGGAGATCATCTGGAAGCCCTCCCGCACCGTCGACGTTCCGGTAAATTTCCTGGACATCGGCCGCTATGAGCGTGCTTACGGCGCGCTGAACCCGATTTCTCTGGAGCGCGGCATCCGCAAAACCGCGGAGTTTCTGAAACAGTATTACCATCTCTAAGCACCGCGTTCTTCCCCAGTCCTCTGATCAAATCATATAGAATCCTCGAAAATCGCAACGCTCCGGCCGCCGTGGAAGGCAGTCGGAGCGTTGCTTGTTTCTGCGTCTTGTTCCGAAGGCCGGCGGCCCTGCCCCGCCTCGTCAGATTCTCGCCACGCCGCTCTCGCGGGCGGCCTGCGCCGTCGCCGCGGCGACCGCGTCCCGCACCCGCGGGTCAAAGGCCTTCGGAAGGATATAGTCGGCACAGAGCTCGCTTTCAGAGACCAGATCGGCCAGCGCCTTTGCCGCCGCCAGCTTCATGGCGTCGTTGATGTCGCTTGCCCGCACATCCAGGGCTCCGCGGAAGATTCCTGGGAAGCAGAGCACATT